>Ga0172372_10007728_pt1 | contig 14389 bp, 16 predicted proteins | sample LakKiv5m_2_FD_114544 | JGI IMG/M metagenome (GOLD analysis project Ga0172372, IMG submission 114544) | Freshwater microbial communities from Kabuno Bay, South-Kivu, Congo - kab_092012_9.5m | ecosystem: Environmental > Aquatic > Freshwater > Lake | place: Democratic Republic of the Congo...
GGATCTCCAGTCGGCGGCGCTCTTTTTCTTCTAAACGGCGTTCGGCGAGATAGCTCATGCGGCAAATTTGCCGCGGCATTGACATTCTGTCAATGAATATACGAGCGTTTATCTTTGGATTATTGCTTCAGTTTGATGGCGATCATGTTCGTCGAGCCTGAGCCTCACAGCATGCGGAGTCAAAAGTGCAGCAGCCAAAAAGCGATCATGCCGCCCGCAATTGTTCCAGTAATGCTACGAGTCAGCGAAAAAATACCGATACCGATGCACCCAGCGATCAATTTATGGTTGCTGGCGTCGATTCGCAGCTGTCCCTCAACGAAAGCGAGATCGGCGGCAACGATCGCCGCGAGGGCGCAGGCAGGCGCAAAGCGCAGCGCTGCCTCGACCATGGGAGGAAACTGAACCCGCGCGCCGAGCACGAACAAGCTCGCGCGGGTGATGAAGGTGGCGGCCGTGACCCCGAGGATCGCAAGCCAGACATAAGGGTCTATGGTGCCCAACAGGTCCGTCATGAGGATGCCCGTTCGGAGCCGGTGCGCCGCCGAAGTTGCTGGTCGACGAGGAGTGCAACCGCGATGCCGACTAGCACTCCACAGAGCAAGCCGAGACGCAGTGGCAGTGAGTGAGCGAGTACGGCGACCACCGCCGCGGCAGTCGCCCCGGCGAGCGCCGGCCACTGGCGACAGAGGGGGACGAGCAGCGCCACGAGGGCGAGGGTGCCGGCGAGTTCGAGTCCCCAGCTGGCCGGGATGACCGAGGCGGCGAAGATGCCGATCAGGGACGACACCTGCCAGATGACCCAGTTGGCGAGCGCGCCGCCGGTGTAATAGGCGACCTTGTGCGGGTAGTTCGGCTCTTGCTGGAGCAGGCTCGTGAACCGCACGAACATGATGTCGCCGACGATGTAGCCGAGCCATAGGCGCCGACCCGCCGACAGGTGGGTGAAGTGGGGTCGCAGCAGGGCCGTGTACACCACGAACCGAAGGTTCACGATGATCGCCGTCAGCGTGACTAGCCAGAGGGGGGCGAGGGTCGCGATCAGGGGCATCGCCGCCAATTGGGCGCTACCCGCGTAGGCGAGCAGGCTCAGGATCGTCGCATCGAGCGTGCTGAGACCCGACTTGACCATGGCGACGCCAGTGACCAAACCCCAAGCGAAGATGCCGGGGCTAAGCGGTAGCAGCTCCCGCGCACCGCGCAGGGCTGCATCTCGGCGCGAGGACTCAGACAAGATCGAGGGCGTGCGCTTTGAGATCGGCGAGCGCGATGAGCTCAAGGGCCCGCCGATGGGTGGCCTTCAACAACACCTTCGGCGCCTTGCCGGCCTGCAAGGCTTCCTGCCAACGGGCGGCGCAGAGACACCAGCGATCGCCGGGCTTCAGGCCCGGAAAACCGTAAGCCGGCTGGGGCGTGGAGAGATCGTTGCCGCGCGAGCGCGAGAAGTCGAGAAACTCCGCCGTCATGACCGCGCAGACGGTGTGCGATCCGGTGTCTCGAGATTCTGTTTCACAGCAGCCACTTCGAAACCAACCGGTCATGGGCGCGAGGCTGCACGGTACGAGCGGTTCGCCGTACACATTCACCTGAGGGTTGTCGCCACCGCCGCTTCCGTCCATGGGGCGCAAGGGTACCGCATGGCCCGTATACTCGCTCGTTGTGAATGAGAATCTGTCAACGTCGTTGCGCCCGCTGTCGGCTTTGCCGCTCGGGGAACGCTCCGTTGTCGAGGTCATCAGCGAATCGACCGTACTGTCGCGCCGCTTGTTGGAGATCGGTTGCATCGAAGGCGCGACCGTTGAGGTGGTTGCGGTTATGTGGCCGGGGCACGATCCGCTCGCGGTACGTATCGGTGGCTCGACCTTCGCTCTGCGCCGTCAAGAAGCTGATTTGGTGACGGTGCGATGAGAGTTGCGCTAATCGGCTTGCCGAACTGCGGCAAGACAGCTCTGTTCAACCGCTTGACCGGTAGTCGCCAGAAGGTGGCCAACTACCCGGGCGTCACGGTCGAACGCAAGGAAGGTGTTTTTGCGGATGCCAAGGGTGAGCGCCACCAGTTACTCGATTTGCCCGGTCTATACAGCTTCAAGCCGACGACACTAGATGAGGCGATCACGCGTGATGTCGCACTCGGTCGTCTATCTGGCGAGCCACGCCCTGAGTTGATCGTGCTCGTCGCCGATGCCTTGCATCTCTCGCTGTCGTTACGCCTCGCGCTCGAGGCACGTCGTCTCGGACTGCCGATGGTGCTCGCGATCAATCGCAGCGATATCGCCAAGCGCCGGGGATTTCAGCTGGACCTTGCCGCACTATCGCGCGAGCTGGCGATTCCGGTGATTGAGACTGTCGCGACTAGGCCCGGTGGTGCAGACGCCTTGGTAAGCGCGCTCGAGCAGCAGACTTGGGCGCAGCCAGACTCAGTCGAGTGGCAAGAACCGACCGCTCTTGATGTGATCGCCGCACATCGTGAGGTAGCGCGACTTTTGACAGTCGCTCATCATCAAGAGCCCGTGCGTAGCGCCGCCGTCGCTGCCGCTGATCGACTGTTGCTGCATCCTATCTTTGGGATGCTGTCATTGGCGGCGATCTTGTTTCTCGTGTTCCAAGCGGTGTTCAGTTGGGCGAGTTTGCCGATGGACATAATCGACGCTGGCATCGCGAGGCTCGGTGAGCTGCTGGCGACGCAAATGTCTGAAGGGGCTTTGCGCAGCTTGCTGATCGATGGCGTGATTGCAGGTTTGGGCAGCGTCGTGGTCTTCCTGCCGCAGATCCTGATTCTGTTTGCCTTCATCCTCGTGCTCGAGGACAGTGGCTATCTGCCGCGCGCGGCCTATTTGTTAGATCGGCTCATGGGTAGCGTTGGGCTCTCCGGTCGCGCCTTCATTCCACTGCTCTCGTCGTTCGCTTGCGCGATTCCGGGCATCATGGCGACTCGCACCATCCCGAGCATGCGTGATCGCATCGCCACGATCATGGTGGCGCCGTTGATGACCTGTTCGGCGCGCCTGCCGGTTTATGCGCTGTTGATCGCAGCTTTCATCCCCGATCGCGACGTCGGCACCTTCAACCTGCAGGGTCTCGTGTTGTTTGCGCTGTATTTCGCCGGGATCATTTCTGCACTGCTCGTGGCTTATGTGATCAAACGTTGGCAAGGTGCGAGCGACCAACATCTGCTGATGCTGGAGTTGCCCGATTACCAATGGCCAAACCCGCTGAATTTGCTCGTGGGTTTGTATGACCGAACCCGGATCTTTCTCGAGCGTGTCGGCGGCATCATTCTCGCCATGGTCGTTTTGTTGTGGTTTCTCTCGACGTATCCGGCCCCGCCGCCAGGAGCTACGGCGCCGGCGATCGAATACAGTTTTGCAGGTCAGATCGGCAAGGCGCTCGCCGTGGTGCTCGAACCCATCGGTTTCAACTGGCAGATCGCGATTGCGCTCGTGCCGGGTTTGGCGGCGCGCGAAATCGCTGTAGGCGCTCTCGGCACGGTCTATGCTCTTTCAGGTAGTGAGGAGGCGGTCACCGGTGCGCTCGCTGCCACGATCGCTGCTGAATGGAGTCTCGCTACAGCGCTGGCCTTGTTGGCGTGGTACGTGTTCGCACCGCAATGTCTTGCGACCTTGGCGGTGGTCAAGCGCGAGACGGGCGGTTGGCGTCATCCGTTGATGATGGCGGTCTACCTGTTCGCACTGGCTTACTTGGCCGCATTCGTAACGTCTCGTCTCACGCTGATTTTGATGGGAGCTTGAGTCGCATGTGGCAGAACCTCGTCGTGATCTTCGCCGTGAGCGTTGCCGTTTTATATGTATTTTGGTCACTCGCACCGAGAGTGGTCCGAGAGTGGGTAGCGACTCTCTGCGGTGGGCGCGTAACTTGGCTTGCACGACGTGTCGATCAGGGCGGCTGTGCTGAATGTGCGGCAAGTAACAAAACGAGGTCATTGCGATGAAGTTGCTTCTACGCGGGATGACACTGGTCATCGGATTAATCGCGACTACCGGTTTTGCGCAAACGCCCGCGATCACGATCGCTGATGACGCTGGCAAAACGATTTCTTTGGCTCAAAAGCCGGTTCGAATCGTGAGCTTATCACCCGGTGCGACCGAACTACTGTTTGCAGCAGGTGCTGGCGATCGTATCGTCGGCACGGTCATCGGTGCGGATGCGCCGGAAGCTGCCAAGAAAATCGAGCGGCTAGGCGATGCCAATGCACTGAAATACGAGCGGCTGAAGGCGCTCAAGCCGCAGGTGATCGTTGTTTGGCGTGATATGACTCACGAACTCGTTCTCGAGAGTCTGCAGAAATTGCGCTTGCCGATCTATCAAGTCAGTTTGCGAAATTTCGACGATATGCCAGGCTCGATCAGACGACTCGGCCAACTGGCCGGTACCGAGATGGCGGCCGAAACTGCCGCTCGGCAAATCGAGGCGCGCATTGCATCGCTACCAAAACGCCCAGACGCAAAAGCGACGGCAATTAATCCCGCGCTCTTTTTCATGATGTGGGACGTACCTCTTTACACCGTCGGCAGCCGACATTTGATGAACGATGCAATCTTGCGCTGTGGTGCCCGAAATATCTTTGACGACATCGACTTTCCGGCGCCAATCGCCGAGTTCGAGGAAATCAAAAAGCGCAATCCGGACGTGATCTTGATGGGCGCGCCGCCCATTACATCGCGTGATTGGCGTGAACGCTGGAGTCAGTTTCCCGCGGTGAAGGCAGTGGCCGCGAGACAGGTGATCAATTTCGTCGATGTTCGACTGACCCGCATGGGACCGACGGCTATCGATGCCGTGCCCGCTCTTTGCGAACAACTCAAACCCATGCGCAAGGGAGCGCCGCGTTGATGAAAAAAATACATCATATCCTTGCTGTTGCGTTGATAGCGGTCGCTGCTGTGTCAGTTCGCGCCGACGACATCGATGCGATCGATCGACTATCACCGAGCCAATTCGAGTCGTTCGCGAATGATCTCGTTGCGGCACTCAGTTACAAGTCGAGCGCGCCGGCCGAGCCGCTCGGTACGCTCGGTTTCGATCTCGGTCTCGGCGTATCGTTCGTTCGACTCGAGAACGCCGAGTCTTGGGGCGTTGCAACGGGAAGCACCACGGAGTACCTGCCCATCCCGAAGGTGTCGTTATCGAAGGGTCTGCCTTTCGATGTCGATCTCGGTGCGTTCGTCGCTGCAGTGCCGGGTAGCAATATTTTGGTCTACGGCGGTCAAGTGCAGTATGCACTGATGGCTGGTAACCCGGTCTTGCCGGCGGTCGCGGTGCGTGGTGGCGTCACGCGCCTATCCGGTGTCGAGCAATTGGCGCTCGAGACCCGTAGCGTCGAGCTCGTCGTCTCCAAGGGATTGTTTGCCTTCACGCCTTATGCGGGGATCGGGCGAGTGTGGGGCGATGTCACGCCCAATTCGGCGACAGCCGTCGCGCTGCAATCGCTATCGCCGACCCAGGATCGCGTATTCGTCGGACTACAATTCGGACTCGTCATCGTCAGTCTCTCGTTCGAAGTCGACAAGACTGGCGATGCACTCGGTGCGTCGACCAAGATCGGCCTGCGGTTTTAAGCGCTCATGTCCGGGCTCAATCGCGGTTTGGGATTGTGGGCAGGCATCGCCGTCAACGTAGCCAACGTCATTGGCACTGGCGTCTTTTTGAAGACGCGTGTCATGACTTGTAACGTCGACGATCCGATGATCGTCATGGCCGTGTGGCTCGCCGCGGGTCTATTGTCGTTGCTCGGTGCGTTCTGCTACGCGGAGCTTGCTTCGATGATGCCAGCAGCGGGTGGTGACTACGTCTTTCTGCGACGCGCCTACGGCAAGCCGACGAGCTTCCTCTACGGTTGGACCGTCTTCGCGATCATGAAGACCGGTTCTCAGGCGGCGCTCGCTGTGGGCTTTGCCATCTTCATGAACGCGGCGCTCGGTGGAGTGCTCGATCAAGCGTGGCTGACACTGCCGCTCGGAGACGGCATTTCTTTTACCGGACTCACGGTGGTGGCTCTGTCGGCATTGTGGCTCGTCACGCTCTTTAACTGCGCGTCCGTCGCAACGACGGGCAGCGCCGCGACGGTGCTCACGGTGATGAAGGTGTTGACCGTACTCGCGGTCGGTATCGGTGCGTTCACTTTCGGTCAGGGTGATCTCTCGCATCTCTCCGGGTCGGCCAGCGGTGGTAGCTGCGAAGGTGTCGAAGCGAGTGCGATGGGCGGTCTTGCGGGTATCGGCGCTGCCATGCTCGGCGCTTTGTGGGCCTACGACGGTTGGAACAACGTCGCGCCACTGTGCGGTGAGGTGAAAGATCCGCAGCGCAACCTGCCACGTATGTTCATTTGGGGAACTTTGCTGGTGATCGCGCTCTATGTCGGTGTCAATGCCGCCTACTTCTACGTCCTTTCGCCGCAGGAGATCGCCAGCGTTTCGGCGACTTCGTCTGTCGCGACCGAGGTGTTGAAAACGTTTGCGGGGCCTGCTGCCGTGACCTTCATGGCCGCAGCGCTGATGCTCTCGTCCTTGGGTTCCCTGCATGCGTCTGTGCTTGCCAACTCGCGCGTTCCCTATGCGATGGCGAGCGATGGTCTGTTTTTCAAGCCCTTGGCCAAGGTATCTGAGCGCACTCGGGTACCGGTCAATGCGGTGCTCGCACAAGCAGGCTGGGCCAGTGTGCTCACGCTGTCGGGCACCTACGACACGTTGACCGACTCGGTGGTGTTCGCTTCCTGTCTGTTCTATGCCTTGAGTGCTGCGGCGGTCATCCTGTTTCGACGGATCGAGCCCGACCTGCCGCGCCCGTTCAAGACCTGGGGTTATCCGTTCACGCCGATCGTTTTCGTGCTCGTTTCAGCGGCTTTGCTGGTCAGCGCCCTTGTGGCCACGCCGAAGCAGGCGCTGCTCGGCATCGGCGTGATTCTGTTAGGTGTGCCGCTGTACTTTTACTGGAACCGAAGTCGATCCTGAAAAAGAATCGATATTTGATATCTAGTTTTTTTTAAAAAAAGAGCGATGTCTTTGTACTGATGGAGTTGTCGATGGTGTGAAAATACGCCGGGTTTTTTTACCATGGTTCGACAATGCGGAAGTCACCCTTCCCACAACCGATGAAAAACGTCGCGCACGTGCCCGCGCTGCTTCTGGCCGCCAGACATGGACCATTGACGGTAGGTGATCTGGTCTTGCTGTTCCGTTTGTATGGCTTCGGTGGCGAGAGCGCCTGCAAGAGCCTGGTGCATCGACTCTCGACGTTGGCGCTGCTGAAAGTCGAGGGCGGCAAGAGCAGTGACGGCCGCGAAAAGCTCGTCAGTGTCACGCCCAAGGCGATGCGAATCTTGGGCGACTTCCGGCAGTTACTCGATCAACTCGACTCGCGGAACTGAAGTTAGTCCCTGAAGTTATCGTACGACAGCGGTCGATCGAACTCCTGCTTGCGCAGCAAAGCAATCGCGTCCTGCAGGTCATCACGCTGCTTGCCTGTGACGCGAACCTTGTCGCCGTGTATGGCGCCTTGTATCTTCAACTTGGACTCTTTGAGCAGCTTGACGATCTTCTTGCCGCATTCCTGATCAATGCCGTGCCGTAGAGCCACGTCTTGCTTGGCTTCGGCCAGATTCGTCTGGGCATCCTTCAAGTCGAGACACGCGACATCGATGCCGCGTTTGGTCAATTTCAACTTGAGAATGTCCAACATCTGCTTGAGTTGGAATTCCACCTGCGCCTTCATCTGCACCACGAATTCTTTTTCCTTAAACTCGTATTTGCAGCCGGTGTCTTTGAAGTCGAAGCGCTGCGACAGCTCGCGGTTGGCCTGATCGATGGCGTTTGCCAACTCGTGACGATCAATTTCCGAGACGACGTCGAAAGAAGGCATGACTGACTCCTCAGGCCCGGGGTGGCGCCGATTCGGCAAGCAGCGTATCAACCGCCTTCTCGAACTCGTCGACGAGTTTTTCGTAATGCACTCCGGTCGCAGGGCCTGAGAAACCGGTGTGGATCTTGCGTACCTTGCCACTACGATCAATGAAGATGGTGGTCGGGAACGCGAAAACTCCGTTCAATTGCGGCAGCTTAGTAGCGGCATCGTCTTTGTCCGAGATGCCCGCGATCAGCGTGGTGTATTCGATTTTGTAGCGATCACGGAATCGGTAGACGGCTTCGGCGGCCTGCGGAAAATCGCCAAACTGTTCGAACATCAGCGAGACGACTTCAAAGCCCTGCGGGCGCTTGCGTCGGTGCAGATCGGCGAGAAAAGCCGCTTCGTCGTGGCAATTCGGGCACCAACTTCCGGCCAATGCAACAACGATGACTTTGCCCTGGAAGAAAGAGTTGTTTAGCGAAATCGAACTTCCGCCAAGGTCTGGAAAAGTGAAATTCAATTTTTCTGCGCCGGCGACCAAAGCGGTCTTATCAGCTGCATCACCTAGCGAGGCAGTCTCGTCGCGTTTGCCCGTGAAGGTTTCCGTGTGCGCCGTACCCGACCAGAACTGACCATCGAGTGAGCCGTCGTCTTTGACCGTAGCTTCATAGAGAAACACATGTCCGCCGTCAAACTTGGACAAGCGCAATCGGTTGCCGCGCAATTCACCGGCTATGAAACGATGATCTCCCGTCGGCGTCATAACCGTGCCGGTGACGATAGCGTCGACTTGTTTGAACTCCGCCACTGCCGGATAGCTTTTGTCGCCGTCCCCGAATTGCCATGCCCATCGACCTGAGAGGTCTGCCGCCGGGGCGGCGGGAGAATCTTGCGGAGCGGTGAAACGCCATTGTTCGCCGTAACGGGCGGTCAAAGGGATGATCTGCGGCTTGCCGCCGCTCTTGATCATCGTGAGCGTTCCTTCCATGGAATCCTCTTTGAACGAAGCTTCGATCCGGTTTTCGTATCCTGGCATGCGCAACGTAATTCGCTCGCCATCGATTTTGATTTCGTCGATACGTACGCGATCGTCACCGTTAATGAGTACGGCGTGGCGACGACCTTGCTCGGTCGCGAACTCCAAGCCGAAGGGCAGATCGCCGCCGGGCACTTGCAATACGGCGCGCCAAAGGCCATCGCGCGGTGCATCGATGGCGCTGCCACCACCACTACAACCGAGAATGCCAAGTGCCAGCAGACCAGGGAAAGCCCTTAAGGGACGAAACGGCTTGATGTTCATGCACGGATTATAGGTAATGCATTACGTTAGGATGCAGATATGGAATCACTCTCCCCCGAATTCTGGCCACTGGTGCTCGTTGGCTTCGTCGCGCAGCTGATCGACGGCGCCATGGGGATGGCTTACGGCGTATCCGCGAGCGCGTTTCTGACGACGATGGGGCATCCACCCGCATTCGTCAGTGCGACGGTCCACGCTGCCGAGGTCGTGACCACGGGCGCCTCGGGTCTGTCGCATGCGTGGTTTCGGAATCTCGATCGAAGCATCTTTATCAAGCTCGTGCTGCCGGGGATGGTGGGTGGTGCGCTCGGTGCCTATTTGTTGAGTTCTGTCGATGGCAACGTTTTGCGGCCATTCGTCTTTGCTTATCTTCTCGTCATGGGTATGTTGTTGTTGCGTCGGGCCTCGCGTCGCGCTGAACCGAAGCTCGCGCGAGCGCCTAGTCATGCGCTCGGCGGAGCGGCGGGCTTTCTCGATGCCATCGGCGGCGGTGGATGGGGGATGGTGACAACGCCAGCCTTGATCGCGCGCGGCGTGGCACCTCGGTACGCGGTTGGGACGTCGAATGCCGCCGAGTTTTTCGTGACCCTGGCAATCTCGATCACGTTCCTGTTCACGTTTGATTGGCGGCGCTACGACCTCGTCATCGCCTTGTTGGGCGGTGGTGTCATCGCGGCACCTTTTGGTGCTTGGATCGCGAAGCATGTGCCGTCGCGGATCGCCATCACTGCGATCGGTCTGATGGTGATGGGTTTGTCCGGTTACGGTCTACTCAATTGGTGGATATCGAATCACAGATAGGCGCTAGTCCTTGACGCCCGTTTGGCCCGACAGCGATACTCAACCCGTATGTTCGCTGCCTCGCAATCCAACCTAGTTACCCACCGCTGGTGGGGTTGGCGCCGCTCCTGACGGAGAGGGCGCGGGGCGCTGTCGACTTAAAAATCCAAAGAGGATGAGCCACCCGAACCCATCTCCGGACACACCCGGGATGGGTTTTTGCGTTTATGAAACCACCATTCGACATAGCCGGTGATCTGGATACGCCTGTATCGGCGTTCTTGAAGCTGCGCGCTTTCAACCCGACTTTCTTACTCGAGAGCGTGGAGGGGGGCGAGCGTCTCGCGCGCTATTCCTTCATCGGTTTCGGTGACACGAGCTTCGCCATTCGTCTTGCTGCCGATGGCTTCAAGCAGGGCGCGCAGTCGCTATCGATTCCACGTGACCAGCGGGAGTTGCTGGCTGCACTGCGATTGGCACTGTCGAAGGCACCTCGGCCGACTGCGCCTGGAGCGGGTCCTGATTTTCCTTTGGCAGGTGGTTTGGTCGGCTACGCGTCATACGACGTCGTTCGATTCTTTGAGCGCCTGCCGCCGTTCGCGCCAGACCGAGCTGGTGTGCCCGACTTGCACTACGTGGCGCCTGGTTCGCTACTCGTCTTCGATCATCTGACCCGCGGCATTGCGTTGTTGCACTCGGGCAGTGAGGCTGAACGTCAGTCACTCCGTAGAGAGATCATCCTGGCGCTGCGCGGCGGAGTTCCGTTGCCAACTGCGCGCGGAACGTTCAGCGCGCCCATCGCGTCGATGTCGCAGGGTGAATTTCTGGCCAAGGTTGATCGTACGCAGGAGTACATCGCTGCGGGTGATGTGTACCAGCTCGTGTTGTCGGTGCGCTTTGCCGGGCGACACGATGTCGATCCGTTCGAGGCTTATCGCGCACTGCGCCTCATTAATCCCTCGCCCTACATGTATTACTGCGCGCTCGGCGATATCACAGTCGTCGGATCCTCGCCCGAAGCGCTGGTCAAACTCTCGCACGGTCAAGCCCAATTGCGACCCATCGCCGGAACGCGACCGCGCTCGGCCGATGATGTCGTCGATCGCGAGCGCGAAGTCGACCTGTTGGCTGATCCCAAAGAAAACGCCGAGCACGTCATGCTCGTCGATTTGGCGCGTAATGACTTGGGGCGCGTCGCAAGACCCGGCAGCGTACATGTGGCGCCTTATAAATCGATCGAGCGCTATAGCCATGTAATGCATATGGTCAGTGGTGTACGCGGCGAGCTTGCGGCGGGTCGTGATGCGTTCGATCTTTTTGCGGCAGCATTTCCTGCGGGTACGCTAGTTGGCGCACCGAAGGTCCGTGCGATGGAAATCATCGATGAGCTCGAACCCGTCCGACGTGGTCTCTACGGCGGTACCGTCGGCTACTTCGGCGCTCAAGGCGATATGGATCAAGCCATCACGATCCGGACCTTGGTATTCCGTGGTGACGAATACTCCTATCAGGCTGGCGCCGGCATCGTTGCTGATAGTCAGCCTCAGAGCGAATACGACGAAGTGATCGCTAAGAGCAGCTCCGCCGCGCGCGCGCTCTCGATGGCCGCGGAGGGTCTGTGATCATGGCCGCGCCGCGTCTGCTCTTGATCGACAACTACGACTCCTTCACCTACAACCTCGTGCAAGCATTTTTGATCTTGGGTGCCGAGGTCGATGTGCGGCGTAACGATGCCGTGACCATTGAAGAAGCGCTTGCGAGTTCTCCAACGCATGTTTGCATTTCACCTGGTCCCGGTACGCCATACGATGCGGGCGTCTCGATGGAAATGATCCGCGCCTTTGCAGGTAAGGTGCCGATTTTTGGAGTTTGTCTCGGGCATCAATCCATCGTCGAGGCTTTCGGCGGCAAGGTGGTCCGTGCTGGCCGCTTGATGCACGGTAAGACTTCGCAGATCACGCACGATGGTTTGGGTTTATTCGAGGGACTGCCGAATCCCTGTGAGATCGGTCGTTACCATTCTTTGATTGCGCAACCTGAGAGTCTCCCCGCCCATTTGCAGGTTACGGCACAGACCGCCGAGAATGAAATCATGGGTGTGCGACATCGTGATCTCACGGTCGAGGGTGTGCAGTTCCATCCGGAGAGCGTGCTCACGCCGAATGGGTCTCAGCTGATGAAAAACTTCCTGCAGCAGTCGGGAGGTCGGCGTGACTGAAAAATCAGTCAAAGAAATGCTCGAGTGCGTGCTCGATGGGCGCCATCTGAGCGAGCAAGAGAGTGTGCGGTTGCTTAAGGCCTTGACGGATCCGTCTTTGTCACCGGCTGTCGCGGGTGCCGTGCTAGCGGGTCTTCGCGCCAAGGGCGTCGTGGCGTCCGAGCTGCGCGGCTTTGCTGGGGCGATGCGCGAATTGGCACGCAAGCCCAAAGTAGATGTCGATCTACAGCGTCGCGCCATCGATATCGTCGGCACAGGCGGCGATGCTTCTGGCAGCGTGAATATCTCGACTGGCACCGCACTGCTTGTTGCTGCTTGTGGTATCCCCGTCATCAAGCATGGCAATCGATCCATCTCGAGTCGTAGTGGCAGTGCCGATGTGCTCGAAGCCCTTGGGTTGTCTTTGCCACTCGATGAGCAGCGAGCTGGGGATTGTTTGAGCGCGACGGGATTCTCGTTCCTATTTGCGCCGCATTACCACCCGGCGATGAAGTCGATCGCGCCGATTCGACAGGCGCTCGGTATTCGTACGATCTTCAATGTACTCGGCCCGCTCACGAATCCGGCAGCGCCGCCGTTCCAGCTTGTTGGTGCTTATAGCGAGCCGATGGCCGAACTCATGGCAGAGACGCTCGCCGGTTTGCCCGGTCTGACGCGCGCGTTCGTCGTGCACGGGGCACTCGGTTGGGACGAGCCCACTACAGCGGGTCCTTTTGTGTTGTTCGATGTCCGTTCTGGTGTCGTGACCCGCAGTATCCGCAGCCCTGCCGATTACGGTATGCGCCTCTGCGATCCATCGGAGCTTGCAGGGGGTGATGCCATCGACAACGCAGCGGCATTACGTGCGGTCTTTGAGGGGCGCGATGTTGGTGCACACCGCGACACCTTGGTGATGGGTGCCGCCTTGGCGCTCGAGTGCGCGGGACTCGTTGCGGATCCGATGGATGGCGTCGCGCGCGCCACCGCTGTGATTGATGGTGGTACTGCAAAGCAGATGTTGCAGAGTCTCGCGGAGTTTGGACGTGGCTGAGGATTTTCTCGCGACGATGGCTGCGAGTAGTCGACGTCGGGTCGAGATCGCCAAGGCTCAGTTATCGCAGTCCGAGCTGTTTGCCTCGCTCAGGGATATGCCGGCACCGCCGTCGTTGCAACTCTCCGAGAGTGGCTTCGATGTGATCGCTGAGATGAAGTTGCGCTCACCGGCGCTTGGGCAGCTCGCTAATGCCCAAGAGGAGTCGACTGAGACGCGGATCCGCGCTTATGTGCAAGGCGGTGCAGCAGCGATTTCTGTGCTCACGGAGCCGGAGCGCTTCGATGGTTCTCTCGATCATCTTCGCGCCGCGTCTGCATTGCGCGTGGTTCGACCGTCGACCGATGGACGGGGCTCGCGCATACCGACGATGCGTAAGGATTTTTTGGTCGATCCCTACCAAGTTCTGGAAGCGCGGGCAGCAGGTGCCGGCGGCGTCTTGTTGATCGTGCGCATGCTCGACGAGCACAGCCTGAGCTCACTTTGTGAAACAGCACTTGCTCAGCAACTGTTCGTCTTGATCGAGACTTTTGACCGTGCCGATATTGAGCGCGCCAGTCGTTTGATCGAACGCTTTCAATCGGTGGATGCTTCGTTGCTGCTAGGGATCAACAGTCGCGATCTGGTCAGTCTGCAAGTCGTGCCGGATCGACTGGAGTCCTTAGTGGCGGAGTTGCCAACCTCGGTGCCTCGCGTGGCTGAGAGCGGTGTGATGACGCCAGCAGATGCCGCGCGTATGGCGAGCGCTGGCTACGACTTGGCTTTGATCGGCGGTGCGTTGATGCAAGCCGCAGATCCTGCGGCGCATTTGGCGGCCATGTTGGCGTCCGCTCGTTCGGTTGTCGATCAGCGTCGGCAAGCGTTGCAGGCTTGAGTGTCGTGGCGCGAGTATGGATCAAGGTATGTGGTTTGACGGACGCGACGGCGGTATCGGTTGCTCTCGAACAGCAGGTCGATGCGATCGGCTTCGTGTTTGCGCCGTCACCGCGCGAACTGAGCATCGAAGAAGCACTGCGTTTGGCAGAGCCGGCGCGCGGTAAAGCGCTGTGTGTCGCAGTCACCTTGCATCCTTCCGCCGCGCTCGTAGCGACCTTGTTGCGGGAGTTTCAACCCGATTTATTGCAGCTGGACTGGGTGGACCTTGCATCGCTGCCATCGCTCGATCCGGCTCGTATACTGCCGGTCGTTCGTCAGCAGCAAA
>Ga0172372_10007731_pt1 | contig 14387 bp, 11 predicted proteins | sample LakKiv5m_2_FD_114544 | JGI IMG/M metagenome (GOLD analysis project Ga0172372, IMG submission 114544) | Freshwater microbial communities from Kabuno Bay, South-Kivu, Congo - kab_092012_9.5m | ecosystem: Environmental > Aquatic > Freshwater > Lake | place: Democratic Republic of the Congo...
CCAACGCACATGGCAATGAACTGTCTTCTCGCCTCAAAGGGCTGTCAACCGGCCGCCTCTCCGTGACCCAAACTGGGTCTTACTTCTCAAGCCAGCTTTTGAGGTCCATCTTCCAATTCTGGTTTCGGCCTGCCGGACTGGGATCAGCCAATTCAAAGACTCCCTCAATTTCGAGCTTTTTTTCGGCTCGCGATGGGACCACGGGGTGCTTGCTCGGGCGAGATAGTTGGAGGCGGGTGATTTTGAGCGGAAATCTCTCCCGCAGCAGGGAGATCGTGCCGGCGTGCTTTGGCTTACCGGTCTTGGAGCGCTGTTCGATATCAGCGACCAATCGGGGGTGCTCGAAATCCGTCCAGCGGACCGAAAGTTTCCGGATGAGCTCGCCAGGCTTGGATCGCCCTCCACTGGTTCCGAATTGGAGCTTTAGAAAAAGATCACCGCCGGATTCCCGGAGTTCGACCTCGATATCATGGAGGTCCACCTGACCCTCCGGACCCTTCAAGACAAGGGTGCCGCGTCCCATCTGGCTTTTCCAGAGTTGCTCCTTGGGAACGAGCTCGCCGGCACCGGCGTGCTCGAGAGAAACGGTCGCAAACAAGAGTGTTGGCAGTAGAAACCATTTCATGGATTTGTGCCTCCTGGACGTTCCACTTCTCCCCAGATCCTCTGCCTCAGCTCAGAGTCCTGCATCAGGACTCCACCCGGGCTCGCAAGCCCTGCGATGCGACTCGGATGCATGCTCAAGCCCTCCGCAATCGCTTGCCGCAGCGTTGCTTTGAAGAGTGATGATTCGGGACATTTCTCGTAGGCGGCGATTGCCAGATCCAGGAGCGGCTCGTGACTCATTCCGGACTGGAACAGTGTTTTTATCCAGCCGTTTTCAGAGGCATCGGTGTCGATCGCGGCGAGTTGCGCGGGCTCGGGAAGGGACGAGGCAAGAGATTCAACCAAGACTTCCGGGAACTGCTTCGTTTGCGATGTAAGAATGTAACCAGAGATCTCCGAGTGCTTGAATGCGCGAGTCCATTCCGCAAGAAATGCCGGATCGTTTTTCAGGAGGAATGACCCGGCTTCGGTCTGGGCGAGAGATAAAGCAGCAGTGACGAGGAGCTGGGACTGGGCGGAGTTTTTTGGCTCTGCTTGGTGCTTCTTGAGAGCCGCAAACCACGTTTTGATAAACTCAGAATCACTCGAGTGATCCCGCGCCAGATCTCCGAAGTACTTGGCGAGATCATAAATCGAGACATTAGCCCCTTGGGAGGCGCTTGAAAAAACTGCATCGAGTGTTTCGGGCAGGAGTTCTTTTCGGACTTGAGGCGGGAAATAGATCCAATCATCGAAACTACTCGAGCCTGGTCTAGTAGGCATTTCTGCAAGCTCACGGCGAGCGAGCTCAAGATAGATCGGCAGGATGGCTGGATCCTCAAGCAGAGGGCCTGCCTCATCTCGGAGATCCGAGGATTTGGGAGGCTTTCCATTTCCAGCGTATCGGTATTTTTCCTGAAGGGCTTGGATGCTCTGTTGCCTCATTTCTCGGGAACCCAGGGTCTCGGAGGCTGCAATTCTCGCTTGAAGCCGTCTTCTGAATTCACCCTGAGGCGAGTCGGCTTGAGCGGATGTTTGTAAAATTCCAGCTGTGGCCTTGCGCATCACCCGGGCATGAGACGGGGATTTTGAGGCGATCTCCTCCAGTTGTCGGGCGAGGTCGCTCGCCGGATCGCAGATCCAACCACCGCTCGCGCAATAAGTGCCGTCCCGCACGCTTTCGTCAATGCTTGTGGCCCAACTCCGGGCAAGCCCGGTCAATCCCGGAATATCATCGGGTCTCTGCCCAAAGAGAATTGCGGGAATCAGCGGCGAAGCGCCTCCAAAGAGGTTCCGGAATTCCGCCTGATTCGAGTCTTCCCCGATCCATCCGGCGATTTCCCGCGCCAAAGCAGGATCAGCCACGATCCGTTTTTTGAGCGCTTCCTGATATGCTGCAAGATTCTGATCCGCCAAGGTTGAACCAGTCTGCCCCTGGCCAGCAACCGGTCCCCCTGTATTTTCGAGGCACTTGCCTGGATTTGCTTTGCAGATCGCAAGCAGAGTGCGGAGATCGTTTTGGATAAGCAAGCGCTCGGAGGCCTTCAAAGGCGAGTCGGCATAATTGATATGGAGCAAGGCCAGGTTGAGCGCCGGACTTCCTTGCGGCGCGGGCTGGGTGCGAGCGGATTGAATAATCTCCGCCAAAATTTGGGCCGATCGATCGAGTGCGGGTGGCAATCTCGAACGGCGCTGAATGTGGTCCAGAATCGGATCTGGAATCCGGTATCCCGACTTGAAATCTCGGAAAACGTAGGCGAGCCACCTCTCATCCGTGCTGAAGACTTCGAGGAAACGTTGAGATATTCCATCAGAGCTGCTTAATGATATAACTTGTGATTCAAGGAACTGATAGAAGGCCTTTTTGAATTCGATGGGGGCGTCCGACAAATAACTCGTGCAAGGGTATGCGAGGAAACGGACAGTTTCTTTTGGAGCCGTTGCGGCCGGAGTGCAGATTTCCAGATAATCGGCGACTGACTCCTTTCGCGCAGGGAGCATTTTCAATTTCTCGGTCGGGGTGAGCGAGCCCGGCTGCATGCCCGCATGCGCCAGCAGCTTCCGGGCGTGAATCAAGTCGTCCGAAAGCGGAGTGATGGCGCGCGCGCGACCGAGTTGGGCCACGAGGGAGTCTGTCCACGCCTGAATTTGCTCCGGGGTGCCACTGATCGGAGTAGCGGGAGTGAACCAGAGATTTTCCGCGGACGAGGGAGGAGCGGGTCTGCCCAAGGGCGCCAGAAAGGCGAGAATATTCTCGGATGCCGATGCGCCGCCTTGTGATATAAAATAGGCCCGCCGCAGGCGCGCGTATTCGGATTCAAGTCCTTTGCAAGTGGCAACGCTTGGATGCACCTCCGAACCGTTGGGCTCTGGTTCGGCTTCTTGAATGGACTTGATTGCGTCTTCTGTGCAGCCTTTGAATTCCGCATGGGTTGGGTTCTGGTGGCGGACCTTCGGACAATCCTTCAACATTCTTTTCACGGTCTCCGCTGCAAGCAGGGGGTTGAGATGGGTTATGCCGGGAGGTGGTCCACGTTTTATTCCTGTCGTCTCGATGATCCATTTGACTTCTTCGGCCGTGAGTCTTGGATCGAGATTTTTGAGTGTAGCGATCACTCCGGTCGCGTGAGGGGCGGCCATACTTGTCCCGCTGAGGTGCACGTCGCCTGGTTCCGGTTGATATCCCGGATTCGCCCGGGCATTGAGGGAGTCGATCTGACTGCCGGGAGCATAAAAATCCACGTGAGGTCCGTGATTGGAAAAGTGGGAGGGCATACCGGCTGCAGGAGAGCTCGCCCCGACGATGAACACTCCCGGCAGATCCTCGACCTCGGGAAGGCCTTTTGCGTCCGGATCGTTCACTTCTCCGCGGTTCCCGGCCGCAATCACCACCCACTTTCCGGCCTCGATGGCTCGTTTGATTGCGGAAGTCAGCTCACCTCCATCAGGGATGGCAAACGACAGATTGATGACTCCGACGTCCGGATTTGCGGCTGCTTCGTCCAGGCGCTTAGTGATTTCGCCTTCGGTTACCTGCGGAGTCGACAGGACTACGGTCTTGAGCGCCGGATTCACTCCGTATGCGGCCGAGGACACGATGCCGGCGACATGGGTGCCATGAGCGCGCGCGTCCCTGCCTGTATTCTGGCTCAAAAGGTCCGGCCCGGCGCCCGGATTGTTTTCCAATCGCAGGCCGGTGTCGATGACGCAGGCTTTGGATCCTGCGCCGGCGCGCGCGGAGGTCCGCCCCACTTCCGGGAGTGCCGCCAACAGATCCGCACCGGTCAGGAGCAAGCCCCAGTTCGGAGGCACATAGCCAAGAGAGGGATCACGTGCAAAAGCCGGGCAGCTCTTGAACTTTGCAGCCGCCTGTGCGGCTTCGATATCAGATATGCAAGGGTCCGGTGCTGCTGGATCCAGGGGTTCGGTGATATCTGAGACATCCCGGGCGAGAGGGGAGATGGAATCGATCGGGATGGGCTCGGCTCCTGCCGAGGCGGGCAGGAGGAGTCCGAATAAAATGACCCGATGAAGGAGATTCGGCCGGAATGGGTGCATCCATCTTCAAGTCTAAGAGATGTTGAACGCTCGGACAATGAGTCGCGCCGGACGCACCCGGCTCAATTTTTGAGCTTTTCGAGGAAGAACCTCGCAAAGTCGTAGGCGTAAGTCACTTCCACCCACACCACCGTTCCAATATGGCCGGAACTAATATTTGTGCGGCGGGGGCGTCCCCATTGTTCCCAAAGCTCGTTCTGCACGCGGGTGGGCACGGTGGTGTCCTCGGTCGCAACGACAAGCCAGGTGCGGTCCCGCAGCTCGGGTCGGGTCCATTCGGACGCATTGATCGTGATGGCTCGCGCGAGAAACTCCCGGTACTCCTCCTGCGTCTTGAGACCGTAGTTTTGCATCCTCTCCGAGCGGAGTCGGGCAAGGATCTCCTGATCGCTCGAACTCAGGGTCTCAAGCACGTTGCCGCCTGCGACCGTGGTCACGAGTGCGTCGATGCGGGAATCCACGCCCGCTGCGGTGGAGGCCACAATTCCGCCGAGCGAGGTCCCGTATACGCCAGCGCGAACCACTCCGAAAAAGCTCAGAGTCTGGCGGATCGCGGCGACCCCGCGCAGACTGCCCCGATCGTGGGTGGATGGATCGATATCTTGCTCAAGGTCCCCGGTCCATCCGCGGATCAACAGGGTCCTGATTCCGGCATCGCAAAAGATCTTCATCAAGCGATTGTCGAGCACGGTCCCGCCGCCGGTGGGCGGCATGATGATGACCGTAGGAGCGTCTGCCCGCTCGGGCAGAGGGCGAGCCCGAACCAAGTTGATATCCAGTGATGCAAAGCGGCCGGCCGGGTCGGTGCCCTTGAGGGTCCAGTTTCCGGTCTGGCACTTCCGAGTGGACCACGCAGGGGTATATGCATAATCGGTCACCGCACCCTTTGGGTCGGTGCCATCGGTCAGGAGCGCGTGGGCGGGGGAGTTTTGCTGAATGGCTGCCGGCTGGGCCAAGGTCAGGCTTGGAGCGCCCCAAGAGAGGCTGAGCGCTGCGGCGAGCGATGAAATCAATCTGAAGTTCTTCATGCGGAGCGGCTAGCAGTTCGGTATGATATAGTCAAAGATATCTTGAACTACGAGAGGAGCCACCGTGGGTATTCTGAACAAAAAAAGCACCGGCTGGAAATTAAGGTTTCCAACCGGTGCTTTTTAAAAATGATTCAGCTTGTATTAAGCCGACTTGTTCGAGCCGCGAGCAGCTTTTTTCTCGGCGCGGAGCTTAACGTAAGCATCCACGGTGGCGAGAGTGACGCTGTGAGGGCGAACTGGATCGCCATTCACGACGGAGTTGGTCCAGGTCACTGGATCCAACTGATACGCTGCCGAGAAACGGCGCATGTTACGACGACTGCGCGAAACTTTCTTCTTAGGAACTGCCATGGGAACCGCCTGCCTTTCAGAAACTTCAAAAAATAACCCGCCCCAAGAACCCTGTGGCCCCAGGCGGAGGACCTAATCAATCAAGAAGTGCGTTGGACCCTACCTTGAAAAACTGCCAGTTGCAACCCACTCCTCAAGGGGTGTAAGGCCGAAACCTCAAAATGGACAAGAATTCTTTGATTTCCTTCCGGCCCTACCTACTCGATCCCGTCCCAGTTACGGTGTTTGTCGGGCTGCCCGGGTCTGGAAAAACGGAATTGGTAGGCCAGATTTCCGCTTATCTTTCGGGTTTGCCCGCTCCCAGCACGGTCCAAGTTCTGTCCGACCCTCGCCTTTTCCAGCTCGATAGCTCGTGTCCCCATTGCGGTGTGACGCAGGCGTTTCAGGAGGAACTCAAGCGCCGGATCCGCGAGGAGTGCCCGGATCAATTCTTGGTTGAGGTGCCGGTCGAATTCGACGTCCGCACTCTTGCTCACTCGTTCTCAGGCTCGGTTCAAAAACAGTATCAAAACCGGGTGATGGGAGCTCGTTCGAGCCCGACTCGTCAGGCGTCGTTGGATGCGATTGTCTCGATCATCGACGTGTCCACATTTGCAGAGCGCTTGAGTTCGCAGAAGTCGATTTCGGCAGATTTCCCGCACATTAAGCCTACTGAGCCTCAAGTCATGCAGGACTCGACGGCTGACCTTCTGGCTGCCTCCATCGAGACTTGCGATGTGATGGTGCTCCATCGGTTTGGCAATGCCTCCGAAGACTACGTGCTCTCGCTCGAGTCCTGCCTGCGGGCGCTACAGCCCCGAGCAAAAATCATTCGTGCCGTGGAGGGTTACGAGGGCGTTTGGGTGCCGGAATTGCTGGGCACGCGGCTTTTTGACCCCGAGCAGACGGAGGCCTCCTCTACTTGGCGCCAGGCCCTCAAAAAGTGTCCGCCTGAAAGCAGGACTGCCCCGGGATCGCAGGCGGGTGAGTGGCTGCCGGTTGAGATGTGGCCCGGCGTGGATGCTGAGGTCTGGAGCGTCGGCATAGTGAGGCGTTTCAAGCCCTTCCACCCCGAGCGACTCGCCAGTGCGCTGGATGCATGGTCCGATGTGCTCCTGAGGACGGTCGGGCAGGTCTGGCTTGCGACGGATGGTTCCAATTCCTACCACTTGGGTCAGATCGGGCCCTCTCCCGTGTTTTTCCACCCCGACGCGCCCTGGGCGGTCACGGCGCCTCTCGCTGATCAGCAGGCGATTCGGCAGGAGGAGCCTGAAATCGACCGAATCTGGGATGCAGGTCACGGAGATCGATTCAGCGAGATCGTCCTGGTCGGGCCCCGCGAAACGATATCAGAAGCGGTTGCCGTGCTCGACTCATGCCTGCTGTCGGATGTTGAAATGAAACAGGACTGGTCCAAGCTTCGCGATCCGTTCCATGAGGAGTTGGTGTCGCAGGAGCAAGCGGAGGCCAAACCGAGTGAAGCGCGCCCGGGTGGCGCCCGCAAGCAAGTGCCTTGGTTGCGGCTGGTGGAGTCGGAACCGGGCTCCAATCCCTCGCTTTGATCCTCTGAATAGAAAAAACCGGAAGCGCGCTTTCGCACTCCCGGTTCTGATATCAAGCCGTCGAGTCGGCTAAAATCACTTCTTTTCGGCGGCCTCGAAATTGATCTGGACTTCGACATCGTCGCCCAGCAACAGGTTTCCGCTGTCGAGAGTCTTGTTCCAGGTGATGCCATACTTCTTGCGGCTCAATTTGCCGGCAGCGCTGAAGCCGGCTTTGGTGTTGCCCCATGGGTCCTTCTCGGTGCCCACATACTCCGCTGCAAGGGTCTCGGGGTGGGTCATGCCGTGCATGGTGAAATCACCTTCGATCTTGAATTTCTTTTTGTCTTTTTTGTCTGCAGTGACCTTTTTGATCACGAAAGAGAGCTCGGGATTTTTTGCTGCATCGAAAAAGTCCGGAGCGCGAAGGTGCTCATCCCGCTTGGCGTTGTTTGTATTGATACTGGCGGTCTTGATCGCGACCTTGCCGGTCATGGCTTCGACCTTCGCGGGATCAAAGTTGAATTCCCCTTCGAACTCGTTGAAAGAGCCGCTGACTTTGGCGAGCAGGTGGCGGATCGAAAATCCAACGTTGGAATGAGAGGCATCGATGACGTAGGTCGCAGCGATTGCGGAGTGGGAAGCCGAGAGGGCTGCCATAGCGAGCAGCGCGATGTGTTTTGCAAACATAATTGTATCTCCAGATAACGTTGTTGTCTCAACGATTGATTTCGCAGAGGCGGTTTCCTTTGATCGTAGGTGGCCTTGGATTCTACTGCCAGTCTTCGTTTCGGAACGCACTGTTTCAGTCAGGAATCGGGCCCAAAATCTAAGAAAATATAGGGCGGTTTTCAGGGGTCTGGGGCTTTTCGAATCCCAATTCTTGCCGTTCAATGCACGGATCCCTTTGGGCCGACAAGGTGGTTGGGCCTGAGATGGGATTTTGAAAAAACAGGGGGGTTCCATGCGCTCGATCCGATCCAATATCGTGTCAGCCACTGTCATCGCATCAGCCGTTCAGGCTTTGACTCTTTTTGCCGCCAACGCAGGCTCGCAGCTTCACCTCAAGGGTGGCTCGTTTACTCTGCGCGACGAGACGCCGGCGCTCTTGGCGCTCGGGCAGCGGATATCAGGCGGTGTGCAGGCGCAGAGCGGCGTGTTTGTCGTGCAATTCGGACGTGTCGTGACGGAAACCGACAAAGCCTCCCTGACTTCCCGCGGTTTTGAAATTCTCCGCTACCTCCCGGACGATGCGTTTGTCGTGCGCGGTTCTTTGAGCGGGATCTCCGCGATCCGCTCGCTCTGGTCGGGTGATATCGGTCGCATGTCGGCAATCAAGCCCGAATGGAAAATCGATCCGGCCCTTGCCGCCGCGGATTCCGCAACCGTTGATCTGTGGATTTCCGCCTGGGATGAAAAAGCAGGAGCTGACTTGCTCGCGCTGGTGCGCGGTACTCCCGGCGCCCGGATTCTTTCCTCCGGAAAGCGCGAGGTCGCAGTGCGCGCTCCCGCAAGCGCAATCAACCAGTGGTCCAAGTCGGATGCAGTTGAGTGGATTCAAGAACTCCCGGTTGTGGTGCCGTTCATCCTCGATCCGATGGCGGATGGCGAGACGGAGACCCCTCCCTCCAAACCTGCTTTGACCGGCTATGAGTCCGGGACCCGGATCATGGGTTTTGAAAAAGCCTGGGAGCGGGGCTTTATCGGACAAGGCCAAGCCGTTGCCGTTGCCGATACGGGCCTTGATACCGGGGATGAGTCCCGCCTCCACGGGGATTTTTCCAAGACCTTTGCCAAGGGCTACGTGATGGGCCTTGGAGGGGACACTTGGGGTGATCCTCAAGGGCACGGGACTCACGTGATGGGTTCGATCGTGGGCGGTGGGGAATTGTCCTCGGGCAACTTCAAAGGCGGTGCGCACGGGGCCATGCTCCATGCCGAGGGAATGTGGAGTGGTATCTTCAATAATATCATGCCGCCTTCGGACTACGATCAATTGATGGGAACGCCGTTCAAGGCAGGGGCTCGCATCCACTCCAATTCGTGGGGTAGTCCGCGCAACCTGGGTGAGTATGACATGAACTCGGCCCGTGTGGACGAGTTCATGTGGAAAAACCCTGATATGCTCGTGCTCTTTGCTGCCGGCAACAGCGGTGTGGACGCCAACATGGACGGAAGAGTGGACGAGGGGTCGATCTCCTCGCCCGGAACCGCCAAGAACGTGCTGACCGTCGGCGCTTCGGAAAACCTCCTCAGCGAGGGGGGGATTCAAAAGCCTCACGGGCAACTGCGGGAAGGCGACAAGAAGTGGGGCGTCGAGCCGTTGAAGAGTGATACACTCTCCAATAATCCCCAGGGGATTGCGGCATTCAGCTCCCGCGGCCCGACCAAAGATGGTCGGATCAAGCCGGAGATCGTGGCGCCTGGAACCAACATCGTTTCGACCCGTTCTCACTATCCTGATGCAACGACGCTTTGGGGCGCTTACGATGAGAACTACTCCTATGCGGGTGGGACTTCTATGGCGACGCCTCTCACGGCAGGAGCTGCTGCAGTGGCGCGCGAGTACCTCGTCAAAGCTCGCGGACTCAATTCGCCTTCCGGTGCGCTGGTCAAAGGAGCTCTCATTCACTCCGCCGTGGACCTCTTTCCGGGTCAATACGGAGAGGGCTCCGGTCGTGAACTCCCGACTGCTCGCCCGAATGGTCACGAGGGTTACGGCCGTGTGAATATGGATCGTGCGACGACTTTGGCTGCAGAGACGATGATTGTGGATGAGCGCGAAGGCCTCGCCACCGGGCAGTCCAAGTCCTGGGACTTTACGGTGACTTCGGGTGCGACCGTTCGGGCGACGCTCGTGTGGACGGATGCTCCCGGTGCTCCTGCTGCTGCCAAGGCCTTGGTCAACAATCTGGATCTCTCGGTGACTGCGGCCAAGACTGGTCTCACTCGCACTCTTGGGGACACGGTGAACAACCACGAAATGGTGGAGATGAAGCGCGCTTCGGCGGGCAAGTACACTGTCACGGTACAAGGTGCCAACGTGCCTTCCGGCAAGAACGGCAAGCAGCCGTTTGCGCTTCTCGTGAGCGTGGAGCGTCCGGTCCGCCGGAACTGAGTTGCTGGTGATATAAAAGGCAAGGCCGGAGTCGGGATTTAGGTCCCGGTTCCGGCCTTTTTTGTTCATGCTTTTGTGATATTAGTTGGTCTTTGGAATGATGATTCCCTTTTGTCCGCCTTTTTGTCCGCCGGGGAATACGCCTTTCTGTCCTGCTTTGACTTCACCGGGGTAGGTGCCCTTCTGACCGGCCTTGACTTCGCCTGGGAATACCCCCTTTTGGCCACCCTTTTGGCCACCAGGAAATACGCCTTTTTGTCCGCCTTTTTGTCCGCCGGGGAATACGCCTTTCTGTCCTGCTTTGACTTCACCGGGGTAGGTGCCCTTCTGACCGGCCTTGACTTCGCCCGGATAGATTCCTTTTTGGCCGCCCTTGTGCTCAGCCGGGTAGGTGCCTTTTTGACCGGGGTGGTGTCCGGGCATATCAGGGTGGTCGTCGGTCGCGGTCTGCGCGAGCGCCGGCGTCACGGCGATCGTGATATAGGCGAGGAGCGCGAGGGCTCCAGAGATGCTGGCAAATGCTTTCAGGTTTTTCATGGATGGTCTCCTAGAGTTTGACTGAGCCGGAAGCCCCTCCCTCCGGCTCGGAGGGATCCCGGATGAAGGCTGCGCCTGTGGAGGGCTTTTGGCCCGGGGAAATCCACCGGCCAGCCGTCATCCGGAACGGCGGGACCTTGTGCAACCCGGGTGCCAGTGTGGGGGAGAGGCGATCTGGGCCTGAAACGGCCCAATTCCGAGGTGGCGTTTTAGTTTAAGATCGTTTAAACTATAGGCGGTTTTGAGTTTGCATTCCTCATCCTTGCAGAAAGAAGGGTCACGCCATGTCCGCTCAATCGCACGTCGCAAAATCTGGAACCATCCTTGTGACCGGAGGCACTGGTCTCATCGGTCGGCCGCTTGTCCTACGGTTGCTTGAGGAGGGATATCAGGTCCGAGTGCTCTCCCGGGATGGAGCAAGGGCGTCGCGTGCGCTCGGGTTGCCGGTCGATTGTTTCACGTGGCGGGACCCACAAAACGACGCGCCCCCTGTCGAGGCGCTGCGGGGATTGAAAGGCGTGATTCATCTGGCCGGAGAGTCGGTTGGTGAGGGGCGCTGGAGTGATGCGCGCAAGAAAGATATCTTGAACTCTCGCGTGCTCAGCACGCGGCAACTGGTCAACGCAGTATTGGCTGCCCCAGGGGACCGCCCCGAGTTTTTCGTGCTGGGTTCGGCGATCGGGATTTACGGGGACCGCGGGGATGAGGCGCTTGATGAGGGCTCATCTGTCTTGGAGGCGGGCTCCTCGGACCACGGATCGGCGTTTTTAGCGCGGGTCTGTCGCGAGTGGGAGGCAGAAGTTGCGCCTTTGGCTTCAGAGGGTGTTCGAGTTTGCACCGTACGGACGGGGCTTGTGCTCGCACGCGACGGCGGGGCGCTCGCCAAGCTTCTGCCTGTCTTCAACAAGGGCGCAGGTGGGCCCACGGGGTCGGGCCGCCAGGGGATGAGCTGGATCCACTTGGATGATATCGTAGGGATCTTTACCCACTTGGCGGACGAGCGCAGTGCCTCGGGTGTTTTCAACGGAACGGCACCGGAGCCTGAGACAAACTCGGAATTTGGAAAGAAACTTGGAGCCGCTCTCGGCAAGCCTGCGTTCATGCCCGCTCCCGCTGCGGCTCTTAAAATTGCGCTCGGTGAAATGGCGGACCTGGTCCTGACCGGGCAGAAGGTCCTGCCCAAGCGGGTGCTCGAATCGGGATATGGGTTCCGATATACAAAGCTTGATGATGCGTTTGAGCAGCTTTGCGGCGGACGCAGGCGCGGCGCCGAAGTGCTTGAAGCCGTACAGTGGGTGCCCGAGCCGATCGAGAAGGTTTTTGAATTCTTCTGTGACGAAAAAAACCTCGAGCGCATCACGCCTCCGTTTCTCAAGTTCAAAGTGCTCGGAAAGTCGACGCCTGCGATTGGTGAGGGGACTCTGATCGACTATCAGCTCAAGCTGCATGGTCTGCCTCTGAAGTGGCGTACCTTGATTGAGCGTTGGAAGCCTAATGAGAGTTTTGTCGATCGTCAGCTCAAGGGGCCCTACACGCGGTGGGAGCACACGCACGCGTTCCGCCCGCTCAACGGCGGTACACTCATGACCGACGAGGTGCTGTATCGGTTGCCCATGGGGGTGCTCGGCAATACGGTGGCGGGTGGGTATGTGAGGGGCGACGTTGCCCAGATTTTTGAGTACCGCAAAAAAGTGATCAACGAGCTTTTCCCGGTCAGGCCTGCTTGACCGGGGTGGCGTAGCGGGTTTTGATCGAGGCATGAATCCATTGGATGCTTTGCCCCGAGTGCCCGGACTTGAGTCGATATCAGTCAGAAATATTTACTGCATCGGGCGCAACTACGCCGAGCATGCGCGTGAGCTTGGCAATGCAGTGCCGACCGAGCCCGTGGTCTTCATCAAGCCCAACAGCGCGGTGATCGGGGATGGTGCTGATATCATCATTCCGTCCGTGAGCCAGCGCGTGGACCACGAAGTCGAGCTTGTGCTGGCCATTGGCCGAGGGGGGCGCAGGATTCCTGAATCGGACGCGCTGGCCTGCATTGCAGGCATCGGGATCGGCATCGATGTGACGGCCCGCGACCTCCAGGATCAGGCAAAAAAGAAGGCGCTCCCCTGGGCGACCGCCAAGGGGTTTGATACTTTCGCCGTCTTGGGGGGATTTGCCCCGGTGCCGGCAGGGGTTGGGATCGAGAGTCTGTCGGTTGAACTCGCGGTCAACGGCGAGAAGCGCCAGGAGGGCCGGATTGCGGACATGCTTTTCTCGGTGCCTAGGCTAATCTCGTTCTTGTCCGGAATTTTTACCCTCCATCCCGGTGATCTCATCTACACGGGCACTCCACCTGGAGTTGCGCCCCTTGCGGTCGGAGACCGGGTCCTAGCCCAGCTCTTGGGCGCGCAGGGCCAAGTGCTGTCCCAAGTTCAGGTCGGGGTGGGGACGGAGCACCGGATTTGATTGCCTGGGTTGGCAAATAGCTAAACAAAGGGATTGCGAAAGGGCCTCCAACCCCTTATTTAAAGGCTTCAACCGCATCGGGGTGACCCGGTGGTCTTCAAATCAAATTTGCGGAGAGGTGGGTGAGTGGTTGAAACCGCACGCCTCGAAAGCGTGTTAGCCTTAACGGGCTACGAGGGTTCGAATCCCTCCTTCTCCGCCATTTAACACTTCAAGCTTTCTCGTAAATCGCAGTAACAATCCAAAATCAAAAACGAATGGCGTCGGGAGTTTAGCGGCGTCGCTCCAAGGGAACCGTCACTCGGGATCAGCTGTTATAAGCGTCGTGATCTGAGTTTTGGCTGAGTGGTGGCTGAGTTGGAACGCGGCCTCTTTGGGGGCCAGCCGAGCGTCTTAAGCGCCGTCTATTTTTTCGGATGAATGCGCACGCTTTTAGTTCCTTGGTTGAGTTCCAATTGAGCGAGCCGAATCGCAAGATCGATTTCATCGCGGGGAATCAATCCAGAAAGTGTGCGGACACGGTCGGCATGACACGCAGTCACCCTTACTTCAGGGTTACAGGGACAAGGCCATTGGCGGTAGAGCTTAGGCAGCAATGCTAGCTTGAGGAGTTCCCGAAGAGTTCCCAGGTCGCCAGTACCCAAACGACTCGCGTAATACTCAAGAATTCCTTCGCCACCGTGGCTCCATTCGCCAAACGGCCAGGTTCCATTGAGTTCACGGAAAGCCTGCGAGAAGAAAAACTCCTTCATAGGGCCGTTGAGAAAGTCACGAATACCGGAGCCAGGCGGCCACTTTTCGTAGCGCTCCGGCTGCGCAAAAACGCAAGCCGAGTTGTCGCCAGGGTTTATGTGGTAGTCGGGCTCCTTCGGTATGCGGCCACCAACTTCAAAAACACGCGGAGCAGACTGCGGGAAGTCGTCTGGCAGCTCAATTTTTACTTCATATCGGGTAATGAGCTTGCTCTCACCGAAGACCGCCCACGATCCGTGCACCGAAACGAGGTCGCCCTCTACCTGAAAGCTCAAGGTCTCAAAGGCCTCAAGCTCCCGTTTGAAACGGTCGAATTCTTCTGGTGATTTTCTCCACCAGATATTCGCCTCAGTCATCACACCAGGGCCGTGAGGGATTGCTGAAGCTTGGAATCGCGGCTCTCATATCCGAGACAGCATCCGCACGTGCGCCGTGGTCATTCGAAAGATCCTCGCTCTTTCTCAGGGACTCAGGAAAATC
>Ga0172372_10007734_pt1 | contig 14385 bp, 13 predicted proteins | sample LakKiv5m_2_FD_114544 | JGI IMG/M metagenome (GOLD analysis project Ga0172372, IMG submission 114544) | Freshwater microbial communities from Kabuno Bay, South-Kivu, Congo - kab_092012_9.5m | ecosystem: Environmental > Aquatic > Freshwater > Lake | place: Democratic Republic of the Congo...
CCAAAGAGATGCCGACCCGCCGTCCCATTTTTATCCGTGACAGCTGGCTCATCACCGGTTTTGCCGCCTTGTGGATTGCTGGCATCGTGGCCGCCGCTTTGGCCACCAACCAGTCCGTGTTGTGGTTGTTGTTCTGCAGTTTTGTGGTGCCGTTTTTGTTCTGGTGCGGCATGATTGGCTTTGTGGTTTATGTCCACCACACCCATGTGAAAGTGTCTTGGCATGATGACCGCAGCGCCTGGGCCAAAGCCCAGCCCTTCGTGTCCACCACGGTGCACCTCACCTTCCCGCTGAAAATTGGCGCCCTGATGCACCACATCATGGAACACACCGCGCACCATGTCGACATGAGCATTCCGCTGTACCGCTTGAAGCAAGCGCAAAACAAGCTGGAAACCTTGTTGCCTGGGCGCATCATCGTGCAGCCCTTTTCTTGGCGCTGGTATTTCCAAACCGCCCGCGACTGCAAGCTGTACGACTTCACCCGCCAGTGCTGGACCGACTACAAAGGCCGCGCCACCAGCACGCCCCCGGCTGGCTTGACAGCGGCTTAACCAGCGTCCTCAGCTCGCCAACCCAAAAGCCCCGTGGAAACACGGGGCTTTTTGTTGCCTGAACCGGGTTATCAGCCCGCTGCACGCTTCATCAAAATCTCAAACGCGGGCAAGGTTTTGCCCTCCAGCACTTCCAGGAAAGCGCCGCCGCCAGTAGAGATGTAGCCGATTTGAGGCTCTATGCCGTACTTGGCAATGGCTGCCAAGGTGTCCCCGCCACCGGCGATGCTGAAAGCCTCGGAGTCTGCAATGGCGTGGGCCACCACCTTGGTGCCGTTTTCGAAAGCTGCAAACTCGAACACGCCCATCGGCCCGTTCCAGACAATGGTGCCCGCCGCTTTCAGTTGCGTGGCCAAGCGTGCCGCGGTGTCCGGGCCGATGTCCAAAATCAGGTCGTCGTCGGCCACGTCGGTGGCTGGTTTCACCGTGGCCGGGGCGTCCGAGCCAAAGGTTTTGGCGCACACCACATCGGTGGGAATGGGCACTTGCGCGCCACGCGCTTTCATGGCCTCGATCACCGCTTTGGCTTCGCCCACCAGATCCGGCTCAGCCAAGGACTTGCCAATCTTCATGCCGGCGGCCAGCATGAACGTGTTGGCGATGCCGCCGCCCACAATCAGTTGGTCCACGTTCTTGGCCAGGGCTTGCAAGATGGTGAGTTTGGTGCTGACTTTGCTGCCCGCCACGATGGCTGCCAGCGGGCGCTTCGGGTTGGCCAGCGCCTTGGTGATGGCGTCAATTTCGGCCGACAGCAGCGGCCCGGCGCAGGCGATCGGGGCGAATTGCGCAATGCCGTAGGTGGTGCCCTCGGCGCGGTGTGCGGTGCCAAAGGCGTCGTTGACATAGACGTCGCACAGCGCGGCCATTTGTTGGGCCAGGGCTTCGCTGTTCTTTTTCTCGCCCTTGTTGACTCGGCAGTTTTCCAGCATCACCACTTGGCCGGGGGTCACCGAGACGCCACCGACCCAATCGGCCAGCACGGGGACGTCTCGGCCCAGCAGCTCGCCCAAGCGCTTGGCCACGGGCGCGAGCGAATCTTCCGGTTTGAATTCGCCCTCGGTGGGACGCCCCAAGTGGCTCGCGACCATGACCGCCGCACCGGCAGCCAGCGCCATTTGGATGCAGGGCACGGAGGCGCGGATGCGGGTGTCTTCGCTGATCTGACCGTGGTCGTCAAATGGCACGTTCAGGTCGGCGCGGATGAAAACGCGTTGATCCTTGGAGCGGCCTTGAGCGCACAGATCGGCGAAGCGAATGATGTTCATGGGGTTTGTCTCCATATGAATTTTTCATGTCATTTTAGGCGGAGGGGGTGCTGCCGAATTGGAGTAATTGGGATTCCAATTAATTCTTGTTGGCTTGCCGACCACGACGGGCTCGTCTGCCGCTCACCGCCGCAAGCGGCAACGTTCGCTACGCATCCGACCCGCCATGTTCGCCAAGCTGAAGCGTGACTTTTCAACATATCGTGATACACAAAATCAGCAAATATTTGAATTCATGTCTCATAAAACCAGCTGCAAGCTCCGTTCATCATGACCACCCTCTCAAAACAAGGGGTTTTGACGCGCCCCCAAAACCACTTGCCAGGGCAGCGCCAACGCTCGACTTGGGGTGTGCAAGACTACCAACCCAGCCCCATGTGCAGCGGCAAATACACCGCCATGCCCACCACGATGGTGCCCAGCACCGCCTGCCCCTGGCCGCGCCGCCAAAAGTAAAAGGCCGCGCCAGCCGCTGCGGCAAAAATTCTTGCATCGCGCCAATCGGTGATCAAAACGCCGTGGCGCATCACAATTTCGGGGATGATGACCGCGCTCAAGGCGGCGATCGGCGCGTAACGCAAACCGCGGTCAGCCCAGGTCGGGAAGGGCAGTTCTTTGTTGAACATGAAGAAAAAACTCCTCGTCACCAGCGTCACCACACCCAAGCCCGCCACCAACACGAAAACGCCAAAGTCACTCATCACGCCCCCGGCCCTTTATGGCACGAGGGTGCGGTTGAATGCCGGCCAAGCCGCCTCAACACCCCACCCCACGCAAGGCTTGTCCATGGCTTCATCAGCGCTCCTCCCCTGCCCAGCGACTGCGCTCTAACAGCAAGCACACCGCCACCGCCACAGCGATGGCCACCACGATGTTGAGTTTCAAGGGCAGAGCGAAGGCCGCCACAGCGGCAGCGCCAGACACACCCGCCGAGACCCGCCGCAAGCGACTGTCGGAGAGGGAGCACATGACGCCGACCAGAGCCAGCACACCCGCAAAGCCCAACCCCCAGTGAATGGGAATTTGGCTGGCTGTGAAGACACCCACCAAGCTGGCAATTTGCCAGCCGATCCAGTTTAAAAAGCTGTTGCCAGACAAATACGCCATCTCAGCGCGTTGCCCCGCAGGGTCACTAGCCGGTTGGGGAAAGCGGCGTGTGAACATCACATAGCTCATGTCGGCAGTGATGTAGCCCAGACACAAACGCTGCCAGCGCGGCCAGTGCATGAGGTAGTGACGCAGGTGCATGCTTAATACCACAAAGCGTAAATTCACACAAAAAGCCGTCGCCAACACCACCCCAAAAGGCGCGCCGGCGACCAACATGGGGGTGACTGCCAGTTGTGAACTACCGGCATACACCAACAAAGTCATGGCGGTGGCCACCTCGACACTCAAGCCCGACTGCACCATGGCCACACCGGTCATCAAGCCCCAGGCCCAGATGCCAGGGGCCACGGAAGAGATATCGCGCATGCCCTCTTTGAATGAGGGATGTTTGTAGTTGGCGGGGTCGAAAAACATGAAGCTTCTTAAGCGCCTAACACCTGACCATGCAAGCCGGGGTGGCGGTGCAAAAATTCTGCAGTGCTGAGGCGTTTGCCACCCGGCAGCTGCACTTGGAGGATGCGCAACAGACCTTGACCCGTGGCCACCAGCAGCGGGTCAGCCTGAGCGTGCAATACGGTGCCGGGGGTGGCCGCAGCAGGCCCTGCATCGGTTTGGGTGTGCAACACGGTGCCCTGGGGAGTGGTTGTTGAGGTCAGAACTGCATCGTTTGCAAGTCGATCAACCGCCACCTGGGCCGACCAAATCTTCATTGTTTGGCCGCGCAGCAAGGTGTGCGCCCCTGGAAATGGATCAAAGGCACGGATGCGCTGCGAGAGCTGCGTGGCTGGCAAGGACCAATCCAGCAAGGCTTCGTTCTTCAAAATTTTGGCCGCGTAGCAAACGCCTTGCGTGGGTTGTGGCGTGGCCTTCAACACAGGCAATTCGGCCAGGGTTTGCACCACGAGCCGCGCACCCAACGCAGCGAGTTTGTCGTGCAATGTGGCGCTGGTATCGTCAGGCGCAATCGGCAAGGCTTCACGCAGCAGGACCGCACCGGTGTCCAAATCCTCTTCCATCTGCATGATGCACACACCAGTCTGTGCGTCCCCGGCTTCGATGGCGCGTTGGATCGGCGCGGCCCCGCGCCAGCGCGGCAACAAAGAGCCATGGATGTTCAAGCAGCCCCAAGGCAGACTTTGCAAGGTCCAAGCCGGCAGCAGCAAACCATAGGCCACCACCACCATCAGTTCAGCTTGTGCCACTGCAATGGCTTGCTGGGCTTGCAGCGCTTCCTCGGGGTGTTTGCCGTCCAAACGCAAGCTGGTCGGTTGGCACACAGGCATGCCATGCATCAAAGCGTATTGCTTCACGGCGGAAGCTTGCAGTTTCAGACCGCGACCCGCGGGGCGATCGGGTTGGGTCAGCACCAGAGCGATGTCGTGACCAGCTTGGTGCAAAGCGGCCAGGGCCGTTTGGGCAAACGCGGGCGTGCCGGCAAACACAATGCGCATTTAAGTGCGCTCGGCTTCACGCTGGGCTTTGAGCAGCTTGCCCCTGATGCGCATACGTTTGAGCGGCGACAAGTACTCGACAAACACCTTGCCCATCAGGTGGTCCATTTCATGTTGTAAACACACGGCCAACAAACCATCGGCTTCGAAGACTTTCAGTTCACCATGCTCGTTGAGCGCCTGCACCCTGACGCGTTCAGCACGTTCAACGCCATCGAAGATGCCCGGCACCGACAAACAGCCTTCTTCGTTTTTCGCCCGCTCGGGGCTTTGCCACAGCAACTCGGGGTTGATGAGCACCATGGGTTGGTTGCGCTCTTCAGACACATCCATCACCACCAAGCGTTGGTGGAAATCCACCTGCGTGGCGGCCAAGCCCACGCCTTTGGACGCGTACATGGTCTCCAGCATGTCTGCGGCCATTTGGCGGATCTGATCAGTCACCTCGGCCACCGGCTTGGCGACGGTGTGCAAACGCGGATCGGGGAAGGAAAGAATGCGAAGTAAAGCCATGAAGATATTGTCGCTTTTTTGAAAGCCCTAGGGGTAGTGCCAGCTTCAAAAAGAGGAAGCCGCACTGTCACCCAAGTGCCTTGCGTGTTTTTAAGCTGAAGATTGATTCACTGTCTGTGCCCATGCCAAGCACCTCCTACCCATGAGCTCCTTACTCAGCACCGGCGCTGCACGCCTGGACGCTTTGCCCGAATGGGCGCTTTGGTTGCGCCTGTCGCAAACGCCGGGTATCGGCCCGCAAACCTTGCGTCAACTCTTGCAAACTTTTGGGTCGGTGCAAGCCGTGTTGGTGCAGACACCGCAAGCCCTGCAACCTATGCTCAGCCTGGCGCAAGTGCAGGCCTTGCAACTTGAGCCGCCCGACTGGCTGGCGCTGTGCGCCCGTACCCAAGCCTGGCTCTCGCACACGGCCGACGGTGTGCAACACGCGGTCTGGACTTGGGGCGATGCGCAGTACCCGCCGGGTTTGTTGGCGCTGGATGATCCGCCGCCCTTGGTGTATGCCCAAGGCCAACTCGAGCGCCCTTGCAACATCAGTGTCGCAGTCGTGGGCAGCCGCAACCCAACCGCGCAAGGGCGCGAGAACGCGAGAGCCTTCGCCCACAGTTTGCAAACTGCGGGCTGTTGTGTGGTGTCTGGATTGGCACTGGGCATTGACGGCGCGGCCCACCAAGGCGCCTTGCAAGCGGCGAATGGGTTCACCTGCGCCACAGTGGCCGTGGTCGGTACCGGATTGGACCAGGTCTATCCTCGGGCCCACCACGGCCTGGCGCGGCAAGTGGCGCAACACGGTTGGCTCTTGAGTGAACTGCCGCCGGGCACACCGGCCATGGCGCACCATTTCCCTCGCCGCAACCGGTTGATAGCCGGACTGAGCAGTGGCGTGTTGGTGGTCGAAGCCGCCTTGAAATCAGGCTCGCTCATCACTGCCGACATGGCTTTGTCACAAGGCAAAGAGGTGTTTGCGGTGCCCGGCTCCATCCATTCGGCCTTGTCGCGCGGCTGCCATGCCTTGCTGCGGCAAGGGGCCAAACTGGTGGAAACCGCGCAAGATGTATTGGAAGAATTGCCCCTGCAAGATCCTGCTCAAAGCGAAGGTGTGCCGACTGTCCGTGCGCAACCGCAAGGCTTGGTGCAACAAGCATTGTGTGAGGCGCTGGGCCACGATCCGCAAAGCCTGGACGTGTTGCTGGTGCGCAGCCAACTGGCCTTGGAAGACACCTTGGTGGCTTTGCACGAGCTGGAGAGCCGCGGTGTGCTGGCCCAACTGCCCGGTGGTTTGTACCAACGCATTGGGGCCTGATGAAAGAACCATCCGGTTGTTGTGGCGGCCCTGTTCACGGCATTGAAACCCAGGCCCGAGTTGAGCTGCAGCAACAGGCCCGCAATTGCCCCAATTTATTTTCAATCGGGTGCAGAAAACAGGTTATATTGGTCCCCATGTTCGATGTCCTTGTGTATGTCTACGAGCACTACTGGCGCGGCGAAGCGTGTCCAGAGCTGCCTCTGCTAAGCCGCAAACTCAGCGCCGCTGGCTTTGACGCCGATGAAATAGAACAAGCCCTGTCTTGGTTGGCCGGTCTCAACAACGCCGCCCAAGCCGATGTCATCCTCGTTGGCCACAGCAAACCCGGTTTGCAACCCACCTATGTTCAATCTCCTCTGAGCATGCGCGTTTATTCGGACGCCGAGCAACAGCACATCGGTGCCGATGGCTTGGGCTTTCTCACCTTCATGGAGGACGCAGGCGTGCTGCCGGCGCAATTGCGCGAGATTGTGGTGGACCGAGCCATGGCTGTGCCGAATTACCCGGTGAGTTTGGATGATTTGAAAATCATCGTGCTCATGGTGTATTGGAGTGCGGGCATCGAACCCGATGCACTGGTCCTTGATGAGCTGTGTGACGATCAATCGGCCCGCGTGGCGCACTGATCGCTAGGTCATCTCGTTAAAAAAGGCACCCTCGGGTGCCTTTTTTTTGTTTGATGCGGTGCCTGGTCAAACCACAGCGCCGGAGTTCGGGTCGTTCGGATCTTCCGCTTCTTTTTTGCCCGTGAACTTGATCAGGTCTTCGCGGCGAATGCCCAACCACATGGCGATGGATGCAGCGACAAACACCGAGGAGTAGATGCCAAACAAAATACCAATGGTCAGCGCCAAGGCAAAGTAGTGCAGCGTGGCGCCACCAAACAAAAGCATGGACAAGACCATGAGTTGGGTTGAACCGTGGGTGATGATAGTGCGGCTGATGGTGGAGGTGATCGCGTTGTCAATGATTTCCACCGTGTTCATTTTGCGAAAACGCCGAAAGTTCTCGCGCACCCGGTCAAAAATCACCACCGACTCGTTCACCGAATAGCCCAGCACGGCCAACACCGCCGCCAACACGGGAAGGGAGAACTCCCACTGGAAATAGGCGAAGAAACCCAGGATGATGATCACATCGTGCAAGTTGGCGATGATGCCCGCCACCGCATACTTCCATTCGAAGCGGATGGCCAAGTAAATCATGATGCCCACCACCACAAAGGCCAGGGCTTTCAAGCCATCGATGGCGAGTTCGTCACCCACTTGCGGGCCGACAAATTCGGTGCGTTTGAGCTCAGCGCTGGGGTCGGCTTCTTTCAAGGCGATCATCACCTTGGTGCTTTGCTCGGTGGCAGTGCTGCCCTTCAAGGCCGGCATGCGGATGAGCACATCACGCGCCGAACCAAAGTTTTGCACCTGCACATCGTTGATGCCCAACTTGGCGATCCGCTCGCGCATCGGGTCCAGCGCCACCGGTTGTGCAAAGCTGACCTCCATCAAGGTGCCGCCTGTGAACTCCACGGACAAATGCAAGCCACGGCTGAAGAGGAAGAACACCGCCGCCAAAAAAGTGATCAACGAGATGGCGTTGAACACCAAGGCGTGGCGCATGAACGGAATGTCTTTGCGGATTTTGAAAAATTCCATGGTCTGCTCTCAGTCGGCTTTGGCTTTGGCGATGACATCGCGGGTGGACGCGTCAGGGCGCCAGATGGTGCCGATGGACACCGATTGCAAACGTTTTTGGCGGCCGTACCAAAGGTTGACCAAGCCGCGCGAGAAAAACACCGCCGAGAACATGCTGGTGAGAATGCCCAGGCAATGCACCACCGCAAAGCCGCGCACCGGCCCCGAGCCAAAGGCCAGCAAGGCCAAGCCGGCAATCAGGGTGGTGACGTTGGAGTCGAGAATGGTGGACCAAGCGCGGTCATAGCCGGTGTGGATCGCGGTTTGTGGCGCAGCGCCGTTGCGCAATTCCTCACGCACCCGCTCGTTGATCAGCACGTTGGCGTCAATCGCCATGCCCAACACCAAGGCCATTGCCGCCATGCCAGGCAGCGTGAGGGTGGCTTGCAACATCGAGAGCACCGCCACCAGCAGCAACAAGTTCACCGCCAGCGCAATGCTGGAGATCACACCAAACAACATGTAATAAAGGCACATGAAGACCGTGACGGCGACAAAGCCCCAGGTGACCGAGTCAAAACCTTTGGCGATGTTTTCAGCACCCAAGCTGGGACCGATGGTGCGCTCTTCAATGATGTCCATCGGCGCAGCCAGCGAGCCCGCCCGCAACAACAAAGCAATGTCAGCCGCTTCAGTGGTGTTCATCTGACCGGAGATTTGCACCCGACCCCCCCCAATTTCGGTGCGGATCACAGGTGCTGTGACCACTTCGCCCTTGCCTTTTTCAAACAACAAAATGGCCATGCGTTTGCCGACATTTTCACGCGTCACATCTTTGAAGATGCGAGCGCCTTTGGCGTCCAACGTGAGGTGCACCGCGGCTTCTTGGGTTTGGTTGTCAAAGCCCGGTTGCGCGTCGGTCAGGTTTTCACCAGTGAGCAACACTTGCTTTTTCACCACCACCGCTTGGCCATTGCGTTCCAGGTATTTCTCAGTGCCAAACGGGACCATGCCACTGCCCACCTCGGCCAAACGCGCATCACTGCTGTCATCGACCATGCGGATTTCAAGCGTGGCCGTGCGCCCCAATATGTCTTTGGCTTTGGCAGTGTCTTGCACACCCGGCAACTGCACCACAATGCGGTCCAAACCTTGCTGTTGAATGACCGGCTCGGCCACACCCAACTCGTTGATGCGGTTGTGCAAGGTGGTGATGTTTTGTTTCAAAGCCTGCTCTTGCACCCGTTTGGCCGCCTCGGGTTTCAAACCGGCATTGAGTTGGAAGCCGGTATTCAGAGGTGTCACGGTGGCCAGCAAATCGGGGAACTGGTCTTGCATCAAAGCGACTGCAGCGTTGGCAGCGGCTTGATCGTCAAAGCCCACGCTCAGGCTTTGTTGTTCACGCGAAATGCCGTTGTGGCGGATGCTTTTTTCACGCAAAGCGGTTCGCAAGTCGCCGGCCAGAGACTCTGCTTTTTTGGACAGCGCCGCTTGCATATCGACTTGCAGCATGAAGTGCACACCGCCGCGCAAGTCCAAGCCCAAGTACATGGGGGCCGCTTTCAAGCTGGCCAACCATGCAGGGGTGCGGGGGATGAGGTTCAGGGCCACCACATAGTCGGGGTTGTTGGCGTCTTGGTTCAAGGCGCGCTGCGTGACATCTTTGGCTTTGAGTTGCTGGTCCGTGGTTTCAAAACGCAGCTTCAAGGAGTTGACCTCCAAGCTGACGCCGGAGGGCGTGAGGCTGGCCGCTTTCAAGGCCTCTTCGACCTTGCTTTGGGTTGCCAAATCGAGATTGATGCTGGCTCGGCCAGGCGAGACTTGAACCGCCGGCGCCTCACCAAAAAAATTGGGCAGCGTGTACAAACTGCCCAGCAACACCGCGGTGACCAGCACCACGTATTTCCAGAGCGAATAGCGGTTCATGGGGATGACTTGATCGAGCCCTTGGGCAGCACTTGCACCACCGCGGCGCGCTGCAATTGCACGGTCACGCCTTGGCCCACGTCCAAGCTGATTTGTTGCTCTCCGAGTTGTGAAATCTTGCCCAGCATGCCGCCGGTGGTGACCACTTCATCGCCTTTGGACAGCGCGTCGAGCATGGCTTTGAGCTCCTTTTGACGCTTCATTTGCGGACGAATCATGACGAAATACAACACCACGAACATCAGCACCAAGGGCAACATGCTCATGAGGGATGACGACAGGTCGTTGGCGGGTACGGCGGCAGGTGCGGTTTGGGCAATGGCTGAAGACATGAACACGACAATTCTCCTTTAAAGGCAACCATCGATTGTATGCGGATGGGTTTTGCGCGGCTTCGTGCTTCGAGGTATGGGTAGGTTGCCCATGAGGTCATGCTGAAGCTACGCGTGCCGTCACGCAAAAGTCCCTTGTGAAGTCACGCTCAAGATGCCTTTGAAGTCACGCAAAAGCCACCCGCCATGGGGGCCCTTTTTGCTGGTCTTTCGCTCACAAAAAGGCCCCCAGGCCGTGTGGCTTTAAGAGCTGTTCTTGGTTGGCGGGGTGTTGCGACAAAGCTGGGTTGGGTTGTTGAACCAGTACCAAGCCATTCGCTCCTTGCTGCTGACGGCACGCTTGCAGGTGCGGCAAACCGTCAACACAGCCATGGTGCAAACCTATTGGCACATCGGCCGCATGATTGTGGAAGACGAACAAGGCGGGCAAAAACGCGCAGCCTATGGCAAGCAGGTGCTGCTCGAGTTGGCAAACGCACTAACGCAGGCCAGGTGACACAACAGAGTGCCAAACGTTTGGACACAGACTTTTTCACAGAGGACTGAAACCACTTCCCTGGGCTGATCGCGGCGGGTCGGCCCGCGTAGCGAACGTTGCCACGCAGTGGCGGTGAGCGGCGGACGAGCCCGCCAAGGTCAGCCTCACCAATGTGGTTTCAACTCAAATGCGGCCCAATCAAGCCCGCAATCTCAAACATCCCCACACTGTCCTTGCCAAACACCGCTTTGAGCTTGGCGTCGGCGTGGATGGTGCGTTTGTCATTCGGGTCTTGCAAGCCTTGCGCTTTGATGTAGTCCCACAGTTTTTTCATCACCTCGGTGCGGGCCACAGGTTCTGCGCCGACGATGGCCGCCAAGGCAGCGCTGGGCGCTTTGCCCGCAGCGGCTTTGCGTGGTGCTTTGGGCTTGGCTTCTTTGGCGGGCTTGGCGGTTTTTTTCGCAGCAGGCGTTTTCTTGCCGGGCAGGGTTTTGCCTGCGGCTTTGGCCAAGGCGCGGGTGGTGGGGGCGCCGCCTTTTTTCGGGTATTTGCTGGGCTCGAAGGCGAAACTCACCTTGCCCGCCTCGGCGTCATAGGTCAGGTAGGCCTTGAAAGCACGCCGTGTTTTGTTGGAGACGAATTTCTCCAACAAATCGGTTTTGCCCTCGGCCAGCAGCTTCTTGATTTGGTCGTGTTCGATCACCTGTTGCAAGATGACGCGCCCCGTTTTGAAGTCGCAGCTGGGCGTGGGCTGCGCGTTGGTGGGCACGGCTTTGTTGCACACATAGTTGGCAACGTACTCGTGTACCGCACTGCCGCACTTGGGGCAAGCACCCAAGGTTACAGCGTTGTCGAAGCTGACAATCTCGCCACTGTCGGCGTTTTTGTCGTCGCCGAAATCAAACTCCAATTTCCAATTACGCTCTTCCTCGCTGTAATTCAAAGCGATTTCAGCGGTGAACGGCCAACCGGCTTTGGATCGAAAGCCTTCCAAGGGCCCGATTTTTTTATCGCGTAAAAACTGCTCAACCTCGGCCAATTCGAAGGTGCGTCCGGCCGGTGTTTTGCCAAACGAGAAGCCGCAGCCCGGGCCTTCAATCTCACCTTCTGCATTCGTCTTGGCCTCGGCACCGGGCAAGCCGATGCAGCTGTAGCGGCGGTAGTTTTCTTTCACCACACCGCCGCAATTGGGGCAGGGGGTGGTCAGGGTGGCGTAGTCGCCAGGAATGGTGTCGCGGTCGTATTCCTTGGCCTTTTTCACCATGCGTGCGGTCATCTCGGCGATGTCTTGCATGAAGGCTACGCGGGAGAGTTGTCCCTTTTCCATTTGCGACAGCTTGAACTCCCAGTCGCCGGTCAACTCGGCGCGCGACAACTCCTCCACCCCCAAGCCGCGCAGCAGCGTCATTAATTGAAACGCCTTGGCGGTGGGGATCAATTCGCGGCCATCGCGCAGCATGTATTTTTCGTTCAGCAAGCCCTCGATGATGGACGAGCGTGTGGCGGGCGTGCCCAAGCCTTTCTCTTGCATGGCTTCACGCAGTTCATCATCTTCCACTTGTTTGCCCGCGCTTTCCATGGCACCCAATAACGTGGCCTCGGTGTAACGGGCCGGGGGTCGGGTTTTCAAACCCTTGGGCTCGGCCTCACTCACCTGAGGTTGCTCGCCCGCATTCAGTTTGACCAAGATCTTGCCGGACTCTTTGTCTTCTTCCTCGTCCACTTCTTTGCCGTAGATGGCTTGCCAACCGGGCTCGACGAGCACCCGACCCGTGGTTTTGAAGTGATGGGTTTTGCCGGCTGCGGCCACTTGGCTGATGCGGGTGGTGTCCATGAACTGCGCAGGGGGATAGAACACCGCGATGAATCGGTGCACCACGAAGTCGTAGAGTTTTTGTTCGGCGTCTGACAAACCGCTGGGGGCCTCAAGTGTGGGAATGATGGCAAAGTGATCGCTGACCTTGCTGTTGTCAAACACCTTCTTGCTCGGCTTGATATAGCCTTGTGACACGGCGGTTTTGGCAAATGGGGCCAAGTGCCCCATCTTGCTGTTGGCCAGCATTTGCATGGTCTCTTTCACCGTGGGCAAATAGTCTTCAGGCAGGTGCTTGGAGTCGGTACGCGGGTAGGTCAAGGCCTTGTGGCGCTCGTACAGGCTTTGCGCCAGCGACAGCGTGGTTTTGGCAGAGAAGCCAAAGCGGCCGTTGGCTTCGCGCTGCAAGGTGGTCAGGTCAAACAATCCGGGGCTGCCTTTGCTGCTGGGCTTGCTCTCTTCGGTCACGCTCGCGGTTTGGTGTTGCACGGCTTGTGCAATGGCCTGCGCATCGGCCAGGCTCCAGACCCGGTCTTCTTTGAGTTCTTTGTCGTCAGCGTTCGGCTTGTGCGATGGATTGAACCACTTGCCTGCATAGGCGCCGGCTTGCGCTGCAAAGCTGGCATGGATTTCCCAAAAGTCGCGGCTGATGAATTTGCGAATCAATTCTTCGCGTTCGACCACCACGCTCAGGGTCGGTGTTTGCACCCGACCGACAGTGGTGAGGAAAAAGCCGCCATCGCGCGAATTGAACGCGGTGAAGGCGCGCGTGCCGTTGATGCCGACCAGCCAATCGGCCTCGGAGCGGCTGCGCGCGGCGTCGGCCAAGCCTTGCAATTGCGCAGCGCTTCGCAAGCTGTCAAACCCTTCGCGGATGGCTTGCGGTGTCATGGATTGCAGCCACAGGCGCTGGACGGGTTTGTCCAAAGGCTTTTTGCCTCCAGCGTACTGCTCGATCAAACGGAAAATGAGCTCGCCTTCGCGGCCCGCGTCACAGGCGTTGATGATGGCGCTGACATCTTTGCGCTTGGCTTGCTTGACCACGGCGGCTAAACGCGATTTGGTTTTTTCCACCGGCTTCAAATCGAAATAGGGTGGGATGACCGGCAGGTGGGCAAAACTCCATTTGCCGCGTTTGACGTCAAACGCTTCGGGCGCTTGGATTTCCACCAAATGGCCCACGGCACTGGTGACCACATAGCCGTCACTCTCAAAGTGATCGTCATGCTTTTCAAACTTGCCAGCAGAGGGCGTCAAGGCGCGAACGATGTCTTGGGCCACAGAGGGCTTTTCGGCGATGACCAGCGTTTTACTCATGCGTTTTTTCCTTGTCTACAATCCGGCGTCTTACGCGCGCACGCGCGCGCATGTACGCATTCAACTTACCAGAGTTTTCAACTTGACCACCATCATCCCAGCGCCTGCCAGCGGCAAACGCATCGAAGTAAGGCGCTCTGGCGTGCATGGCAAAGGGGTGTTTGCCCTGGTGCCCATCGCCAAAGGCGAGATCATCATCGAATACCTCGGCGAGGTCATCAGCTGGAAAAAGGCCCTCAAGCGCCATCCCCACGACCCCAAAGACCCGCACCACACGTTTTACTTTCACATCGACAAAAAACACGTCATTGACGCGTTGCACGGCGGCAACGATGCCCGTTGGATCAACCATTCTTGTGAGCCCAATTGTGAAGCAGACGAAGCGGGGGGCCGCATCTTCATCCGCACCCTGCGCAAACTAAAAGCGGGCGAAGAGCTCAATTACAACTACGGCTTGGTGATTGACGAGCCCTACACCCCGTCCTTGCTGGCCGATTACCCCTGCCGCTGCGGTGCACCCACCTGCCGTGGCACCTTGCTCTCACCCAAGGACTGAATTTGTTGCCGCCCGAGTGGTTGATCGAGAGGCGGGATGAAATAGCCTCCACCAACAGCGAGCTCATGCAGCGCGCCCGCGCAGGCGACACCCGCCCCACCTTGCTGGTGGCCCAACACCAAACCGCTGGACGCGG
>Ga0172372_10007735_pt1 | contig 14383 bp, 14 predicted proteins | sample LakKiv5m_2_FD_114544 | JGI IMG/M metagenome (GOLD analysis project Ga0172372, IMG submission 114544) | Freshwater microbial communities from Kabuno Bay, South-Kivu, Congo - kab_092012_9.5m | ecosystem: Environmental > Aquatic > Freshwater > Lake | place: Democratic Republic of the Congo...
GATGGCGGCGGTTCGAGTTCCCCCATCGGCGTCGGTTACATCGGCGTCCAGCTGAATGGTTTTTTGGCTTAATGCTGATAAATCTAGAATAGATCGAAACGACCTTCCAATTAACCGTTGAATTTCTTGTGTTCTACCACTTTGCTTGCCTTTGCTGGCTTCTCTGTCAGATCGGGTGTGGGTTGAAGACGGCAACATGCTGTATTCTGCGGTAAGCCATCCCTTTCCTGAGTCTTTTAAAAATCTGGGAACCCCTTCTGTGATACACGCTGTACACAGTACTTTTGTATTCCCGAAAGACATTAACACAGACCCTGGGGCATACCGTGTAAACGCCCTCTGGAAAGACAAAGGCCTTAAGTCAAGATTCATTTGTTTTTGAGATGATGCTTAATCGTTCTCTTCCATTTTCTAAGGTTTTTTCTAAGTGGCCTAATTTTTGTTGCAGCTTTGTCACCGTGAGCTGTAGATGTCCTAAAACGTCTTTCGCATAAGATTCTGCTTCTTTTTTTAAATCCGAAAGACCGGGCTCATTAAACGATGTGGTTTTAGAAAGACTTTCCTTGGCATCAATGTCGATGGCCTGCTTGATCACAGAGTTGTCCTTTGCGGCCAACCTTAGCTTGTCAATTAATTTTAAAATGATTTTCTCTTCGATAATAAATTTATCTGTGAAAGGTATTTTTTTTGAATCTAAAATGGCAGATTCTAATCCATCAATTAATCCTAAAATATCATTCATGTCATTTTCCTTTTTAAGGCCTCTTCTACTTGCTTAGGGACGAAAGGAGAAATATCGGCTGAAAACCCTACCAATTGTTTAACCAAGCTAGAACTTAAATAAGCATACCGAGAGTCTGTCATTAAAAAAATGGTTTCTAATTTTGAATTTAATTTTCTGTTTGTTAAGGCAAACTGAAATTCATAATCAAAATCTGACACAGCGCGAAGGCCTCGGATAATGGTGTAGATTTTAGTTTGATTTGCATATTCAGACAACAGCCCTTTAAAAGACACCACATGAATACGAGGGGTTTTTTTAAAAATAGATTTAATGAGCTCTATTTTTTCTGATTCATTAAACAAAGGGTTTTTTTCAGGGTTAACAAAAACGGCAAGATAAACTTCATCGAAAACCTGTAAGGCACGTTCTGCAATGTCTATGTGGCCGTTTGTGATAGGGTCAAAACTTCCGGGGTAAATGGCTTTTTTTAGCGGCGGACAATCCATAATTTCGTGGCTCCATACCCATAAAGAGAGACTTCTCCAATAGAAGTTAAGGGCAAGTATAACTCTTGTTTTTTAGGCCCTTCACAAAGCAAAACGCCTTTTTTTTGAGTATATCAGACTGCCCTATCTGCTTCAACGCAAGTTGATATAACCCGTCGCTAGTCCATGGGGGGTCAAAAAAAATAAAATCAAACTCTTGATTATTTTGATCAAAAAATTTTGCCAAAGGCTTTTTTAAAACCTGCACTTTTTTTTTGTCTTCTGAAGATAAAACGGCAGAGATGTTTTCTTGAACATATCTTGTGTCTTCGTCTACAAACACCATGCCGAGGGCGCCTCTAGACAAGGCCTCTAGACCTAACCCGCCTGTGCCGCAACACAAATCCAACCCTCTGCCAATAACAGCTTCAGGGCCTAAAATATTAAACATGGCTTGCTTGACTTTTTGTTGGGTAGGTCGAAATCCTTTTTTGGGAAAAACCAGGTTTTTTAATTTGTATTTTCCGGCGGTAATTTTCATTAACCTAAATAAACCTCATTCCCCAAATGGCGTAACATAGCAGGCCTGTGATGCCCAAAAAAAGCATGCTGGTCCAAAATTCTGAAAGCTGTGGCACCGACGCTTTTTTGTCTGTAAAAAAAGAAATCCCTACCATTAGCCATAAGCCCAAAGACCAGCCGATGCTGGCCCCAATAGACGCTTGCAATAAAGAAAAAAAAGAATTCGACCTGTAGACAACCAGACAAATCATGCCCAGATAAGCCCCTATTATCTGATCGTAGGGCCTAAAAACATGCTCCGTTTTTCCTATTGTAATGGGGGATAACGATTTAGAAAAAAACAAAGAAAGTGCCGATCTGCTGTTTTTTAAGTACAGGTGGCATAGTCTGTTAAGCACGGTCATGACCATTTTTAAGACCAGAAAAAAAATTAAGGCGGATAAAAATCTGAAATCCGTTTTCAGTCCTGCCCATTCCAGTGCCCCGGGTATTAAGCAATATTGCATGAGGGACCATGACAGGGTGGAGGAAAGGACAACTGTAACAAGGGTGTAGCCGATAAACCCTATGTAGAGACGATACCGCTCTTTAAGGCTTGTTTGGTTACTCAGGTTTTGCTTAAGCCACCACAATAATGGCAGGCCTAGAAAAAACATGAGGACAGGATTTAAAGAAAGAAGAAAGTCCATCATGGTTTTTTTAATGCGCCATATAGCGTCAGTAGAAAAATTAAAAAGGGCGTTAGAATGGCCATGGGGATGATGAAGGACAAAAGTGACCTGGTGACGCCTAGAATGCCGAACAGGGCAATATTTTTGGCCTTATAAGCATGAGTATCTGGTGAAAAAAACAATTGAAGGGCAACAAAAGGGGTCATGATCCATCCGTGATGATGAAAAAAAGGAAACATCACGCTTAGGCCTGCAGACATGATGCTGACCACCATGAGGTATTGAAGCAATTTATACGTAGAAGCCTCTTGGCGTTTGATTAAAAATTTTATTGCACACAAAGACATTGAGAATAAGCATATTAGCGTGAGTGTGGACATCAGCGAAAAGGTGAATGCAAAAATCAAATAAAACATCCAAAAAAAAGACTCTGGGTCTTGAGAGGAAAAAAAGTGACGAATGTGACGATTAAAGGTCTTCATTTTTTGAAACCTCTTGGGGTATTAATGAAGGGGGAACGGGGTTTTCTGTAGGCCTGTCATACATTACATTTAAGTTTGATTTATAAGGTTTATAGGCCAGCATATACTTTTTGGCCTCTTCAATAAAAAATAATAATTTTTGAGAAGCGCCTGGGTCTGTTTCAACATAATTTAGGGGTTCTATGGGTTTTAATTTGTCTAAAACGCTTTTACTGATATCTAATAAAACCGGTTTGACAGAGGCATAAGCTGTATTCGCTTGAGGAAAAATAGAATTTTGCATCACTTGGATTTGAGACGGTTTTAAGAACTTTTTTGAAATTAAATCCAAGGCCACGTCGGGATAAGTCGAGGCTCTTCTTAATAAAGAATAGGGTTCGTATTTTTTTATAAGCATATTAAATTGTTTTTCGAATGAATGAATAAAAAAATGAGGTATAAATCCAATTCCAATTTGATTGGGATCCGTTAGCTCAACTTGGCTTTCATGTACGATGAACGAAACATTAATGAGCTGATGTTGAGGATCTACAATTTTTTTTTCTTTAAAATTGTGAAAATCAAAAGCGCTTAGCAGTTTTTTCCCCCATAGAGGATTTTCAGAGACATGTAAAAATTGAATCTCTTTTAAGTATTCCCCATCGGAGTGTAATGCCAAAAAACCATGTGCGAGGCCCCAACTTCCATAAAAATGGAAAGGGATTGCATAACAATGTGTTAAGGTATTGATAAAAAAAGGTTCTGCAAACGCGGAGGGCTTTTCAGAGATCTTACTTTGGTGGATCCAAATTTTTTTAATGGGGGTGTCAGTGCTACATTTTATCTTTTTTAAGGCCCATTCAAACACTGAAACCGATGTTCCTGTCATATTCATGACGATAACTTCGGTATTTATTTGATCTTGTATAAACAAAAGTTTTCCGAAAAAAAATGAAAAAATGGCAAAAGCAATAAAAATAAGGTGGCTCATTTATTGTTTCATATATTTTTTCACAAAAAAATCAATTCCGGGAGAACAAAGGCCCATGATTACAGTCAGTCCTATACTGACATCTACATAATCTTGTACGCTCATTCGCAATATCAAAATCAATATGCCAAATAGACTTCCATAAATCCATTTCCCCTTTTTGGTTAAGGGCGCAAGTTTTCCATCTGAGAGTATAAAAATGGTTAAAAACAGTAGTCCACTGATTCCGAAATGCCAAAATAATGAAAGGCTAAGCAGATTTTTTGTAAAAAAAGCGGCAATAAAAGAGACGAAAAATAGCGTGATGCTGCAAGACAAAGGAATTCTCCAATCTATGAGTCTTTTTTTAATCAACCAATATGCGCCAAAAAGGCTTCCTATAACGGCTTGGTGACCGATAGAGCCTGGTATATTCCCTATCAATAATTGGCTGAAGCTAATATTGTGTACTTGAAAGACCGCTTGTAATCCTGGGAAATGTCTGTACAAAAGAGATAATTCCGTTAAAGAAATATTGTATTGTTTAAATAAAAACCAACTATGGGGTAAAAGCCCATAAGGCAAGTTAGGTCCCCAAAAAGATTGGGGGAACAGCGTTATTAGGGAAATCATCGCAATAGCTACAGGATGAATAGGGCTGTATTCTGTTTTTCTCCAAAGTACCCAAGCGCTTAAAAACCCAATAGCAATGCCAAGGCTGTATTGCCAATAAGGTAATGTTGGCGGAATCATCATCAGTAAGGTCAAGGCCATCACCAATACAACAGGATTCATGGAAGTTTGGTGTATTCTGGATCTTAACCAATCCCAAAACAAACAAGACGCAATGCTAATAAAGGCATAGGGCAGTATCAATACGGTCCCTAGGAAAAAGCAGCTGTACCACGACGGCATGACCACAAACAGTGACAATGTGTGATATCCCATGTGATAGATGCCAAAAATCATGCAGCCGGACAATGCCAAAAGCCAGTGACGGATAGCAGAGGATGTAGAAACAGAACAAATAGATTGAATAGGTAAAATGGGCCTGCTTTTAGAAGGGAAGAAGAATTGATTGATTAAGGTATAAACAGGAAGTAAGGCTTGCCATTTTCTTCCGGGAAGAAAATGTTGTTTTAAATTTAAAAAAGAAAGCTTTTTTTTTTGATAATGGTAAAGAAGGTTCATGAATGCTGGGCTTTTTTAAACAGGGTTTGCAAGGGAATATGTGAGGGGCAAACAAGGGTGCATAATCCGCAAAATATACAAGGGTCCAATTCCTGAGAAATAGGCTTAGAGGCCATAATTTTTTTATAGATAAACTGGGGTTGTAATTCAACAGCACAACTTATGGCGCATTGTCCGCATCCAATACAATCAATCATGGGTTCTGGCAGATACGGTAGACAGGGTTCGATAAAAGACAAGCTTGAATGATAGGGGCCAACATGTGCTGGGTGTCCTCCTTGAATGTAGGTCCCTGAAATCAATCCTCCTAATGTCACTTCATGGTCTTCTGGGATATTAAATGAATCTCTCAGGTCTTTGATGTCAGTGCCTTCTTTAATCCAAAAACATCCATTTCCTTTTGTTTGAATGCCTGACAGTTGGATTAATTTTTCTACAGGATAATGACCTGTTCTTAAAAAAGCCCCCATTCGAATGACGTCTTGTGCTGAAAGGGTCCAAGCTTTTTTGCTTTCGTTTTTATTCACATAATAAGCAAAAACCCCGGGCTGATTTGCGGGATAATCGCCTTCAATCTCATGAGTGATAAATTTGCGTAGTTTTAATTTTAGGTTGATGGCGTTTGTGGGGATAGAGACATGGATAATCGGGCTTATTTTTTCTAGTGCAGACAGTGCCAATTCGAAATCTGAAACAGCGTCTTTCTCTTTAAAAAGAAGGTCTGCGCTGGGCATTTCGGGCTCATCGTTTTCTAAGCTGATGTAAATAGCGCTGGGGGTACTTTCTGGATGAGGAATGTTGGATGTATTTAATACGCGCAGATAATGCCAAAACCCTATTTGAATGAGGTGCTGACAGACCTCTTTTTTTGAGCTTTTTTTTAACTCTGAATTTTTAAAGGTTTGATGATCCAGATAAGTATGGTTTATGCGTTCTATGACAACCCGAGTTTCTTCAAATAAGATTTTTCCTGAATCAGGCGCAAGATATCGAATAAAAGGAAACTGTGCGTCACTTAAAATGGGCGTTCCAATTTTCACCATACTTCCATTTTCCACAAGAGGAAGGGGGTTTTTTAATGCCAATGTATTTAATGTAAACCCCAAAGGATTTTTCGGGTGAAGGGTTCCAATGTGGGTTAATCGAGACACAGGTTTTTTTTCAAGAAAGGAATAGTGCTGTACTTCTATTTTTTTCATAAAGCGACAAGTTACATTAGAATATTTTAAACTTCAAATTCAATACAAAGCTTCTTCTGCCTTGCTAGCCGATGAAAAGGCTCTTCTAAAAAGGGGTCTTGCTAAAAAGGCCCTTATGACTTTCATGTCGTTACCTTCTTTTTTGAAATTATTTTATATATTAAAAAATCATGTATTTCATGTAAGAATTGAATTCTTGGTTTCATCTTAAAAAATGTTTCAAATTTCAAAAAAATGTTAGGAAAAAAAATGTCGAATACACATAAACCTCTTATCTTAGTTATTGATTTTCACGAAAAAAAAGAAGTGTTTTGGAAAAACTTACTAAAAGAGTTTAATATTTTTATTGCTTCGGATTACAAAATGGGGGTGGATTACTTTGAGGGGCATTTTTTCAAAATACGTAGTGTTTTGATGTTGTTTGATGCCAGCCCTGCATGTATAAAAGCCTTTAAAAGCATTAAAGAGATTAATGGGCAAATGCATATCATTGCTTTTTCAAGAGAAAAAAATTTAAAAACAGCCATTACGGCGTTACGTCTTTCTGCTTTTGAGTTTCTTCATTTGCCTGATTCTAAAAAACTGATTCCCAAATTGATTTTAAAAAGCATTCAAACGTCTTACGATTATGCCACTCATGTTTTAAAAGACCTAAATGAGCCCGTTTTTGATACGAAAAAGATTTTATGGGATTTTTATAAAAAACAAGAAATTCATTTTCAGAACTTTTTTCAAGCCAAACAGGTCTCCAAAGAAGATGTAAAGGCTATTTTTTCTGTGAAAGAAGTCACAGATTTGTCTGTTCGGTATCAAGAATTTGAGGACAATATTTCAGTAGTAGGGGGTGGCTTAAATAATCTGGGGATTATTCTTTTTGATGATATTCCTGAGTATCGAGATCAAATTAAAGGCATTGTCAGTTTGCATTATCCTTTTTTCTTTGCACAATCTTTTGAAGATGTTCAGTCTATTTTAGAGAAACATTCTAATATTAAGCTTTGTATTATTAATTTGTTATCAGAAGAGCAACTGACCTACAATGTTCTTTCTGTTATTAAACAATCTTATCCCAATTTATCTGTTATTGCCGCTGCGCCTTTAGATTATTTTCGAACGGTGTTAACCGCATTTCAAGATGGGGCTTCAGACTATATAGAGGTTCCTTACATTGAATCAGAGGTTCTTCAGATTATTCAAAATGACATGGTCGCTTCATTTAAAGAAAATGTACTCCCTGTTTTTAGACAGTTTATGTTGGCTTTTTTCTTGCAGAAGCAGGAAAAAATAGACCTTCTTAACAAAATAAAGGCTTACAAAGAAAAAAAAGGATTTTTATTGTCCATGAATGACTTTTATATGCTTTTTCCCTACTTGAGAGAAAGTTTTATTCCAGAAGAAGTGGTGATTCCAAAAAAGGTGCTTAAAAGAGGAGTGGAAGAGTTTATGAAAAAAATAGAAGCGCAACTTGATTTTGTAAAAAAAACAGCGCAGAGCTCATGATTAGCATTATTGGCACTGTGGCTTTAGACACCATTAAAACCCCTTTCGGGCATAAGCAGAAACTTTTGGGGGGCTCCGCGGTTTTTTCAAGTATTGCAGCCAGTATTTTTTCAAAGGCCTATCTTCATGCTGTGGTCGGGGATGATTTTCCTGAGGAATATTTGAGCCTCTTAAAAGAAAAAAACATAGACTTAAGTAATTTGGAGGTTGCCAAGCAGCAAAAAACCTTCCATTGGGAAGGGTATTACGAAGAAGACATGGCCCAAGCCCATACCCAGAAAACAGAGTTAAATGTCCTAAGCACGTTTCTTCCGACTGTTTGTGAAAAAAGTGCGCAAAATAAAATTGTATTGTGTGCCAATTTAGACCCAGACATTCAGCAGTATGCCATTCATCAATTCCATTCTCCCCAGTTAATTGTATTGGATACCATGAATTTTTGGATTTCAACAAAACGAGAATCCTTGCTTAAAGCCATACAGCGATGCGATGTGCTCATTATTAATGACATGGAATTAAAGTTGCTGACGGGGGCATCTCATTTACTTAAAGGATTGAAATCTGCTATTCAATTGGGGCCTTCTTGTGTGATTGTTAAAAAAGGAGAACATGGCGCCATGATGTATAATGGCCAGGAAATTTTTTCTCTTCCCGCCAATATAGTGGAAAGGGTGGTGGATCCTACGGGGGCTGGGGATAGTTTTGCTGGTGCTTTTTGTGGCTATTTGGGTCAAAATAGAGGGTCTATCAGCTATGAAGATTTGAAAAAAGCCGTGGTGATGGGTATTTTGGTTTCATCTGTAACTGTTCAGGCGTTTAGTGCAGAAGCCTTGCTGTCCTTAAGTAAGGAAAAGGTTTCTTATATGATGTCTGACTATAAGGCGTTGACAACGATTCCAGATTAAATGGACTCATTTTTAAATTTTTTTTAAGGAGATGGCATTGAAATATTTTATTTGCACGGTTTTTTTTGTATGCGTTTTTTGTTCTTCTCTTTTTGCATCCATTCGGTATGATTTGTCAGAATTTTCACAACAGTCTCTTTTTAAAGGAGGAGTTGGCTTTGTTCAAGTAGATCAGAATAATTTTGCCAAACTTCAATTTTCTCCAGACCTTAGCTATAAAGGGTTTTCATTAGGGTTAGACCTTAATGCTTATGTGCCCATGTCAGGAAATACGTCTATTCCCTCAGATTTACAAAGTGTTGCTGTCAGGCATGTTGGGTTTGAGTATCAAGAAAAAGCGGGCTTTTATTGGGGTAGAATTCGGAATTTAACAATGGGCTACGGTCAATTGGTGGATCGTTTTGATTCAGGTAGAGGGGGTACGGCAGAGCTTCACAATGGAAAAGGTGGGGTTACAGGGTATGTCAATGTTTTTAATCTAAAATTACAAGGGTTATGGACGGCTTCAAAAGTATATGGGGGAAGGGCCTCTTATGCGATAGAGTCTTTAAGTGTTCTTTCTAGCCCTTTAACCATTGGGGGCACCTATATTCAAGATGAAGATGGGTTTTCTGAATTTTTTCCTGGGAGAGGCCTTTTAACGAGGCCTAAGCAGGAAGGGTATGCTGTGGATGTGGCTTTGCCGATAGGCGGAGAACTTTTTACCCTTTATACAGAGTATGCGGAATTGAAAAACAGAGGGAAGGGAGGGGCGTCAGGGTTTAGGGGCAGCCTTTTTGATTTGTTTGATTACAGGGCTGAATACCGTTTGGCAGGGAAGGGCTTTGTTCCGGGCTATTTTAATAGCACCTACATGTCCAGTGGCTTTAATTTTGAGACCCAGGCCTTAAAAGAAGAGTCTTCAGGGGTGGTGGCAGAGGGTGGGGTTTCTTTTTGGGAGAATAGGTTAAAGGCGGGCTTGGCTTACGAGTCTTATAAAGACCGTAGTTTGCTTACCAGCTCCTTGGGATTCAGGTCTTTTTTTAAAACCAGTGGGGTTGTGAATTACAGCCAGCCCTTCACAGGATCAAATAATGCTATTTTAGAAGCAGATATTTTATATAGTCCGGGTGGGTTTTGGGATTACACGTTTCACTTGAAGCGAATTTATTTGGATGCCAATTCTTTTACTGAAACTTATGGATTTAGTGTGGGCATGAATTTTGACTCATTGCTTCCCAAAAAATGGGTGAATCAAGATCAATAATTTCTTTTTTAAATCATAAAATAGTTAATTTTTTATTTATTGGGTTTGGGTTCTTCTTTAAGTTTATTTTAAAAATGTCTAAAGAATACGAGAGGCCTTGAAAAAAAGAGGGGGGGGCTTTTAACCAAAAGAGGATGCCCTGATCATTTTTGTACCCCCTTTTATATCCGAACATAGACAGGGTTTGATTTATGATGTGGAGGGTGTTAAAGGAATTCCGGAAGAAAAATAGAAATTGTACTGCCTTTGTGAAGCTCTGAAGAAACGTCAATAAGCCCATTCAGTTGGTTCATCATCTGAAAAACCATGGCCATACCCAATCCCGTTCCTTCATATTTCGTGGTAAAAAAAGGTTCATAAATACGTGTTATTTGTTCTTTGCTCATGCCTTTGCCTGTGTCTGAGATGTCTACTTTAATGCCATACATTTGGATGGATTTTTTGGACATGTACATGCTTTTTGAAACAGAAATCATGATGGTTCCTCCTGGTTTTTCAATGGCTTGAATGGCATTTGTGAGGATATTGATGAATACTTGGTTAAGCCCGGTTTTATTTCCCAAAATTTGGGGAGAGGGGTTTAAAAACTGTGTGGTTACGGCGATGCCTTTCATGTTTAAGGTGGCTTGCAGTAAAACCAAGTTAGAGTTGATCAGTTCTTGAATATAAATAGGGTGTATTTGTACAGAGTCTGAGGAGAGGTCATATTTCAGCATTTCAGTGGTTACATGTTCAATTTGGTCTATGACCTCTTGAGAAAGGGCCAAATACTCTATCAGGTCTTCTTTTAAAGAGAATGGGGGTGATTTTAGGGCAGTGTCGTTCATGGAAAAAGTGGCGGTTTGTAGTGCAAGCATGGGGTTTCTGATTTCATGTGCCAGCTGTTTAGTCAGTGTTGCAAATGTTTTTTGCATGGTGGCTTGTTGTGCGACGGACAGGCTTTTTTGGTAGTCATGGGATAGTTTTTCATAGTGGGTCATTCTGTCTAACACCAAGACCATTTGGGTGATCAGGGCCTTAAAAAGCAAAAGGTCTTTTTCGGTGTAAGGGTTTTCAGAGATTTTGGGGCCTAAAATTAAGATGCCTTGGCATTGTTTATAAGATTGAAGCGTTAAAAATAAGCTGTTTTTATAAAAGGGATACCCTACGGGAATGTCTTCTAATTGAAAAATGGGTTGTTTGGCGTTTTGAATATGCAACAAAAAAGGATGCTGGGGCTGCAACAGGCTATCTGGCAGTTCTGATTCATAGATAAAATCCTCAGATTCTTCTGTTTGAAAAGACAGGTCTACCAAGGGGTAAACCACGGGGTCTTGATGCAGATTTGGCACATAGGCATGAATACTTTTTACTTGAATATTTTCTTTGATGCTTTTTGCAAGGGTCATGAGAACGTCTTTCCTGGTTTGGCAAGTCACCCATTGAGATGAAATTTTTGTTAAAATTTCTTCTGTTTTATAGTGTCCTTTTAAAAATTTTATTTCTAGGGGGGTATGAATAAGATGGCGTATGTATTCAAATGCGGTCATCAACACCATCATGTAGATTCCAGCGCTAACCACGTAAGTCATTTGAAGAGGGGCGACATATTGATGATAAAGCAAAGACCCTACTGAAAAGCAGCTAATGAAAATGGCCACGGCAAAAACAAAGGACAGGGTTTTTGTAATCATGACTTTTAAATCAAAAAACTCATATTTGATGATGCCAACACCAATGCACAAGGCCAGTATAGAAGGCCCGATGACCCCAAACGGATATACCGGAATATTAAAAACCAATGGAAATGTGGTACTTCCTCCTAAAATCCCAATCGCCAGAGAAAAAAATATAATTTTAAATTGGCCAATATTTTTTTGATGGAGATAATGGTTTTTTCTTAATGCCAGGTACTCTTTAATAAGAAGGTAAATTCCGGTGCCGATGGTTGCGCTGTAGTATATGGCAAAAAAGGGATAAAAAACGCCTGCATTGGGGTAGTATCTAAACCCCAATTTTGGGGATAAAGAGGGGATAAACCATCCTGGAAATGCCAAACAGAGTATAAAATAAGCAATGCCTATTCCATATACCAAGATAATGGTTTTTGCATGTTGGTCATTTTTCTTTAAAAAAAACAAAGTAAAGATAAAAAACAAAGCAGGAATAGGGATGGCGGCCAAATTTAAAAATCGAAACCAAAATAAAGCCATTTCAGGGCTTTTTGCATAGAATGCCCAAAAAAAGCCAAAGGCCCATAAAGAGACAAAAAAACTAAATCCTCCCCAAATAAAATGAAGCACTTCTTTTGCCCGCCATACTAGAAAAACCATAGGAAAAGCCAAGCCAAAAGAAATGAAGCTAGAAATTAAGAGGTACGCATAGGTCATAATTTTGTGGCGATTAAATATTGGTAAACCCCAAAGGGGTCTTTTTGTATGTGAAATCCACGGAGCAAGGCGTCTTGGTGTTCAATAACAGATACGAAATTCATCATTTCTTTATAGCACAAGTACCAATCTGCGACATATTCCATCCAAAAACGGGTTGGATTTAAGGGGTGTGCATTGACCAAAATCAAGGTCCCTTGGGGATTTAAGTGCTGAATTAAGTATTTCATCATTTTTTGAGAAGCGTGGGTATCAAAATAATCTAAAAGGCCTGACAAATAAATAAGATCGTAATGGGTATTAAGCTTTAAAATGGATTTTAAAACATTGCCTTGAATAAGGGTTAAGGTGTCCTGACCAAACCCTTGTTTTGCTTTTAGCAAGGCGTCTTCATCTTGGTCATAGAGGTCAATTTTCTTATCGAAAAAACACAGGGGATTTTTTTTTAATAACATCTGTAGTTCAATTGCTGAACCGCAGCCAATAGAGGCTATTTTAAGAAATTTTGGCTTTCTAACCCATTTGGCCAGTTCATATGCCCGGTAAATATTTGCCTTGCAATTATGCATTTCAAAGGTAAGCTGGCTTATTTTTCTTCCTAATGGGCTTTCTTTGTAGGGGTATGTTTTTTTAAAAAATCCCCAAATCATGTCCATCATGACAAAATCTCCGGCGTATCCTCTGGGTTTTTTAAAAGCGTATTGGCAAAAATGAGATTCATGGGCAATGGGCAAAATGATTTCTTGGAATGTTTTTTTAAATGTGATTTCTTGGGTTTTGTTTAATGAATTTCGAAACATGCTTAATTCTGAGATATAGTCAGCAGCCAATTTAAAACTTTCAGGGGTTGATAGGCCTTCTAGATAGGTTTTTAATGTGGATACCTTTTCTTCAAAATAAGAGGGCCGAAGTGTGAAGGCCAAAGATTCGGCTTTAATGATACTTGCTTCTTTTTTAAGCATAACATCCCCTTTTCCAAACACCACGGTTTGGCTTATTCAGTCTTTTAAAATGGATAACAGATATTTTTGAGATTATTTTGAGTATAGTCTTTTATTTTGAATATACAAAATATTGGCAATTTCTTTAAAAATTCTTTTAAAAAAAGGTGTTTTTTCTTGATCAAGGGTTTTGAGAATGGCGCCTATTTTTTGTGATGATGGTTTTAATTTTTCCAATTACTTTTTGCTTATCGATTTAAAACTTGAATGATGAACAATAAGTCTTTTTTAAAGACCAAGGACTATATTTGTAAAAAATAATGTTTGGCATGGTGTATTGGGTATGAGTTCAAGGATGTTGAGTTCTAAATTTTAAAAGAACCGAGTATTTTGAATATCACCTTTTAATAAAGGTAATTTTCCTCAACTTATTTTTGATGGCCTTGGGTGTAAGCCAATGATGGCCAATAGCGTAAATGGCCAGTAGGGCTTCTATGGGATCTAGACAAAATTTGATTAAGAAAACAGTGAACAGCTTCAAGGGAAAAATGGAAATGGTGTTTAAATAAATAAAAAAGCCGAAACAAATTGTTTCGGCTTTTTCGAAATTTTAAAGTGTAAAAAATTATTCTAAAATTACATCTTGTGCTTGAAGACCTTTAGCACCATTTGATAAAACATATTCTACTTTTTGACCATCTGTAGGAGTAGCACCTTTTTGGTTTCTCAAAGACGTAATGTGAAGAAACACATCGTCACCATTTTCTCTTTTAATGAAACCGTATCCTTTTGTTGGATTAAACCATTTTACGGTTCCTTTTTCTCTTTGTTCTGACATTCATTTACTCCTTACTTTAATAAAAAAAATTTTTAAGGAAAATCCTTAACTAAGTTGGAGGGTACCTTTATTCTTTATGGCTTGTCAAGCAGGAGCTTGAAAATATAAAAAAAGACAATGTATAAAAGCTTAATTTTATTGAGGAGTGGAGGTAGGCTTGATGGGTTGGTGCGCCCGATAGGATTCGAACCTATGGCCAACGGATTAGAAATCCGTTGCTCTATCCAACTGAGCTACAGGCGCTTTTTTTAACGCTTATCAAAATATTTTGCAAAATCGTCAGGATTAATGTTATCAATAAATTTTTTGAAATTTTTTGTTTCTTCCTCATCTTTTTCTGCATTGACCATTTTTGCTTTTA
>Ga0172372_10007738_pt1 | contig 14378 bp, 11 predicted proteins | sample LakKiv5m_2_FD_114544 | JGI IMG/M metagenome (GOLD analysis project Ga0172372, IMG submission 114544) | Freshwater microbial communities from Kabuno Bay, South-Kivu, Congo - kab_092012_9.5m | ecosystem: Environmental > Aquatic > Freshwater > Lake | place: Democratic Republic of the Congo...
CCGCACCTCACCCCGGCCGTGATCCAACGGGCCGCGGGCGTGGTCGCCACCGTGGCCGCCGCGACGCCCGGCCTGGATGCCGAGCGCCACCTGCAAGCGCTGGTCAACCACGCGCTCCGAGCCCAGGGCCACTCCACCCTGAAGGCCCACGCCGCCGCGCCGGAGGTCTACGATCCGCGGTTCATCCACAGCGACCTCGACCCGGCCGCGCTGGTGGAGGGGCTCCGGTCCGCCGGGGTGGGCCGCCTCTGCCTCTACGGCCCGCCGGGCACGGGCAAGACTGCCTTCGCCCTGCACTTGGCCCGCTCGCTTGGTCGCGGCCTGCTCGTGCGCCGCGCCTCGGACCTGCTGAGTCCCTTTGTCGGCGTGGCCGAAAAGCAGATCGCGGCCGCCTTCCACGAGGCGGCCGAGTCCGGCGCGGTGCTGCTGATCGACGAGGTCGACTCGTTCCTGCAGGACCGCAGCCGCGCCCAGCGCGGCTGGGAGGTCACCCAGGTCAACGAGTTCCTCACCCAGATGGAAAACTTCTCCGGGGTGTTCGTGGCCTCGACCAACCTGATCGACGGCTTCGACCCGGCCGCGCTCCGCCGCTTCGACCTGAAGGCCAAGTTCGATTATCTCCGGCCGGAACAGGCGGTGGACCTGTTCGGGGCCCATCTGGCCCAGGCGGGCCTCCCGCCCGCCGGAGCCGAGGTGGACGGCTGCGTCCGCCGGCTCCCGGCGCTCGCCCCGGGGGATTTCGCGGCGGTGGCCCGCCAGCACCGCTTCCGGCCCCTGCGGACCCCGGAGGACTGGGTGGCTGCCCTCGAGGCCGAATGTCGCCACAAGCCGGGAGCCCGTAATCGCCCCGCCATCGGCTTCGGCGGCGCCGCCGCCTGATTGCCCTCCTCTCTCTTTTCCCTCCACCTGCTCGCCCAATTCCTCATGCAACCTCCGCTCCAACGTCCCCAACTCTTCGGCCTCCTCGCGGGGCTGTTCCTCGCCGCCGCCCTGTGCTTCGCCTCCGTGATGGTGACCCGCACCTGGGTCCACCTGAAGGAGAGCCAAGTGATCCAGGTCACGGGGTCCGCCCGGAAGAACGTGCGCTCCGACCTCTGCGTCTGGAATGGCGTGCTCCAGACGGAGGGCAAAACCCTGGAGGAGGCTCGCGCCAAGTTCGAGGGCGACCAGCGCCGGCTCATCGCCTTCCTCACCGCCAAGGGCTTTGCCCGGCACACCCTCTCCCCCGTGCAGGTGCGCGATATCGCCCCGCGCGGCAAGGCTGCCGCCCCGGACGCCGAGGAGGGCCAGTTGCCGCAGCGGGTGGGATACCAGTTGCTGCAGGGCGTGCAGATCAGCTCGGAGCGCGTCGAGGACCTGCCCAATCTGGCCGCGGAATGCCTGACGCTTCTCGCGGATGGTGTGGTCGTGCAGACGTCCGGCATCCAGTACATCTACACGAAGCTGCCGGAGGCCCGCCTGACGATGATGGGCGAGGCGACGGACGATGCCCGTCGCCGGGCGGAGGAGATTGCCGGGCGCGGTGGGCGCGCGGTGCGCGAACTGCGGACGGCGCGGATGGGGGTCGTGCAGGTGAATCCGCTGCACGGGACCGCCATCTCGTGGGAGGGTAACAACGACCAGAGCAACCTCGAGAAGACCATCTCCGCGACCGTCAGCGCCGAGTTCAGCCTGCGCTGAGGCGCCTCAGCCTGCTCTTCCGCGGTGCTGCGGGGAGCTTCGGTCCAAAGGCGCCGCTACGCTATTCGCGGCGCTCCGGGGATGGACCTTCACCGCGGCCGGCCCTGCGGCGTGCCTCCAGCGTGCGTTCAGTGTCCCTCCTATCCTCCTTCGGTTCTCGTTCGATTCTCCTTCGATTGTCGTTCGATCGGAATACCTCCAAAGCTTACTGGTCTGGGCCGAAGAGGGCGTGGAAATTGCCCTCCAGTCGCACCGCCAGGGCCGCCGGCTCCGCGCCGCGGAGTTCCGCCAGCCCCGCCTGCGCCGCCACCAGATCCGCCGGGTGGGCCACCTCGGTGCCATCGTCCTGCGCCGGCAGGGCAAACCGCCGCCGCTCGGCCGGCAACGGCATCGCCGGGGCGTCGGTCTCCACCAACAGCCGCTCCTCCGGTAAAGCCCGCACCAGCGCCTGGAACCGCTCCGCCCGCGCGCTCCCCGCCGGCGCCCCCAGTCGGTGCCCGTTGAACGAAAAGTATGCCCCCAGCCCCGCGTAGACCCCGACCAACTCCACCGGCCCCCCGTAGGCGTGCAGCAAAAACGCCGCCGGACGCCGCGTCTCCACCAACGCCGCGCTCAGCGCCCCCCACGCCTCCAGGCAATGCACGCTCGCCGGCCGGCCCCGTTCCGCCGCCAGGGCCAGTTGCCACCGGAACGCCTCGTCCTGCTCCGCCAGGGACGCCCGGCGCAGGCCCGCCAACCGGGGATCATCCGGCCGCGCCCGCTCCAAAATCCAGCGATCCAGCCCGATCTCACCCACCGCCGCCCGCGGGTCCGCGTCCAACCGGCGCCGCAGCGCCTCCCGCCACCCCGGCGACGCGTTGCCCACATCCCACGGATGCAGCCCGTAACTCGGCCGCACCCACGGGAAACGCCGCGCCAACTCCGCCACCACCGGCCAATCGGCCTCGCAGGTCCCATTGACCACCATCGCACCAATCCCCGCCACCTCCCGGTCCGCCGCGATCCGCTCCCAATGCGGCCGCAGCCAGTCGTCCTGCAGGTGATTGTGGGCGTCGTACCGCATCCTAGGGGCGAGCAGGAGCTCCCGCGGCCGCCAAGGCGCGGATGCGGGCCAGGGCGGACGCGAGCCCGTTGCGGCGGGTGGGGGACAGGTCCCGCAGCAGGCCCAGTTCGGCCAAGGGATCCCGCCCGCAGGCGGCGATCGCGGCCGTCTCGGCGCCCGAATAAACCTCGCACAGGAGCAACAGCAGCCCGCGCACCACGGGCGAATCGGCGTCCGCCCGGAAGGTCCAGCGCCCGCCTTCCTCCCGGCCGGTCAGCCAGACGATCGAGATGCACCCGGGCACGCGGTGGGCGTCGATCCGCTCCGCGGCCGGCAGCGGCGGGACACGCCGCACGCGGTCCACGACAAAGGCGAGGCGCTCCTGCGGATCCTCGAAGGCGCCAAGGTCCGCCGCGAGCCGCGTCAGGGTGTCACCGGGGTTCATCGCCCCGAGCGTGCCTGCCGCGGCTGGCCCGGCAAGCCGGGTCAGTTGTAGAACATCGCCTCGTTCGTCTGGAACAGGGCGTGCGCGAGCTTGGCCCAGGCGTCGAGCGGCAGGCGGTTCTCAAAGGTGCCGCCGATCTGGGTGTTGAAGCGGCCCTGCTGCTTGGGCGCGACCTTGGGGGCCGCCTTCTTCGCCTTGGCCGCATCCTTCGCGCTGATCTTGGGCGCGGGCTGGTCGGCGGTCAGCTTCACGTCCGCGCCGCCCGGATTGGACGCCACGTACTGGAGCCCGAGGTCGACCTCCCGGCGCGTCGGCCAGCGCTGGAAGATGGCCAGGTAAAGCAGGGTCACGCGGTCCTCGTCCGACTTGAGTTCCGCGAAGGCCGGCCGGTCGACCAGCTTGCGGGCGGTCTCGATGACCATCGGGCTGTTCATCAGGAAGAGGGCCTGCTGCGGCACGAGGGTCTCGTGGCGGCGGCCGGTCGCGACATCCGGGCTGGGGAAGTCGAACTGGGTGAGCAGCTCCGGGGGATTGGTGCGGTCGATGATGGTGTAGACGGCGCGCCGCTTGGCGAAGCCCTCGCTGCTGATGGCCACGGGCTTGCCGCCATAGGTCCGGTCCAGCTCGCCGGCGATCGCCAGCAGGGCGTCGTGCAGCTCCTCAAAGTCCATCCGGCGGAGATTGTAGCGCCAGAGCAGCTTGTTGTTGGGATCCCTCTCCGCGAAGGCCGGATTGGTCTGCGTGCTCTGCTGGTAGGCGTTGCTGAGGACGATCTGCCGGTGGAGCTTCTTCAGGGACCAGCCCTCCTCGACGAAGGTCGCGGCCAGCCAGTCGAGCAACTCGGGGTGGGTCGGCGGCGCGGACATATTGCCGAGGTCGTCGGGCGTGGGGACGAAGCCCTGGCCCCAGTGCTGCTGCCACATCCGGTTGACGATTACGCGGGCGGTGAGGGGATTCTTGGGGTCGGCGATGGCCATCGCGAGCTGCCAGCGCCCGGAGCCTTCCTTCCACTCGGGCCGCTTCTTCGGGTCCGGCGAAAGGATCTCCAAGAAGCGCCGCGGCACGATGTCGCCCCGGTTCTGGAGCTCACCGCGGAGCAAGACGGGATAATCGCGCGGCTTGGGCGCATCGACGAGGATGTTGGCCCGAGCGGGGGCGCCGGGGTGCTTGGTCTCCAGGTCGGCGATGTCGCGGTGGAGCTCGCGCTCCATCCGCTGCAGGCGCTGGCGCAGGCCGGGATCGACCTTCGGGGCGGGGCCCTTGGCCTTGCCCTTGCCCGCGGTGGCCCGGCGCAGCTCGGCTTGCTCCTCCTTCAAGTCGGCCGCCCGCTTGTCCAAGGCGGCCGTCTTCTCGAGGTAGTCCAGGTAGTCGTCCGTCTTGGGCACGGTCGCGGCGATCGGCGGGAGCACCTCGGGCACGGAGGTGTTCGCGAACACGCCATACAGGGAATAGTAGTCCTTGATGGAGACCGGATCGAACTTGTGGTCGTGGCAGCGGGCGCAGGTGACGGTCAGGCCGAGGAAGGCCTTGGTCGTGACGTCGATCTGGTCCCCGATGATGTCGTCCTTCCGGCCGTTAAATTGGTTGCCGAGGGTGAGGAAGCCCAGCGCGGGGAGCATCGCGCGATTGGCGGGGGCCGCTTCGCCCTTGTCCTTGGCGCGCTTCTCGATCCCGGCCTGCAGGCGGTCGCCGGCCAGCTGGGCGATGATGAACTGATTGTAGGGCAGATCCGCGTTGAAGGCGTTGATCACCCAATCGCGGTAGGTCCAGGCGTGGACGAAGCGGTTGTCCTCCTGGCGGGCCGCGTCGCCCTTGGTGTCCGAGTAGCGGGCGACATCGAGCCAGTAGCGGGCCCAGTGCTCGCCGTACTGCGGGGTGGCGAGGAGGCGGTCGACCAGCTGCTCCACGGCGTTGGGAGAGGTGTCCGCGACGAACTTCTGCACCTCCGCGGGGTGGGGGGGCAGGCCGATCAGGTCAAAGTACAGGCGGCGGATCAGGTTCGCGCGCTCGGCCGGGGCGTTGGGCTTCATCCCGTTGGCCTCGAGCTTGGCGAGGACGAAGCGATCGATGGGCGTGCGGGCCCAGGCCTCGTCCTGCACGGCCGGCAGGGCCGGCTTCTTCACCGGCTGGAACGCCCAATGGCTGCGTCCCGTGCCCGCGTAGGTGCCGCCGGGCGCGCCGGCCTTCTTCACCCGCGGATCGGGGGCGCCGCGCCGCACCCATTCGGTCAGGGCCGCGACCTCCTCGTCGGAGAGCTTCTCGCCCTTGGGCGGCATCTGCAGGTCCTGGTCCGTGTAACGGATGGCCTGGATCAGCAGGGATTCGTCCGGCTTGCCCGCGACCAGCGCGGGGCCGGTGTTGCCGCCAGCGAGGGTGGCCTCGCGGGTGTCGAGCAGCAGGCCGCCGCGGACGCGGTCCGCCGTGGCGCTGTGGCACGAGTAGCACTTGTTCGCGAGGATCGGGCGGACCTTGGACTCGAAGAACTGCAGGTCTGCGGGCGCGAGGGCCGGGGTCGCGAGGGACGGCAGCGCGTGTGCCGCCCCGGTCAACAGGCCCAGCAGCGGGAGGAGACGGAGGGCGGTGCGCATCGGATCAGGCGAGGATGTTGCGGACCACGTTGCCGGCGACGTCCGTCAGGCGGAAGTCGCGGCCATTGAAGCCGGAGGTGGGCTTCGCGTGGTTCAGGCCCAGGCAGTGGAGGATCGTGGCGTGGAGGTCGTGCGGATGGACCTTGTCCTGGATCGCGGCGGAACCGAACTCGTCGGTCGCGCCGTGGACGGTGCCGCCCTTGACGCCGCCGCCGGCCATCACGACCGAGAAGGCCTTGGCGTTATGGTCGCGGCCGGGGCTGTCGTAGCCGTTGCGGTCGCGGGTGGACTTGCGGCCGAATTCGCCGCCCCAGACGACGAGCGTGGAATCGAGCAGGCCGCGCTGCTTGAGGTCGCCCAGCAGGGCCGCGAGGGGCTGGTCGATCTCGCGGGCCTTGTTGCCGAGGCGGGTCTCGAGCTGCTGGTGATGGTCCCAGCCGGTGTGCCAGACCTGAACCATCCGGACGCCGCGCTCGATCAGGCGGCGGGCGATCAGGAGCTGCTTGCCCTGCTCGTTGGTGCCGTAGGCGGCGCGGACGGCCTCGGGTTCCTTGGTGATGTCGAAGGCGTCGAGCGACTCGGCCTGCATCCGGAAGGCGACCTCGTAGCTCTCGAGGCGGGTCTCGAGGGCGGCATCGCGCTGGAGGTTGCGGGCGTGGACCTCGTTGAGCTGGTGGATGAGGTCCAGCTGGCGCCGCTGCTCCTTCGCGGTGACGTAGGTGTTGCGGATGTTCTGGATCATCTGCGGCACCGAGGGGGCCTGCGTGTTGATGCTGGTGCCCTGGTAGACGCCGGGGAGGAAGGCGGCCTGGTAATTGGTGGCGCCGCCCGGGGGCTGGCCGCCGCCGCGGAGGGCGATGAAGCCGGGGAGGTTCTGGTTTTCCGTGCCGAGGCCGTAGACGAGCCAGGAGCCGAGGCTGGGCTTGGCGATGCGGAGCGAGCCGGTGTTCATAAACACCGTGGCCACCTCGTGGGCCGGGATGTCGGTCCACATCGAACGGATGACCGCGAGGTCGTCGGCGTAGGCTGCCGTCTTGGCGAAGGCGCTGCTGACCTCGAGCCCGCTCTGGCCGTACTTCTGGAAGGTGAAGGGCGAGCCGAGGGCGATCTCGTTGCCGATGATCGCCTTGCCGTCCATCCGCGAGAGGGTCGGCTTCGGATCCCAGGTATCGATGTGGGAGGGCGCGCCCTGGGCGAAGATGTGGATGACGGCCTTGGCCTTGCCGGCGAAGTGCGCGGGCCTCGGGGAGAGGGGGCCGGTCGCGCCCTTGACGGGGGCCGCGAGGAGGTCCTGCGGGCTGAGCAGGTGGGCGAGGGAGAGCCCGCCCATGCCCATCCCGACGCGGTTGAGGAATTGCCGCCGGGTGAGGAAGTAGTCGGCGAGGTCGGTCGAGACGCCGCAGCAGGGGTGGTCCGGGTGGGTCAGCGGGTCGGAGGAATCGGCGGGGTGGGACATAGCGGGAAGGGGGACGGGTGGGTACCGGCGGTGAACGTGGGCGTGGAGACGACGCGCACGGCGGCGGGTTTCAGCGAGGGGCAGACCGAAGGCAAAGCGGGCGGCGCGCCGGGGGCAATGGGGAAGTTGGGGGTTGCCCAAGATGCGCGGATTTGCCCGCGCGGGAGGTACTTACCGCCGGCCTTTTCCCAATTGCAGTTTTCCTGCAATTTGAGGCGCAAGGTTGTTGCGGAACCTGTTGGTGGAAAGATTTTTGGCTCAGATCGCAGAAAAGACTGGCGGACGGGAATCGCGAGTGCTTTCTAGCGGGTATGAGTAGTTTCAGGTACGCCTTGTTGGCGGCGCGGTGGCGGGCGGTGCTGGTTGTCTGGGCGTTGGCGATGATGACGACGGGAGCCCAAGGTCAGGTTTCTGGGCGCCCGAGTTCCGCGGAGATCGAGGGGGTGGCAGCGCCGCCGCTGACACCTCCCAACGGATTCAGTCAAATTTCCACCTCGCCCCGGGTGGTCCGGTTCAGCTTCAACGGGCTTTTCCTCTACGGTGGCCAATTCGTGAATCTCACCGCGGTTTCCGGCGGGGCGCTGCAGGGCACACTGCAAAGCGTGAGCATTGGAATCGCCGCCGTGGGATTCTCGGGGGAGCCGCCGCCGAGCCTGGGGGATGACCACACTTGGGCTTCGGACCTCACGATCCTCGTGGCTGGGCTCGCAGGCTCCAACCCGAGCATCGATAATTCTTCGACGCTCAATCTCCAGCTGCAGGTCGGCGGGACCACGGGTTTCCTTTCGGCTAATTCAACGCTCCTTCCGGAGCGGGAGTTCTGGTACCCGACTATTGCGAACGACCCTGAAGTCTCGGCTTCGGCCTCCTACCAGTTGCTCTCCCCCATCGTCCTCCAGGGATCCACCGCGGCGGATCCCCAAATCTGGCTGGGGCACGGATTCATGACGAGCGCGTTGGCGGCTCAGAGCACCTACGGAACTTGGAGCGGCTACGTTGACTTCACCTTCACCGGTTCCTCCGGCAGCGGCGTCCCCGATTCCAGCCGCACGGCCCTGCTCCTCGCCCCCGGCACGCTGCTCCTGCTCGGCCTCGCCGGGCGGTCCCGTCGGCGGAGCTGAGCTTCAGTTCCCCACGTCCGTACGTCGACGGCCAAGGGTCCCGCAGTCGCGGGACTTTGTTTATTCAGTTCGCGCCCGGCGCGCGGCGCACGTACAAGGGCACGCTGGCCACGTGGCGGCCGTCGAGGGCGAGGTCGATCGAGTATTCCCCGAACTGCTCCAGCTTGAGGCCGGCGATGTTGGCCACGACCTGGATCGCGTTCGAATCCGCGTCGGGCGGCATCTGGACTTGCAGGGCGATCTCGATCGGGGGCAGGAGCGCCTTGCCGTCGTCATCGACGATCGCGAGGCGCAGCTGGCGCTGGCCTTCCTCGAACTTCTGGAAGCGGATCTTCACCGCGAGGCAGCAGTGGGGATGCGTCGCAGGGACCTGCCGCGCGAAGATGCTGTCGAAGCTGCCGGCCACGGTCAGTTTGCCCCCGTAATCGGCGGCGAAATCGCACAAGGTGAAAATCTCGATGGTCATCAGGGAGGGCCGCGGAGCCTGGCGGCGCGGGGCGCAGTGGCGAGCGCGGATTCCGCGTCCGCCTGACATCGCGGTTGCGTGCCGCGCCGCGGCGACGCAAGGTCCGGCGCCGTGATGTCCCTGCGCCTCCTCGTTTCCCTGCTTGCCCTCGCCCCCGGCGCGGGCGCGGGGGAGCCGCGGGCGACGCCCGGGATCGTGCCCCCCGTGCCCTTGGCGACGGCGGTCGGCGGCGGCGCGGGCGCGGAACCCGGCCTTACCCTGGCCGCGGCGCGGCGGGCCCAGGACCTCGGCCTGCCGGGAGTCGCGGCGGACCTGTACCGGCGCCTGCGCACCGCGGACGTGGCGGATCCGGACGGCCTGACCCTCGCCTTGGCGACCGCGCTGATCGATGCGGGCCGGGCCGAGGAGGCGCTACCGGTCCTGGAGGAATACCGGGGCGCGCGCGGCTCCGCGTGGCAGTTGCGCGCCGGCTTGGCGGCCAGCCAGTTGCGGCGGCTGGAGGCGGCGCGGGCGGCGGTCGCGGCGGTGCGGGAGGCGGACCTCCCGGCGGGCGACCGTGCGTGGTGGTGGTTCCTGCAGGGCGAGCTGGTGGATCTGGCTAGGGCGGGGGAGTTCGCGCGGGCGAACGAGTTTTACCGGCGCGCCGAGGAGGCGGCCCCGAATGAGCTGGCGCGGGCGCGGTTCCAATTGTCCGCGGAGACCCTGCGCTTGCGCTTGGGCGCCCCGCGCGAGGCCGACCTCAAGGCGATGCGCGAGAACTACGAACGCCAGCAGGGCTCCGCACTCGGCTATGGCTTCGCCCAGACCTATGCGGTGGCCCTGGACGCCGTGGGCCAGAAGGGGCAGGCGGTCACTTTTCTGCAGGGCGTGCTCGTCGGACTGCCACGGGCGGAGCGCGTCTGGTGGGACAAACTGCGGCTAGTACTGGGCCTGATCGGCGACAAGTCCCGGACGGGCGCGGGCCGCAATGCCTTGGGCCAGTTGCTGGAGTCGGGCTACGATCCCCTGCGCCAGCGGCAGGCCTTGCAGGTTCTGGCGGCGGAGTCGGGGGCGGAGCCGGAGCGGGCGCAGTTCCGGGCGCTCCTGAATCGCCTGTTGGAGGCGAGGCCGGACCATCCGATCAAAGAGAGCCTCCTCTACTTTCGGGCCCAGCTGGCGTTGCTGGAGCGGGAGTTCGCGACCGCGGAGGAGGATGCGAACGCGCTGTTGCGGCAGTTCCCGCTGTCCCCGCTGCGGGTTCACGCCCTGGGTGTCCTGACCCAGTCGGCGTGGGAGCAGCGGCGTTACCGGCTGGCGGCGGACTTCGCGCAGCGGACGCGGACGGAGCTGCGCGCGCAGGGGCCAGTGGGTGAGGGGGAGGCGGCGCTGGCGCTGCTGGAGGCCGAAGCGTGGTTCCGGGCCGGGCTGGCTTCGGGGGACCGGGCGGATTACCGGGGGGCGGCGGCGGCTTATGCGGCGGTGGTGCGCGCGCGGACTGCGGGTATCCCGGCGGAGCGCTGGGGCGGCCTGATGCTGCAGCGGGTGTTGGCGGAGATCCGGGCGGGTTCGGGCGAGGCGGGGCGCGTGCTGGACGAATTGGCGGCCGATCCGGCGTTCGATGCCGAGAACCGCTGGCGGGCGGAATGGAGCTTGGCGCGGGCGCTGTTGACCGAGGGGGCGGCGGGCGTGCGGGAGGCCTATGGGCGCGTGAACCGCCTGCTCGGGGCGGCGCCGCCGGCCGGCCTGCCGGGGGAGTTGCGCGTGCGGATGGCGTGGCTGCAGGCGCGGCTGGCGTATGATTCCGGGGAACTGGAGCGGGCGGTCGAGTTGAGCGGGGCCCTGTTGGCGGCGCCGGAGCTGCCGGCGGCGCTGCGGACCGAACTGACCTCGACGGCCGCGCTGCTGCGGGGGCGGGCGGAGTTTGCCCTGGGGCGGGAGCCGGCGGCGCTGGAGACCTTGCGGCGCCTCCGGGCGGACCATCCTGGATCGGAGGCGGCGGCGTCCTCGTTCCTCACCGAGGCGGAGCACTTCGCCGATCAGGACAAGATCGACGAGGCCCGCAACCGCCTCATCAGCCTGACCGACAATCCCGCTTACCGGACGAGTGATTACGTGCCGTTCGCGTTGTTCCGGCTGGCGACCTTGGCGGAGCGGCTGGGGCGGCCGGAGAACCTGCAGGAGGCGAACAAGCGTATCGAGGAGCTCGTGGCCAGCCCGGCGGGGGTGACCCAGCCGGACCTCGTGTTCGCGGCGCGGCTGCGGCAGGGGAATATCTTCCGCAAGCTGAACGATTTTCCCGCCGCGCAGCGGGCGTACGAGGACCTCGTGAACCGCTACCCGCGGCGGCCGGACGTCGTGCTGGCGCAGCTGGCGTTGGCGGACACCCACAGCGCGCAGTCCTCGGCCGCGGACGCGACGCACGCGGATGCGGCGCAGCTGTTGTTCGAGCAGTTGCGGGACCGGGTGGATGCGCCGCGGGACGTGCGGGTGGAGGCGGGGCACAAGCTGGGCCTGCTGCTGGCGCGGCGGGGGCGGGTGGAGGAGGCGATCGCGGTGTGGTGGCGGGATGTGATCCAGCCGAACCTGCGCGAGGAGGCGGGGCCCTTTGAGCCGGGCGCGACGCGGCCGTACTGGCTGGCGCGGACCCTGCGGGAGCTGGGCGAGGCGCTGGAGCGGCTGGGGCGCACCGATGAGGCGCGGCGGGCGTATGAGCTGCTGCTGGACCAGCGGTTGCCGGCGGGCGAGTCGATCGCGCGGGCGCGGCTGGAGCAGTTGGGCGGAGGCGCGCGGCGGTGAGCGCGGTTGCTTTCAGGTTTGCCGTGCGGCGACCCGCGCCAAGGCTTCCCATTTATGTCCGGTCCTGACCTCAGTCTGCTCGCGCGTGGCGGTCCGATGATGCTGGTGCTGGCCGGGCTGGCGGTGCTGGCCGGGATGGTCTTTGTGGAGCGCCTGTTGTTTTTGCACCGCGGGCAGATCCGGGCGCGGGAGTTCCTGGAGGGTATCCGGAACATTCTGGCCAAGCGGCGCCTGGTGGAGGCGTTGACCGTGTGCGAGGAGACCCCGGGTCCGGTGGCGGCGGTCGTCAAGGTGGCGTTGCTGCACGCGGGGGAGCCCGAGGAGAAGCTGCGGTTCCGGGTGCAGGAGGCGGCGTTGCTGGAGTTGCCCTTGCTGGAGCGGCGGATCGGGGCGCTGGGGGCGATCGCGCAGGTGGCGCCGCTGGTGGGCATCTTGGGCACCGTGCTGGGGATGGCGGGGACGTTCCAGGCCTTTGAGCAGGGCGGCAATTACGCGATGGCGGCGGGGTTGTCGCGGGGGATGTGGCAGGCGTTGTTGGCGACCGGAGGGGGGCTGCTCGTGGGCATTCCGGCGCTGGTGGCGCATCATTTCCTCGCGGCGCGGGTGCGGGCGATCACCCACGACCTCGAGTGGTCGGGGAACGAGATCCTGCGGTACCTAGTGACCGAGTACCAGGGGGCGGGCGTGGCGGCGGGGGCGACGGGGGAGGGGAGCCGGTGATCACGCGGCCGTTGGATCTGGCCTCGCGGTTGCGGCCGCCGCCGGCGGCGCCGATAGCGTTGTACCTGGCGGCGGCGGGGTTGCTGGCGCTGTTCTTCACGGTGTTTGGCTCGCGCTTTGTGCTGGCGCCGGGGGTGGCGGTGGATTTCCGGCTGCCGCGGGTGGCGGGGGCGGAGGCGGGGGCGCGGCCGGCGACGCACGTCGTGACCATCATCAGTTCCGGCCAGATCTTCACCCCCGAGGGCCTGCGCAAGCTGCCGGAGCTGGGCGAGTGGCTGCGGGCGCAGGCGCGGGTGACCCCGCAGCCGCTGCTGCTGGTGCGGGCGGGGACGGACGTGGCCGCGGACTTGCTGGCGGAGGTGGCGAGTTTGGCGCGGGGGGCGGGCTTCGAGATGATCTGGGCGGCGGGCGAACCGGTGGGGCGCAAGTGAACCCGGCGCGCGCGCAACGGTTCGGGCCCCGGGTGCGCCACTGGTTGCCGGCGGCGCTGGTGGCGGGCGCGATCGTGGGCGCGGGCCTGCTCGTGATCCGGGGCCTTGATCCCCTGCCAGTGCCGGGGAAGGGCGTGGCGCCGGCGCCGGTGTGGCTGGCGCGCTCCGCGGAGGCGGATGGATTTCTGCGGGACGAGGCGAGTATTCGGGACTTGCGGCCGTTGTTTCTGCCAACGCCCGTCAATGCTCGGGCGCCGGAGCCGCGCCGCGAGGCGGGGCGGTCCCTTCTGGACGAGGATCCCGTGCGGCTGACCTACGGGGAGGGCGAGGCGGCGCTGCTGCGGTGGCTGCCGCCGGTGGCAACCCTGGGGGGGAGACCAGTGGAGCGGGCGGAGGCCCGGATGACCCTGGAGGCAGATGGCACGGAAGTGGCGCCAGTGGGCTTGGGACGGGAGGGGCGGAAGGTGGTCCCGGAGGCGCCACGTGGTGGGTTGCTTGAGGTCCTCGCGGCGGGGACTGGGGAGCGCGTGCTCACGGCGGAGCTACCAGACACCCTCTTGCCGCCGGGAGGCAAGGATTGGGAGCCACTCGAGTTGCTGGCGATCGTCGACGTGGCGGGCCTGGCGGGACCGCTGGTCGTCACGGAGAGCTCCCGCGTGGAGGAGGTGGACGTCCATTTCCGGCGGCAGTTGCGGCAGGTTTTCCGGTTGGGGGAGCGTTTGGCGCCGGGGGTTTACCGGGTGATGGTGGGCCCGTGAGCCCGAAAGTGACGCATCCTTCGAATTTGCTGTTGACGGTGCCGAGGGCCGTTTGCACCGTTTCCAACTCTTTTCGTTTTTTCCCACATTCCTTTCGCCCAGATAGCTCAGTTGGTAGAGCACCCCCTTGGTAAGGGGGAGGTCGACGGTTCAAATCCGTTTCTGGGCTCCAGGTCAGCAGATGCGTCGGATTGGTTTCGCCGACGTTAAACCGCGAAGCCAGCCAGTCCGTCTTCAATCCTCACCCAAACACCCGTCACCCATGGCTAAAGCCTCATTCGAACGCAAGAAACCGCACGTGAACGTCGGCACGATTGGCCACGTCGATCACGGCAAAACGACGCTGACGACCTCGATCCTCGCGTGCCAAGCCCGCAAGGGGCTGGCCGAGGTGAAGACGTACGCGGACATCGCCAAGGGTGGCACCGTGCGTGACGCCTCGAAGATCGTGACGATCTCGGTGGCGCACGTCGAGTACGAGTCGGACAAGCGCCACTACGCGCACGTCGACTGCCCGGGCCACGCCGACTTCGTGAAGAACATGATCACCGGTGCCGCCCAGATGGACGGCGCGATTCTGGTGGTCTCGGCCGCTGACGGCCCGATGCCGCAGACCCGTGAGCACATCCTCCTGGCCCGCCAGGTCGGCGTGCCGAAGATCGTGGTTTTCCTGAACAAGGTCGACCTGCTCGAGGACAAGGAGCTGCTGGATCTCGTCGAGATGGAGATCCGCGAGCTGCTGTCCAAGTACCAGTTCCCGGGTGACACGACCACCATCGTGCGCGGTTCCGCCACGGCGGCGCTGGCCGGCACGCCCGAGGGTGAGAAGGCGATCGCCGAGCTGATGGCCGCGATCGACAACGACATCCCGGAGCCGGCGCGCGAGATGGACAAGC
>Ga0172372_10007740_pt1 | contig 14378 bp, 14 predicted proteins | sample LakKiv5m_2_FD_114544 | JGI IMG/M metagenome (GOLD analysis project Ga0172372, IMG submission 114544) | Freshwater microbial communities from Kabuno Bay, South-Kivu, Congo - kab_092012_9.5m | ecosystem: Environmental > Aquatic > Freshwater > Lake | place: Democratic Republic of the Congo...
GAAGGTTATTGAGATTCGGAAATGTCATATAATTAAAATTTAACTCAAATTGTGGCTGTGAATTAATTAAATCAACCTATTGTATTGTTGATAATAATCCACATATATAAATTATAATTTTAAGCTAAAATTTAATTATGTTTTCTTTTTTTTGGCAGGTTTTGACTAGCATCATCTTATTTGTGATTTTAGGATTTGGTTTATTCTATATTTTAAAATTATTTTTAGGTTTTTAATGACAACAGGAATAGTTTACATCGCTAGAAACGACACTCATGAACCTAATGTTTACAAGATAGGTAAGACTTTAAGAACAGATCTTAATGAAAGAATGGATGAATTAACAAGTCATACTGGTGTTCTAGGAGAATTTAGATATGAAGGGCATATTTTAGTTGATGATGTTGATGAATGTGAAAGAAAATTGCACGAAAGTTTTTCACATTGTAGGGTTCAAAATAACAGAGAATTTTTTAGATTATCACTAAAGGAAATCATTTTACAAATCAATGATGTTATTGCTGATAAAATTATTAGAAATAACCTTCCTCAAATTTTAAATGATAGGGATATTACTTTAGATTATTTTTTAAGATTTAATAATTTAATGTCTTTTTTGAGATTTTATCAAAATTACGGGTGTAGGCCAGAATCATTCTGCGGCATGTGCTCCAGCATTCCTAATTCTGGTTTAATTATATTTTTATGTCAGATAAGTGGCTATGATTTAGGCTCTAAAGAAAAAAGATTTCATTTATTTAACAAATTAAAAGGACTTGGAAATTTTCGATATCAACAAGAGTATGAAAGTTCAATTAACTTCAGCGATTTAACAAGTGAGCACAAAATAGTAATCTATGGAGAATTGTGTTCACAATTATCAAATCTCAATAACAATGAAGTAAACTCCATTACATCTAAGATGTTAGATTTTCTCAAAGTTATTATTGATCTAAAGCAATATAATGAAAACCTAAAAAAAATCTTTGATCAAAAATTTAAAAAATTTTTTATTGATTTGTCTAAATTATCAAGATTTGAAATTAATAATTTTAGTCCAAATAAGTCATCTTTTATTTCATTTTTATTAAATGATTTAGAAAATGATAATGAATTAATAAATATTTTTCGTCAAAGCGCACTATTAGAAAAAATTAGGGAAGACCGTATGAAAGCAGTGGCTGCACAAGAAGAATATAATTTAAAAATTCAGCAGGAAATTGAAAATAGAAAACTTCAGAAAGAATTAAAACTAAAGCAAAAACAAGATCAGCATAAGATTTTCTTAAATGAACAGAAGATTAGAAATGAAAAAAGACAAATCTATATTACTAGATTAAACAATATGAATTTAGTCGATAGAATAAAAAATATAATACAAGAAAGGCCTTTCGGTTTAGATGGAATACCTAAAGAATTATTTGAAATTGAAAATATATCTAGTGTTTTTTCATTACTTTCAGAAAATGAAAAATTAAAATTTAAATCCTTAATTGAAAATAAAAAAAATAAGTTTTTTAAAACAATAAAAAAAAAATTGATATAAAGTATTAAAAATTTTAAATATTTTAAATTTAACTCAAATTGTAGCCATAGAACGTTTTAATCAATCAATTATGTAAAAATAATACTTTTGTTTATTTAGATCCATCAAGAAAAATTTTGTTACCAATTTTTTCATAATAATTATTGTTTAAACCGTATATTCTTTTATTATGTCTGATCATAGTTCTGCTAATTGGGTGCTCTAAAATAAAATAGTCAACATCATCAGTTTGAGAATAAAAATACCCTAATTCTAAATTTTCATTTAAGTTTTGATTAATAATTTTTTTCCATAGTATTATTGTTTCAGTAGCTGTGCTAAAAAAAAATACTTTTTTAGGTTCATATTTTCTTATTAATTCTTTTATCTTTGTAATTCTTATTTCAGTTATAAAATTTTCATATTTTTCTCTAGTCTTTAAAAATTCAATATCGGAAATTTCTCCATAAATCCAAGATTTCATATTTTTTGAAGGTAATGGACGCAGTTCTAATATTGAAAATTCTCCGTCTAGTTTTCCAAATTTATCTCTTTGATATCTTTTTATTAATAAATTTTGGTTATCAGACAAAATAAAATTACTGTTATTTTTAAGAAAAAAATAAAATCTAATATACTGCCTCCAAACAGATTGTAGTGGAATTTGGTCCGATTTATATAAATCTTTGCTTAAAAACCATTTATCAATTCCAATGGATATATGAAAAGATTTACAATCTTCTAGAATTTTTTTTCCATTATCATTCCATACATTAATTCTCTTTTGAATTTCATCCTCATTAGCCCCCCCTCCTTCCTCTAAGGCAATAAACCAAATATCAGAATTTAAATTTCCGTAACCATAAAAATTTTTTGTAAATTCTTCTAAAATTTGTCTATTTAACATAATTTTAATTTATTTTTTTTGATCATTAAAAAATAAAAATTATAATTAAATATTAATAAAACTATGTAAACTATTGATAATTTAATAAATTTTGTTGTATAATTTTTATTTAATTATCATAATCTTTTTAGTTTCGGTTTTATAGTCTATGTTTAATGTCTGGCGTGTCTAATTATGGGCACGCTAGACTTTAATTTAAATGTCTTAAGAAATAATTAATGAAAAAGAATCTTTATTCTCCTTCAATGCTTAAGAGTTTCTTAAATTGTAAATATACAATTTTTAATGAAATTAATGAGAAAGTGCTAAAATTAGTAAGAAAAGAAAAAGGTTTTAGTGATTTAAAATTATTAGAGAGAGGCAACGTACACGAAGAAGATTACTTTAAAATTTTAAAAGATAAGTATTCAAAAGTCATAAACATAAAGCCCCTAAAACTCACCCAGCAAGAAAAGTTTAAAAAAACCATAGAGTCTATGAAAGAAGGCTTTGATGTAATTCGTGGGGGTTATTTAGTTCACGAAGATTGGTTAGGGGAATTTGATTTTTTAATTAAAGTTAAAAATTCTAAATCTAAACTAGGTGATTATAGTTACGAAGTTACAGATACTAAAAATAGTTTAAAAATTAAAGTAGACCACGTTATTCAAGTAGCAATGTATTCCTACTTATTAGAGCAAGTTCAAGGAATATTACCAGATAACTTTCATATCGTCCTTAGAACACTAGAAGTAGAGACCGTACCTATTAAATATGTAAATGAATTTTTTAAATATAATAAAAATAAATATGAACATTTTTTAAAAAAAGATGTTGAAAAAGTAAAACCTGAAAAGTGTAATTTTTGCAACCTTTGCGATTGGGCAGAAACTTGTGAAGATATTTGGATAAAAGAAGATAATTTAAATCAAGTAGGTGGTATAAATAAAAATTATATAAAAAAATTAAAAGCTCACGGTATTAAAACCTTAACTCAACTTTCAAAAATTAAAGAAACTGAAAAAATTAAAGATATAAAACCGCAAGTAGTTAAAAAATTAGTAACGCAAGCCAAACTTCAAAAAGAATACCAAATTACAGGCAAGCCAGTACATAAAGTTATAGAGGAAAACCTAGTGCCACAAAGAGGTTTTAATCTACTTCCTGAACCGTCTGAATGCGATTTATTTTTTGATTTAGAATCTGTTCCTTACTACGTTTACCCTAATGATGGTTTAGAATATTTATTTGGAATTTATTATGTTGAAAATAATAAAACTAAATTTGAAGCTTTTTGGGCTCATAATGAAAAAGAAGAAAAACAAAATTTAATTAAGTTTTTTGAATTTACTAAAAATCACTTTAAAAAATATCCTAAAGCTAAAATATATCACTACGCTAAGTACGAAATAACTGCGCTCACACGTCTTACTTCAAAATATAGGATTAAAGAAAAAGAATTAGTTCATTATTTAAATTTAGAAAAATTCGTAGATTTATTTAAAATTATAAAACAAGCTATCCAAGTTTCAGAAAAAAGTTACTCAATAAAAGAAATAGAAAAATTTTATGATTTTGAAAGAAGCGGCGAAGTTAAAAAAGCTAATGTTTCAGGAGATTATTATTCAGAATATATAGAAACAAAAGAACAAAGATTATTAGACGAAATAGAAAGTTATAACAAACAAGACTGTCACTCTACTTATGATCTTAGAAATTGGTTAGTAAAAATTAGACCTGAAGGTGCTAGTTGGTTTTTACCCGCGATTGATGAAATAGAGGATAGAGAGTTTGAAAAAGAAATGGATGAAAGTTTTCAACAACTTTCAGATTTTAAAGCCGAAGATAAAAATATAAAGAAAATAATAACAGATTTATTAGGTTTTTTTAGAAGAGAGGCCAAACCTCAATGGCGCGAATATTTTGAAAGAAGGTATATGACTAACGAAGAGTTAGTGGACGATTTAGAGGCTATTGGAGATTTAAAAATAAAAGGAACACCTTACGCAGAAGATAGATCAAAAGTTTATACTTATACTTTTGATGAGCAGGATTATAAATTAAAAGAAGGTACAAGAGTTTCGGTTTTTAATAACTCAACTAACCCAGAAGAAACAGAAACCGCAACCATAGTAGAGTTAGATCAAACTAGACAAATAGTTAAATTAAAAAAAGGTATTAAATCAGGTTTAGCTGATAACATTTCCATTGGCCCTGGTAAACCAAGAGATATTAGCAAACTTGAAGCGAGTAATGCTAGATTTATAAGAAGTTACGTTAATAAAGAAAATAAATTTAACGCTATTTTTTCAATACTAAAAAAAGAAATACCAAATATCAAAGGAATAAAAGCAGGAGAAAAATTAATAAAAACAAATAATTTTTTAGAAGAAATTCCTAAATTATTATTAAATTTAAATAATAGTAACCTCTATATTCAAGGGCCACCAGGGACAGGAAAAACCTATCAAGCCGGTAATGCCATCATAGAATTAATTAAAGCAGGTAAGAAAGTGGGTATTACCGCAAACTCGCATAAAGTTATTCATAACGTAATTGATAGGGTTGAAAAATGGGCTGAGGAAAAAGGAATAAATTTTAGAGGTTTAAAAGCAGGAAGACCGGACGACCCAGAAACAACGTATTCAAGTGCTCACGTAAAAACCTCAAATAAAGATATAGATTTTATAAACGGGCTTAGAGAAAATATTTTATTATTCGCTGGTACTAAGTACCATTTATCAGCAGGATATTACCAAGAAAAATTAGATTACATTTTTATCGATGAAGCTGGACAGTTAAGTTTAGCGGATCTGATTGTCATAGGATCTACGGCTAAAAATATAGTTCTAATTGGTGACCAAAATCAATTAGGGCAACCCATTAAAGGAAGTCACCCTGGTATTTCAGGTATTTCAATTTTAGATTTTTTACTAGAAAATCAAGATACCATTCCTGAGAATAAAGGGATATTTCTAAATAAAACTTTTAGACTTCACCCAAAAATAAACGAATTCACCTCACCTAATTTTTACGAGTCTCGTTTAATTTTTGATGAAAGTACTGAAAAAAGAAAAATAGATTTTAATAAAAAAGGGATGGTTATAAGGGAAGGTATTACTTACTTACCTATGGATCATAAAGATAATGGTCAAAAAGCAGAGGAAGAAGGCGAAGTTATAATAAAACTATTAAAAGAAATTATAGGTCGGGATTTTACAGACATTAATAATAAGACTAGAAAATTAACTATAGAAGATATTTTAGTTATTAGCCCTTACAACGCTCAAGTTAATTACCTACTTTCAATTTTACCAGAAGGCGCAAGAGTAGGAACGATAGATAAATTCCAAGGCCAAGAAGCAGCTATTAATATTATATCCATGGTTACCTCTGATGCTGACTCAATACCTAGAAATAGGGAATTTTTATTTGATCGCAACAGATTAAACGTAGCTATTTCAAGAGCTCAATGTGCCTCTATTATTCTATTCAACCCAGCTTTATTAGACCTTTACCCCACAACCTATGAGCAAATTAAATTACTTAATAATTTTTATAAAATTTTAAGTTATAAATAATTTTTTTATGAGAAAAAAAACTTATTTAGATATTGTTGAAAGCTGGCTTTGGTTATTTATTGACACAATGGAGAATGGTTACTTGCGATCTGGCAATGCTAGCGGGATAGCTCCAAAAGGAATTAAAATAATTTTTGATGGATATGGAGAAAAAGAAGACGGATCAGAAAATATAAATATTTTAACATTTGCAATTTTTGTTCATAAAGATTCTCTTAAAAAAATTTTTCCACCACATGAAAACAATTCTTTAGCCATTATACATCGTCCAAAAGAAGAGGTTTGTTTTTCGGCTTTTTATGATTTAGCTATAGATAGTGTAACTGTTAATGAGCCTGATACAGAATTAGATAAAAAATTTTTATCTAAATTAATTTTCGATATAGATAATCAGGAACAGCCCAAATACGATAAATACTTTGAATTTATTTTAGCACAAAATTAAATTTCAATTTTAGTAGCAAAAAGTTTATCTAAGTTTTTTGCATTTATACGAAATCCACCACCGTGATTGTGTAAATTTCCTTTTTTCTCTCCAGTCCTATAAATTCCTAGTCGGTTGTCGTATCTAACCGTTCCATTTTCTATCAGATCAATAAAATTATTTTCTCCAATATAATCTAAAAATACAATCGCATTAGTATATTTATAATAGAAAATGTTGGCTTCTTCTTTAACGTCATAATTGACTATAAAAGTATTTTTTAGTTTTTTTATTCCTTCATGAATTTGAGAAAAATTCCAATACACTTCATTGTCTTTAACCTCCTCTTTAAGATTAGCTAAAACTATTGAAACTTGCTCTTTTTCTCTATTCACAGCTAATTTAATTTTATATTTTTTGTATACCAACGACCATCGGTTCGCATGAAGAGATGTTCTAAATACTTTAAGCTTTGGATATTCACTATCTGCAATTCCCCAATTTTCTCTCATGTAAGAGTCGCCATCTTCAGGGTGATCGGGTTTTTTTGAAAATAGCGTTGTCCACGAACCTGATAAACTTTTTTTTGTTTTAACCTCAAATTCCTCAAAATCAGGATCTTTTAAATTATTTTCTTTTACCCCTAAATAGGTTTCAAAAGTATTTCCGGCTGTACCATCTCCATGATTTGGCTTAGTATTTTTAACAAAACCTAATTCTTTAATTCTATTGAATTCATTTATTATCTTCTTAGTATTAACTTTCATTAAGATAATATGGCAGAATTACTTCTAGGAGGCCATAAAAAATAATAGTAAATATGCTTGCTGTTATGAATAAAAAAATTGAAGTTAATAAAATTTTTAATGAATCTTGCTTAGAAACTTTGAAAAGGATTCCTGATGATTTTATTCAAGCAGTTATTACTTCGCCTCCTTACAATATGAACTTAAGAATTAGAAAAGGAGAATATTGTTCACGTCAGCTTGTAAAAGAAATAAGCACAAAATATGAAGGCTTCGATGATAATTTGCCTATTGAGGAATATAATAAGTTTCATTCTGAGGTGTTAAAAGAATTGTTGAGAGTAAGCAATTTAGTTTTTTATGTTATTCAGATTGTGACAGGTAGTAAGAGATCTATTTTTAAGATGATTGGTGATTTTAGCGAAAATTTAAAAGATATTATAATTTGGGACAAAGGATATGCTGAGCCTGCAATACAAGAACAGGTCTTGAATAGAAGATCTGAATTGATTTTAGTTTTTGAAAAAGATTATCCGATTAGTCGTCAGTTTCGTTCTTCTCTTTTTAAAAGAGGATCTTTAGATGATGTTTGGGAGATTGCTAGAGAAAGAAAAAGATCTAAAGATCAAACTCACGGAGCAACATTTCCTGAAAAGTTAGTTAAAACAATTATAGAAAATTTTACTAAAAAAGGAGATATAATTTATGATCCTTTCTTAGGAACTGGAACTACGGCAGTTGTTGCTAAAAAATTAGATAGAAAATATTTAGGGAGTGAGCTTTTAAAGAGCTATTATGCACAAGCTACTAAAAATTTAAAAACCGTAGGCGATTTAATCTAAATTAAATTTCTAATTATTTTACAAATATATAGAAATATAAATTAAAAATTTTTTTAATAAATCAGTTAAAGTAATTTAATTTGTTCATAGTCTTCAGAATGTTCGCCATTGATGATTTTATGGTTAGCAATTAAATATTTACTATTTGGTTTTATAAACCAATCATAATTTTGAGTAATTTTTTTTTTATTTTTTAGAGAAATTGCAACCGCTTTTAAAATTGTTTTAGCTCCCATCACTGGTACTGCCATTCCTATTTGTTTTCTAACTTCATCTTTTTTTCCTTTAAATTCATAGTTTATAGGAAATGTTTGAAGTGTTGCTCTTTCACGATTGGTCAATGCTCTATTAAATTTATAATGATACATATGAGTTCCACCACCGCCACTACCAGTCACAGTATAAGCTGGTTTATTTTCATTAAGCTTTTTATAAATATGACTCATCTTTGCGCTCTTAACATTAGGCAACCCTCCAATATCCCAAACATTTTGACCTTGTTTAGTTTTTTTTAATCTTTGAATCACATTTTTATCGTGGTTTGTAAATTCATGATTCAAAAGATTTGTTTTTTTTTCAAGAATTTCTAAAACATCTTTACATGTTATAAATTTTTTTAAACTTGTTGGAGCAGGTAATTTGTAATTAATTTTATTAAATATATTTTTTCGAACGCCAAACAATATTAATCTATGTCTAGTTTGAGGAACCTTATATTCTTCAAATTTAATTTTATTTCCGTAAATTCCATAGCCACATGCAGAAATATCAGTCATAATTTTTTTAAAATTTTTATATGTTTGGGATGTTTGATCTTTGCTCGAAATTGCTGTTACATTTTCAGCAATAAAAAATTCCGGCTGAAAATATTTTAGAACTTTACAGGCAACCTTATATAAACCACCGTAATTACCATCTAACCCAAGCTTTTTGCCAACCATACTAAAATCGTTACAAGGAAAACCAAATATTAAGCCATCTATATGTCCGTGTTTTTTTTTAAGTTCTTTCATTTTTTGATTATTAAATATTTTAGAGCCATCACCATGAATAGTCTCGCACTCTGGATGATTATGCTTAAATGTATCTAAAGCACTTTTATCGATGTCATTAACCCAAACATGAGTAAATAATTTAGCTTGTTTAGCACCTTCAGCAAAACCTCCTGGACCACAAAATAATTCAGCCAATTTATATTTTTTCATTTAATGTATTGTAGGTTTTAAATTATTTATTGCAGCAACTTCTATTAGGCGGTCAAAAGAATTCCAAAAATTCGAAGAATTCACTGTTATACCCTTCTCAATTTTCAAACGATCTACAATCCAAATAGCTATTTTGGTCTTCTCTTTATCATTTCCAAACCATTTATTTTTATAGATCCAGCTAGTTGTTTTGCTCCATGTCCTAGATTTATTTTTGCTCGGTACAACAAAAACTCTTAAAGCTAGCGAATAACTTTGTTGATTTACCATTTAGTTTTTTCTTTCTCGTAATAGTTTTTCACTTTCTTGATTAATAATAGGCTAATTTTTGCTTATAAAATCATACATATTGTCTATGTAATCTATATACAGTCTTAATATATATATACAATATTTATTTATATTATATAGTTGACATAATAAAAATGTATTCTATATAGAGTAAATGATACATAATTTAATAAAAATAAATCCTATTTTAGCAATAAATAATCCCAATTTATGGGATTTTTTAAAAGAAAATGAGATTTTAAACCAGTTCAAAATAAAAAAAGGAGCAAAATATAATATGATCGATAAAAAAACTAATAATTCAAGAAGAGCAAGATTTTTAAAATATAGAGAAAGTAGAGTATCAAATGCAGTTCATGCAATTAATCTTTGCGAAAATATGGCAAATCAAAATAGCTATGAATATACTGAAGATGAAGCAAGAATAATTATAAAAGCTTTAAACGATGCAGTAACTCGTTTGAAAAATACATTTGATTTAAAATCTCAAAAAAAACCAACTACTTATTTTGGAAGTTAAAATAGAATAATTTATGCAAAATCATTCTGTTCCTTATTGGATTACCAGAGAAGATAAAAGTATTGTTTATAGAGCAACAGAACTTGAAGGTTTTAACACTGAAAATAAAAAACTTAATCAAAGTCTTGCTAATGAAGATGGACAAAATAGATATGATGCAAGAAAAAATAAAAATCAGCCAGTTATAGTAAAAATTTCTGAACAGTTTGTAGAAGATAAAAGTTTTTTTGATAATTTTTTAAAAGGAGCACTAGAAAATATCAAAATAAACAAAACTATTAAACCTCCAGAGATTAATATAAAAAAAATAAAATTATTAATAATAGAATGTTTTAATACTAATGGACTGACAGGATCTTTCGATAAGCAAGATAATGATAATTATGTAAGATTTTTTCTTGGATCAGCAGAATCAAAGACAGGATCCCAAGGTGGGCGGAGACAATTAGGTAGACACACATATATGTTGGCATCAAAATTAAGCTGCATGTTTGCTTTGTCAGTTGAAAAAAATAATAATAAGGAATTTTTAAGAGGTCTTCAATATTTAGGGAGGTTTCAAAAAAATGGTAAAAACATGGATCCGTACAGTATGTTTACGTATGGAAAAGAGGATAAACAAAATCAAAACGAAGATGAAACATTACCTATTTTAGACGAAAATATAATAAATAATTTTAAATTCCAAACTGGAATAAAAAGAAAAAAAAATGAAACAGGATTATCAATAATAATTCCGGAGCCAATTACAGCTATAAAAGCAGAGACTATTTTCAAAAATTATATTAAGCGTTTTTACCCTAGTATTCTTATCGGAAATTTTCAAATAATTTATGATAATAAAACTATAGACAGCTCAAATATTGAAAATTTTTTGATTGAAGAAAATTACAAATCTAAAAGTTGGTTAGATTTTCTTCAAAACGTTTATACTGCACCGGATGATATAAAACACTATATTTCGAAATCGGAAGATTATAATTATAAATCTGAAATTAATAAAAATGATTTTCCAGAAGATAAACTAAAAAAAATTAAAGAAGATTATTTTAATAAAAAAAATATTATATTAAAATTCCACATTAAAATTCCATTTCAAAAAGTTGAAAAGCAAGGTGAGTTTGAGGGCTTTTTTCATATTGCATTAAAAAAGAAAGATTACGAACAAACTTCAGAAAAACCTCTATTTCTCAGAGGTAATTTGCAAATACCAGGCGAAGCAAATTCATTTAAATATTATAAAAATTGTTATGCAATGCTTTGGTCTGATGATGAAAATTTAAGTGAATTATTAGGCGATTCAGAAGGCATGGCACATGATACTTGGAATTCAAGACATTCTGATATCGATAAATTCTATGACCCCAAAAAAATTCTAAATGTCTTTAAGTATGTCAAAAATGCTTTGTCAAATATTTATACCATTATTACTGATAAAGAGAATAATTTAGATCTCGACACATTTTCCGAAGACTTGCCTACAATAGAAGATATTTTTCTTAAAGAAGAAAAGATTGAAACTGATGTTATTAAATTCGACGATGCTGACATTGTTAGTGAAAAAAAAGAAATTGAATATGAAAATTATGATAGAGCCAACAAAATGGTAAAAGAGATTCCGGTTTTAACTGGTTTTAAAATTGTAAAAACAGAACATTGTCTATCTAATAATTTTCCCATGAAGGTAAGGGTAAAATTTGCTTATAGAGCAAGAGGAAAAAATTCTTTTACATGTTATGATCCGATATTACATTTTAATTTAAAAGAAGAAAAAAATGTAAAAATATCATTTAAAAAAAATATTGAAATAATTGATCAGAAAGAAAATTCTATTAATTTTATTGCACTAGCGCCAGATTTTGAAATTGAAATATCAAATTTTAAAGATTTAGATAAAAAAGACTTAGATGTTAGAGCAAGGAAATTAAAAGGATAAAGTTGAATGGCATATTTTAATTATACAAAAAGGGTAGAAATCACATGTAACGGAGAGTTTGGAAAAAGTGATGTTATAGTTTACGTACGATCGAAGCGTAATGACGTCATTGTTTTTTTAGAAGATTTAGCAAGAATAAAAAAAGAAATAAAAAAAAATTTTGCTGATATACCATTTGATAAAATAAATATATTTTTAGAAGCTTATCGCGATGCTTTTAGAAAAGAAATAAATCTTGGAAATTTAGAAAATTTTAAATCAGACAGAGTAACGGCTTTTAATCCAAGAAAGGTAGTTTTAAATGAAACACTTGATAGAGAATTAGACGAAATAGATTTTTCAACTGTTAGGTTTAGAATGTTAATGACAAATGATGAATTAAATCTTGCAGCATCTGAAGGTTTTAGACCTATAATTTGTAATACTACCGAAGATATTATTAAAAAAGAGGTTATTCGAGCCACTTCACTTATAGCTGTCTATGAGGAAAAAATGGATAAATTATATTATGCTGATTTTCATAATGAAGGAAAATCAACAGGTGTTCCTACGGTATATTTAAATGAAAAATTAAAAATAAAAGAAGATATAAGTTCAGATAAAAGATTATTAACCATTATATTCTCAGCATCTTTTGAAGAGCTTTTAAAAAAATCTCTAATTAATAATGATAATAAATATAAAAAGAGACTTATAGATTATGCTCAAACGTTTAATGAAACAATATCAGCTCAAGATATTTTAGATAAAATAGAAGACCAAACTGTCTCAGATTTTTTTAGTGATAGCGATGTCAAAGAATTCATTGATAATGCAACCGAGGGCTATATCAGGCAATTTATGTTTATTGATAAATATCAACTAGAAAAAGATAAATTATCAGAAGATTTAGAAGAAGGAGTTGATGATGAAGGATAAAATTAGAATAAAAAGATTTAATGATAAAGGAAATGCAGAATTTGAAAAATTTACAAAAGATTGTAAAAAACAATTTAGCAGAGGAATAAAAAAAAAATTTTTACCGCCAATTTCTCTTTTAAATGATTTATCTTTAACCGAGTCAGTTGAAGGTGCCGGTGAAATAGATATTTCAAAAATATTCATTAATGCCTTTGATTATGCAAAATATATAGAAGAAAAATTATCAAATGTAGACTTTAAAAAATGGAGATGGGACAGAGGTTTATTTAATTGGATATCTGCAGCTTTGTTTCATAATTTTTTTCCGGGAGTAAGAGGAGGCAAAGATGAAAAAAGAGTTTTTTTACTAGAAAATAAAGGAAAATGGAGAAGACATTTTGCCAGAACGTTATGGGAAATTTACCATGTCTACAAAGATAATTCACTATGCCTACTTTATAAGGAAACAAATAATTTTTCAGATGAACTAGAAACAATAAGTAAATCTCCGATTATGTTTAGTAGCAAAGGGGTTTTTGAAACTTACTCAGACTTATTCTTTAAAAAATTGAGCGACATTAAAGGTGAGCAAACATACAAAAGAGGAGAAAAAGCAGACTTTAGAAGTTTCATAGATGAACTTCTTCAAATTGAGCTTAATAAAAATGTTTTTAGAATGACAAAAAATACAATTTTAGAAAATTTAGATCCTGCATTCAAAAATAGAATAAAAGATTAATGAGATACTCAAGGTCAAAAAATACTAAGCCAGAATTAAAAGTTAGGGCTCATTTAAGATATAACAAAGTTAGTTATAGAATTCATGATAAAATGCTACCTGGAACGCCAGACATTGTTATACCAAGATATAAGATTGCTATTAATATTAATGGGTGTTTTTGGCACCAACATGGATGCACTAATACTAAAGTTCCAAATAAACACAGAGACTTTTGGGAAAAAAAATTTGATAAAATAAAATCAAGAGATGCTGAAAATAGATTAAAATTGGAAAATTTAGGTTGGCATGTAATAGATTTATGGGAATGCTCTATTATGAGAGAAAACACGTTAATTGAAATTTTAAAAAAATTATATTTTCGAATGGGTATTTTAGAGTGGTATGGAAAAATAAGTGATCAAGAAAAAGTTAATTACGCTGTTTAATTTATTCTAATTTTTTAAATTAAAGCCCTAAATTAATAGGGCTTTAATAGTTTGCGTTGTACTAAGCTTGTTCTAGTTGCTTAGTGCCCTCGACTATTACTTTATTCATGGGCTCAAGACTCGTAACGCATTCTTTCGTCATAAACCAAGCTGCACCAAAGTTATTAATTAATTGTTCAGCTTCAACTCTGTCTTTAGCTTTAAAGCCAAATGATAAACGTAATACCTGGTCTTCAGGTATATGTTGTACATTATTTGCTGACAGGTTTGTTGCTGAGCATTCATACGTTGCTACCCAAGACTGTTTGCTTTTTTGGTGTGCGCATGACTCTTGTTTTACTATTTTCATTGTTTA
>Ga0172372_10007742_pt1 | contig 14372 bp, 15 predicted proteins | sample LakKiv5m_2_FD_114544 | JGI IMG/M metagenome (GOLD analysis project Ga0172372, IMG submission 114544) | Freshwater microbial communities from Kabuno Bay, South-Kivu, Congo - kab_092012_9.5m | ecosystem: Environmental > Aquatic > Freshwater > Lake | place: Democratic Republic of the Congo...
CGTCCAGGCGCAGAGCTTTAAATACCTCGCCAAACCACACGGCGATTGCGCCAGGCAGCATTTTTATACCCCGCTCACTGGCAATGATGTGGTGTTCAGGGCTTGGGGAAACGTTTTGGTGGAGGCTAACAAGGGCCTGCCGAAGCTGGGCGTTCAAAGGGATAATGCGCCCTGACTTTCCCTTGGATGAATTATCCGGCAAATGGAGTGCGTCGCTCACTTGGCCTGACGCATCCGTTACCATGGCCCAGGTGACGTTTGATATCTCCTTTGCCCTGAGTCCGGCCTTGATAGAAAGAAGAAGCATAACTTTGTTGCGTTGTGGGTATCGGGTGCCTTTAATGTGGGTAAGCATCTGGTTGATTTCGCGTGTTGAGAGGACTTTGGCTTGCTTGCCTGCCATGCCAGAAAACTCCTTATAATACCATTAATAAATATGATAATAATATGGGTTTTAAGGAGGCGTCAAGTCTCTATACCGTGTGAATGGCTATTTTTCTAGACTCGTAATATTTTAGTAGAAAGTTTATGAGTCCGATTTCCGCCCTCTTTGCAAGGAGGGGGTAGGGGGCGGGGGGATGGTCAGCATTTGTCTTTCGCTATGGCGGGAGGGATGGCGCAATGGGTATACGGACTGCCAGATTCAGAAAAGAGCCAGTAAGTTTTGTTATGATATTTGTTATGGAGATTGCAGGGCCCGGCCGCATGAAAACAACAAGCGCGATGCTTGTGGCGGAAACACGGTAGCTTATGTTATATTTGCCCCACAACTTCCCAACATAGAAGAGGGACTCCCCATGAGCTGGATCATAACACATCTGAAGCGCTTCCTCCCCCAGCGGCGGCGCAAAGGCCGGAAGACCATTACTAACGTCCGGCGGTTCAGGCCGTTCTGATGAGGAACAAAAGCCAGCTTTAAAATAGCGTTTAAAAGCTCAGGGAAGGTCGCCTGGTGGCTTTGATGTTTGAAGCCAGAAAGGGGACGATGGCGCACCAAAACACTGTGTGGCCTTCTCTGGGGCCTTAAATTGATACCGCGGGAAAACCTTTGTTGGCTAACAGTTGAAACAAGAGGCATCGCCTTGAAAAAAACGATCACTGACGCCGCCTTTTTGTGCTATGATGTTTCCTGAACACGATGGCAAAAAAGGATAGGCAAATGACAACCATACCACTCCATAACCCCGACATGGAAACCAACGAAGAGACGCGAGAGCTCATTGAAGACCTTAAAGCTTTTGGTCAAGGGGGCGAATATGCCGATCCGACAACGGATACGGCGTTCAAGCATCTCCTGTCCCCTGCCATCGAGGAAAACAAGGAGATCATCAAATCGTTCCTCAATACGTTCGTCCCTGATTTCGCCCATGATGCGGTCAAGGACGTGCGGGAAGCGTCAATTACCGTGCCTGCGTTGCCAAAGAAAAAGCTCAAGCAAACGTTTATGGATATGCACGTCATTTCGCAATCCGGATGCCACTATGTCATCGAGATGCAAGCCTACCGCCACACAAATTTTGACGAGCGTGTCTTGTACTATAGCGCTTCCACATTTTCCCAACAACTGTCTGAAGATGATTTAAAGGAATCCATGTGGTACCGGAGGCTGAAGCCAACGATAGCGATCCAGGTGCTGGATTATGACTCCAACCGATGTCGTGGGCTCAAGGACGAGATTCCCGATACCTTACTTGAAAGGGCAAGAAGCAATCCGTTGCCGGAAGGACAATACATGAAGCATTATCTGATGACCGACCAGCACAGTGGTCAGCAGATCAAACACCTTCAAATGATCCAGATTGAACTACCCCGCGCACGGCACAATGTCTTTCCTCCCCAGAAAGATTTTAGTTTGACGGACTGGTGGCTATCGGTTTTTAAATTCGCGCCCCTCTACACCCAGGAAGCGATAGCCGATTTTGAAAGGCAAGGCATTGTGATGCCCCCTGTAATTGCGCAAGCGCTTGAGCGGCTCTACTTCCCGAAATGGAACCCACGAGAGATACACGAATACAAAACGGATACCATCGAGAAGGAAAAATATGCGGTTGAATTCGCTTCTGAAAGGGCAGAAGGCAAGGCAGAAGGCAAGGCAGAAGGCAAGGCAGAGGGCAAGGCAGAGGGCAAGGCAGAGGGCGAGGAGATTGGAGACAACAAGAGGGCGCGAAAAGTCGCCATACGGATGATCAGGAAAGGTCGCCCTGTGGAGGAGATATGCGATTTCACGGAGTTGAGCATCGAGGTTGTCCAAGGCTTGGCCGCAGAGTTTGCTAAGGACTCAAGGTCTTGATTTCAGAAAAAAATATGCAATCGAGTTCGTTTCCGAAGGAGCAGAGGAAAAACAAGTTGGGTGAGAACAAGTCAGGATGAAGAAGGGGACGAATGTAAATTCACAAACAATCGCAAAGCGGATGATCATGGATGGGATGTCTTTAGAAAAAGTCTCCAGGCTGACGGAATTAAGCCCTGAGGTTGTAGCGCAGTTGGCAGAGGAGATTTCTGAGGGCAGGGAAAAGGCAGGTAGCAACCTGCCGCTCGAAACTCCTGCCTGACCCACCCTAAGGATCGCGTAGAAGGGAATCCGCGACTGTGCCGCGGAAATCCTTCACGAGTGCTTCAGTCACTGCCTCAGAATGATCATCTTGTGAGCCTTGCAAAAAGGTTGGCTCCACTTGTTGAACAATCCGTTGATGTCCAGGTCGGGTGTGTCAAGGTAAAGAGACGGGTTTTCCCCATCTCCCGTACAGATGACAATCAAGTCTTCTTCCCGTTGGCACGCTTGATGCGCCATGTCCACAAAGGACTTGCCTTCCATTTCTTGCACAAAGGGAGCCAGCAACTTATACGAATATCGGCTAAAATTCCACTTTTGCTTTTCCGCCTCGTCCAGGTTTTTCCAGCATTCTCGAAGATAATGGTAAAGCCCTACATCTGTTTTGAACGTTTGAATCTCCTGGCAGGTTTCATCAAGAAGTTTGATCATGTCCGCCTCCTGATTCTTTGAAATCAGCGGGGCTGGATACATCGAACAGGCTGTAATTGTGAGATTTGCAATAGGCTTTACACCATTCTTGTCGCAAGGCGTCAACGTCGATGTCTGGTGTTATGGGGATAAAAACAGCCTTCCTGCTATTTCCCTTGATGATTTCAAGGATGTCAGGTTCCTGGCCACTCCTCTCCTTTCCTGTTTCCCCTGACTCTCGCCTTAATGCCTTTTCTAAGCCTTGTTCAAAAGTTTCCCTAAAAGATGGCGGAAATTTCTGAGCACGGATATATTTATAGCAGGACATCATACGCTCCCAGGAATGGCGGACAAAAACCCACTTACCCTTTCCCTTGTGTCTTTCTAGGCTTTCAAAATGGCTACACAATCCCTTATACGAGGCAAACGGAAGTATTCGGTTATGAGAGTCAAATACGATTAACATGGTCAAATTCCTTTCTGTTGGTAGAGCTATGCCCTGCTATTTTAGAGGCGTGCGTTTCTTCTTCCTCGGAGACCTCGCGGATGGCAAGTTCATGAAATACGCAATAATCCTGGCACCATTTTTTCTTTAAGGCACCCATATCGATATTTGGAGTTATGGCAACGTATTGAGGGTTTGCATAATCTCCCGTGCAAATTTCCAATAGGCCCACTTGTTCGTCATATGCTTCCTGGAGGTTTGGGTCTATTGCAGAACCTTTCTCCATGTTGTTGTAGAGGGAAAATACCCTGTGAGGGGAATGAACGACAAAACACCAACTGCGGCTTCCTGACCCCGTAGGGTCTTCAAAAGGCAACTGGTTTTCTGTCTCACAAATCAACTCAAAAAGCTCATTGTAATTGTTCAATAAAACCCCATCTGTTTCGGGTGAAACATAAAATTCAATCATTTCCGTATCCTTTCTTGATATAAAGGGCAGCCCCCCAATAAGAGGGCAGCCATTTCATAACGCGTGTGTGTTTGGCAGGGGGTATCCTGAACCAAACGCCACACAAACAAAAAAGAGGATGGGACGCAAAAAGCCCCACCCTCTCTCATTCCATGTGAGGTAAGGTAGTAAATTTCCGGCCTTTCGACCGTTTCAGGATAGGATTGAAATGACGCACAATGTGCGCTAATTTGAAATCAGACATGATCAAACCTCACGTGTTTGGTTGTGTTTAGCAACGTGTGGGCATTTCCCGTGCTCATACGTTGCGCCGCTACGAACCATCCGTAACAGCCCTTATAAGGTGGAGATGTTCAGCTTACTGCACCGACCCTCTCCAGTATCTTACATCTGCAATACTACAATGGAAGTTGAGCAGGAGTCAAATCCATTCGTCAATTCATTCAAAACGGCTCCTGGTCAAAGAAAGAAAAAGGCATAGCTTTTAAAACGGGACGAACGGATGTAGAGAGGGCGTCGATGGCTAAATTGCTGCTTTTAGCGGCATATTGGTAAAAGCATTGGCCCTCACCCGCATCAACCATTGCGTTGATTTCAGCGGTGCGATTGTGATGTCCTTTCTCTATGAATTCCATTTGTTTGTTGAGGGTGGCCAATTCATGCGCTTTGTCTTTCGAATCGCCCGTTAAAAATAGATTTATAGGAAGTTGATAAAGCTAGAGGGAAGTGATGAGTTGTGGGTCGTGGCAAAAATAGAAATGGAAAGAGGATGAGATGGGGATTAGGCAGCTAAAACAGCGATGAGTTGCCTAAAATTGAACCCAATCCCTGCAAGTATGGCATTAATTTGATCACCTTTTATGGCCTTTCAAGTAATTCTTCCGTAAAAGCCCATCATTTTTCGCATGTCCAATAATAGGCTAATAATATACCGCCGTCTGATATTTCGCTTAATAGCCGGTGTTACGCCCCGCTTTTGCCCTGAAAAAAACCTTTGTAATCTATGTCTAAATAGGGTGTTGTACCGAGGGGTATAGTCTGGTGGTCTGACTAGAAACATCTAGAATTGATAACCCCACAACAAGCCCTTCCTTAAAAAACAATATTAAAGCCAACCGTCTTGTAAGCGATATCTTCCCTGACTCACTGAAGATATTGTTCTGCAAATACAACGACTTGAGTGAAGGTGAATCACAGCACACAAGGGTTTCTGTGGCTTGAAGCTCTATGTTGTTACTTTGCAAGTCCAGCAATATGAGAGCGGAAAAACTCATGGATGAAAATGCATCCACCCCGTGATTTCCTATGTTTTGTGACGCCAAATCCAGCTCTGTCATTGCCTGATGGATACACTTCTCGAAAAGGACTTTGCAGGGTGTCTTTATACTCAAAAGTCTTTGTTTCCATTCATCAAACATAAAAGATGGCTTTGAAATCATTGTACGAGGTGTCTGTAAGGCAGACGTTATTGATTTTTTATCTTCTTCATCCATACAGTTTCTATGATGCATACACAGAGAGGTGGCCACGCGGCCTGTTAACAAAACCCGTTCCTCCATTTAAGATTCAAATCGGTAAAACAGTATGAACTTAAATGGAGGATAAGGTAATGACTAACAAAAGGGATTATACAGGAAAGGTGATATACATGGGAATAGATGTTCATAAAAAAACATACTGCTGCGCCAGTATTTGCGGGGGCGAGGTCGTCAAACGCGACACCATGCCATCCAACCCAGAGGGAATGCTCAATTATATGCACAACCATTTCCCTGGAGCTAAAATTCAAACAGCTTACGAGGCAGGGTTTGCAGGGTTTCATTTGCATCGTTACCTCGTTGATAAGGGAATTAACAATATCGTTGTTCATCCCGCGTCAATTGAGGTTTCAGCTAGGGACCGCGTAAAAACAGATAAACGGGATGCGTTAAAAATTGCTGTGCAGTTATCCGCTCATCGTTTAAAAGGAGTTTTTGTTCCAAGCACAGAACGGGAATCCAAAAGAAATGTGAGCCGGTTACGCACAAATTTTTGGCAATTACGCCAACAAGTAGGCGCACAATTCAAAAGCCTGCTATTTACCCGGGGACTTATCAAAGGAGATGACGATACAAGGATTTGTCAAAAATGGATAAATCAAAAGATTTTAAAAATTGAAAAAGGAAATTATCAAAAAGATTTTTTATATAGTGTCAAGTTCTATGCAAAGGAGTGGTCTGATTTAACAGAGAAACTTAAGGAAATTCTTAAACAATTTAAAATTCAGGCAGAGAATGAAAAAAGCATTCAGGCCATATATGAAAGTGTTCCTGGAATCGGATTACTTCATGCCCGACAGTTGGCAAATGAATTAGGGGATATGAGGCAATTCCGTAATGAAAAAAAGCTGTTCAGTTATACGGGATTAACCCCCAGTGAACATTCTTCGGGTGAGCATGTCCGTTAAGGGCATATCAGCCGACAAGGACGGCCTGTCTTGAGGAAAATCTTAGTTGAAGCATCCTGGATAGCTATTGGCAAAGATTCAAGTTTACGTGAAATCTATAATCGACTTTCTCCTCGAGGTGGCAAACGAGCCATTGTAGGAGTTGCTCGACGGTTAGTTGGTCGAATACGTTCTTGCTTACTAAATGGAGTAATGTACGAAATTAAATCAAAAAAGGAAGAAATTGTTGTTCAAAAAATGATCTGTGCGACCTCGTTGGACAATCTGTGAGTCTGTTTTTATAGAACCACGTTTTTGAGTTTGGGGCGCACGTTTTATAAGATCGAATGAACAACTTGTGTGCATTTCTACGGAGATGACCACGAATAGCAGATTGGCCTATAAGGTTATAAAAAAATATAGAACGCGTCTTGTTGGGGAGCATCGTATTTGAGGTTTCCAATCTCCCCACCTCTTCGCTCTGCTCAGAGCCGGGGGATCGAAAACCTCAAGTGAATCTCATTTTATGGAGGAAAGAATGATTTTGTCTTTTTGCATATTTGTCCTTGACAATGCACATAGCAGAATGATTGTTTGCTAACAGAAAACATAGGCAAAAATAAAATTAATAAAGAATGTTTGAAGATTATTTTAATATTTTCAATCATTTTATATCCCTTTCAACAGAGTTATAGGTTAAAACAATATTCCCAACAATATGATTCAAGTTTTTGTTACGCGTCAGTAAACCATGAATGGATTGCAGGGTATCATTTCCAATCTCGTTGTCATCTAGCTCGAGCAACATCAGGATCGTATTTTGAATTAAGGCTTGAACGATATACTTAGCACCCAGATCGGCAATCTTATTGTTGTTTAGTGTGCTACTATTTATCTTGAGTGACGTTAGGGTTGTATTTTGGATTAAGGCTTGAGTGATGCCTTGAGCACCCTTCACGCCAATCTGGATGAAGTGCAAACTGAGTGACTTTAGAGTTGCGCTTTGGATTAAAGTCTGAGCTATATCATCTTGAGACTCCTGCTCGTTAATGTTTCTGTTGATTAGATAGAGCAAGTTGATATTTGGCAATTTGTTAATAAACTGTAAAAAGGGCACCGTATCCCTGTTCCTACTTTCTAAGATTGGCATGAGTCTATGCACTCTTGAGTCCAAAAGGAAACAAAAATATTTAGATGCAGGGCGCAAATTCTTAGCTTCATTTCCGCATATGCCCAATATTTTTCCCTGGATATCAGGAAGAATAATTTGAAGAAAATTAATATTTCTAGAATTTGAATGTGAATATTCCATTTCTTCTGCTGCCAGAGTTACCTGAAAAAATTCAATTATAAAAATTAATAAGGCTGACTTGATAATGAGGTTTTTAAAAGTCATATGCATTTTCCTTTATTATTTTAAATTGTTGCTACATGTCAGTAAATCATTAAGGGTTTCAAAATATCATTTCCAATCCTGTTGATGCACAAGTTCGAAGGAATCAGGATCGCCAGCCCAACTAACTATCAGACTCTTTTGAGTCTCTGGCTCTGCCAACATTTTTCTCTTAACAGTAGGTGAGTTGGCATCCTAATATATTCCTCTTTACTGCTTTCTGAGGATTTACAAGGATTACAATAGAAGAAGGGGGAACATGTTTTCCATTCAAGTTTAAGGTGACGTACAGGAAGCAATTCGGACTTTTCTGATAGTTCTGTGGCCCGTGCGGTACCAAGTTGACAAACAAGAGCAAGACAAACCACAAAACGAGTATTTTCAGAGAAAAACGCAGGAAACCCATAAGAATAATCCTTTAATTTAATTATCATCATGATTAATATTTTCTGAGTTGTTGATTTAAAAGAATATTTTGCATGACGTATCAGGAATGTCATTATAGAGTACCCAAGCAACGAATCCTCATTGAAGAGAAAAGGCTAACACCCTCGCCTTTAGGCGGTAGTGATTGAGGTAAACACTCTCGAGAAAAGAATGAATTTGAAACCGATGAAGCAGATCAGACATCTAAAAGGCTCCTCATAAGATGAAGTAGACTTTCTAAAAGACTAAGATTAGTGAAAAAATCACCATACACTTAAGTGTGATACAAACATTGAAAACATACGCTATATTTTTCTCTTTAGTAAATACATTTTGTAAAAATAATCATTAAACTTTTTGATCTATTTTCCTAAAATAAATCATATATATTCACTTAATTTTTTGTTTTTAAATATTTTTTATATGTAAACATGCCGTAACACGTGGGTTTGTGTACCTTTATAAAAAAATATATGTACCTAAAATAAGCAATTTATTATTGCCTGTGTTAGTTTTTTTGTGGTACGTTTATCTTGTCATTAAAATTGAGAAAAGAAGATGAGCTATCTGCAACAAAGACTTAAAGAAAAAATAAACGAAGCTGGTCATTCCATTCAGGCATTGGAAAGGCAGGCTGGTCTTAAGCCAAGCGCTATTCAAAACATTATTGCAGGAAAGTCCCGCAATCCTAAAATAGAAACGCTTCATGCGATTGCTCAGATTTTAGATTGCTCAGTTGAAGATTTTGTTCCTAAAACAAGCCTTGCGGAGCTCTCTACTTACGACCAAGAAAATCCAAATCCGGATCTTTGGGAAGGGAGGTTATACGCTCAAAGTTTGGAAGCTGTTATAGGCTTTGCAAAAAAAAACAAACGTTCCTATTACAAAGGACCAGGCCCTTAGATATGCTGAAGAAGCCTATGAGTATTCCTTAAAATCAAAGAAGAAAAAACCAGATAAAGCATTTATTCAGTGGATTATCAGTAAAGCATCAAAGCTAAAACTTTTAAGGTAAGCCGAGCACGTTGAATTTTTGGTGTCCTGTTTGCAAGCGTGCGTGACCAGGAGAAACTTATTCTGGTATAAAAGGGACGGCCCCTTTTGGTAAGCAACTTCTTGAATATGGCGAGGTAAACTGCGTACATCAACGATGAAGCCATCCATGCCATGAGAGAATCGGCAAGCTTGCTGAGCAGTGTCCACCGGTGGTTAAAATAGCTGATTTTTAGCTAATCGTGAATTTGCTTTGCTTTACTTACTCGCAGCCGTGCTTTTTGAAATGCCAAATGCATCGGCTAAATCTTGACCAGTAGCATAAGGTTTTGAGGCTTTATCAAACAGAAAATTAGCAGAACCAATAGTATAAATAACACCACAAGCCCAACTTAAACCCGACCTTTGAAGAGGGCTTGGCCTTTTTCGGCATAGGGCTGCAATAGCCTGACGATACAGTTGAGCATACTCCTCGTTTAATATTTGAGAGCAATAAATGTTACTCAAATCAACAATCTGATCATAAATGAATTTCATGTCCGCAGGTACGGAAAGGGAAGCGCTTTTTTTGGCATTATTACTTTCTTGCCTCCGTTGTTTGATTAGCAACATGGCGATAAACCAACACGCCTAGCGCTAGCGATTGCAGCGATTGGATGCATCGATAAAACCATTCATATGCTCAATTACATTCATGACGAATCCTGCCGTCGTGTTACGTTGCTACAGCTTAATCTTGGTGAGGGAAGACATAGCTTAACGCGTGCTGTTTTTTTAGCATCGAGGGAGTAAGGGAAGCATTCCTACTTAAGAATAATCCAAAAAAGCTAAAATTGCTATTGATTAATTAGTTTTGTAAGTCTTGGTTTCCCCCTACACCCCTTGGTTTTGGATGGTCCCTTCCAGACGCTACTACATACTTTCGAGTATTCCGTTATGGTGGAATGCCTTAAGGGTAATGTCTTCCGAAACAAAGGCTTCCAAATACTCACTTTGTAACCTGAGTTCGAGATTAGCTAAAGTCTCTAATCTGGATCTTGTAAGAGAATTTCTACCGTTTCTTTTGAGGGAATAAATAAACATTAGGAGGAAGCCCCTCTTCCTCCTTTGCTTCCCCTTTCTCTTGGCGAGTTTGCTTGGTTTTTTTGAAAGGAAAGGCCAGAGTTATTTTTTTGCCTTCACCCCAAGTGGCCTCAATCGACAGTTTACCATGGCATATCTCAATTATTTTTTTGAGTGCCTCAAAATTTGGAAGAAAAATACTTTCCCCTTCACGAAAGTTTGTTTCCAAACGAATAAGATCTTCTTGATCTAGGCCAAACCCATTATCCTTCAGGGTAATTATTAAGCTATGTTGACCGTGTTCTTCCTTTAGGGTTGTGGAGATACAAATTTTTCCACCCTGTGGGGTCGACTCCAAAGAAAGTGAAAGAAGTCCTAAAATAATTTGTTTAAAGCGGAACTCATCCGTACAAAAAAATGGCAAATCCGAATAAAGCTTTTCTTTAATAGTAATCCCTTTAAAAAAGGCTGTTTGAGTTTTTATTAGAATACAATTTTTAATAGCTGCATTAGTATCAACATCAGAAAACTCAAGTTTCTTGATTTTTGCAAAAACCATGTCAGAGGCTGTATTATGTATTTCCTTCAAAAGGATTTTTTGTTTCTGAAAATCTAACTTTATTCCTAATTCTTCTTGAAAAGAGTTTAATAAAATTGAACTACATTCTTCCATGTAATAAAGAGAAGCACGCGTATGGCTATAGAATTGGCAAAGAAAGTCATTTTTCATTTGATAAGAAAGTCGTATTGCTTTAGAAAGTTCTTCTAATTTATGTTTTTCTCTCTCCTGTTTTTGAAGCTTTCTTTGTATAAGTTGGAAGGCTTCTATAAGTTGAGACATTTCTGAAGGGTGGTGAGAAATAGGCCTCATACATGGCTCTTTCCCATTGGTATTGAGAATATTTTGCGTTAATTTATAGATTTCAAGCATGTGTTTCTTTCTAAAATAGAAAAAAACAAAAATGCACCCTGTTGCCATAATGAGAAAGCCTAAAAAATAAGGAAATATCTGCCTTATGAGTTCTTCTTTAGCCCCCTCTGTGGTAATTCCAGTTAAAATTCTATAGGGGAATTGGCTCATTTTCTTTTCATATGCATAGAGAGTGTGGTTTTGAAAAAAGGAAATCGTAAAATCTAAGAGGGTTTTATTAACAAGTAGCTTTTCAGATAAAAGGAAATCTTCTTTTGATAATGTTTCAGCTCTTTCTGAAGACATAATAACAATAGAATCTTCTTGAAGAATAAGGAACCTTGTGTAAGGAGATTCAAGAACTTTTTCTATAAGATCTGCGAGGTGGCTGACTTTAAGGCCAGCGGAGATAAGTCCTAAAAAATTCCCCGCATCGTCTGTAACGCCTAATCCAACGGGAAGAATTCTCGTATTTTGATAAACACTTTGATCGGGGGGAGAAACGTGGAGTAACCAAGGGAGCTTACGGCATTTTTTAAAATAGGGACGGTAAGAAACATCTGGGGGGTCTAAGAGAATTCCTGTTTTTCCTGTTGCGACAAGTAGCCCTGCGTAATTTATCCAGTCAAAATAAGCTATTTCTTCTTCTCCAGACATTGATTTCACTTTAAATACGTTTGCTTCTTTAAGGAAAGCAACAATAGATTCTAAATTCTTAGAATCATGGGACTCAATTTTTTTTCCTAAAAAACTCATCAAACGAGATGTTTGGCTTAAATCCTCCATAAGGTTTCTTTCTATTCGATAGGCTTCAAGAATTGATTTTTCTTTTAAGCCTTCTATAAAGGAGAAAAGAGTAAAAATGCAAAAGGTAAAGAAAACAATGATGAAGAAAAGAGAGATCAGTGTAAAAAATTTTAAAAACTCTTTGGAGGTTAAAATTTTTTTTGCGTAAAATGTATGAGCGTCCTCCAAAACCTATCTCCTAAGTTATGTGGGGGTGTATAGAACTTATACCTAAAATTTCTTCAAGTTTCAACGAATCCTTTGTTGGGTAGGGAACTGCCTGTTGAGAGAATAGGCGCGATAGAAAACGAGCACCTTAAAAGCGCTTTTCTGAGTGTAAAAGGTATTAATTCACATATCATCTAAGATATTGACATGGAAAAATAAGGTATGTATACTTATATATACGGTATTAAAAATTAGATCTCTCTGTTTCTGTACGAGCATATCAAGTATAAATATGCATGAGTAGTAACATTTAAGAGCGCCTCTCGCGGTAGTTAGTATGAATTGAGCGATATTAAAGATAACATATTTGGTTTAGGAGAACAAACAATGATGGAAGGGTTAAGGAACGATTTAATTTCTGGATTCAGTGTATTTCTCTTGGCATTACCATTATGTTTAGGAATTGCAATAGCAAGTAACTTTCCTCCTGTTGCTGGAATTTTGTCAGCTATCGTTGGCGGCATTCTGGCGTCGCTTCTTGGGGGCGCGAAGTTGTCGATAAAAGGCCCGGCTGCGGGATTGATTATTATCACTTTGAGTGCGGTTTACGAACTTGGTGGGGGTGATTTGCAACTGGGGTATGAGCGTACCTTGGCTGTGGGTGTGATAGCAGCAATTGTTCAGCTGCTAATAGCTATTATGAAAAAGGGTACCATTGCAGAAATAATGCCTCCTTCTGTTATTCATGGGATGTTGGCTGCAATTGGCTTTATTATTGTTTCAAAACAAGCTTATGTGATGATGGGGGTGACGCCAGCTACTTCTGAACCCCTGGATCTCTTGATGGAATTTCCAGCTGGGGTCATGCATTTGAATCCAATCATATTTTTTCTGGGGCTTCTTTCATTTTTCATAGTAGCCTTATGGCCCTTGATAAAAAGGGTTTCTTTTATTCCCTCATCAATTGTTGTTTTATCCATTATCATTCCTTTATCATTATATTTTAAATTAAGCGAGACTCATATTTATTATTTTTTGGGAAATATGTATTCAATAAAACCTGGTTTATTAATTAACTTGCCAAATAATTTTCTTGACGCCATACATTTTCCAAATTTTTCTTTAATATTCAGTGTTGCAAGCATCAAGTATATCATTATGTTTGCGCTCGTGGGATCTATTGAATCGTTATTGACTGTCTGTGCTGTTGATTCAATGGCGCCTCAGGCTGCCCCGTCAGATCTGAACAAAGATTTGCGTGCGATTGGCGTTGCCAATCTGGTCAGTGCTTCTATTGGCGGATTGCCTATGATATCCGAAATTGTGAGGAGTAAAGCAAACATTGATTATGGCGCTACATCATCAAAAGCAAATTTTTTCCACGGACTTTTTATGCTGCTAGCCGTTATTCTGATTCCCGATGTTATGAATTTGATCCCTCTCTCTGCCTTGGCTGCCTTGCTGGTATTTGTCGGTATCAAACTGGCGTCTCCCAAAGAATTTATCCATGTATACAAAGTTGGTTTTGATCAGTTTTCTATATTTTTGTTTACGTTTTTTATGACTCTGGCTGTTGATTTGCTTGTTGGCGTTGCATCAGGTGTTCTTCTGAAATTACTTCTTCATATTACCAGAAAAAACAATATTAAAAAATTGTTTAACCCAAATATAATTATCGAAAAATTTCAAGACAGAATTTGTCTTGAAATTAATGGACCTTTAACATTTACTGGTTATCTAAAATTAAAAAAATCAATTACAAAATATTCACTAGAAACAAAAAATATTATCATTAATCTATCCAATGTTACTTATTTAGACCATACGGTATTGAAAAAACTCCAAACATTGACGGATGAATTTGATGGGGTAAAAATTACGATCGAGGATAATCAGGAATTAGTTCATTTGTACAATCATCCTCTTTCAACAAGAAGAAAAGCAGCTTAGGTTTATCAAAACATGAATTCACTTCAGCAAACCATTGATAAGATAAAAACGAAAATATCAGAGCAGGGACCTCTGGAATATTTCGTCCACCATAACACAATACATCATTATGAAGATCTGAATTTCTTTGACGCCGTGAAAAAAGCAGCTGTTGATTTTAATGCCAATCCCTTTATGCCAGAGGAATTTTATATCCATAAATACAACTTGAGAACCATAAAGCGGACTGAGTTGATTCGTGCCATTAAGGGCTTTATTGATAAAAACCAACTCGACTTGCCCTTAGAGATTATTTTGAGGCTGATGCTGAATCAAATAAGTGAGCCAGTAAATGAGCAACATCATAATATCGAGGAGATTCAAGCTCAATATTGTATCAATAA
>Ga0172372_10007743_pt1 | contig 14370 bp, 9 predicted proteins | sample LakKiv5m_2_FD_114544 | JGI IMG/M metagenome (GOLD analysis project Ga0172372, IMG submission 114544) | Freshwater microbial communities from Kabuno Bay, South-Kivu, Congo - kab_092012_9.5m | ecosystem: Environmental > Aquatic > Freshwater > Lake | place: Democratic Republic of the Congo...
CCTACCGAGCGCGTCCCACCTATGTCACGCAGTTGATCAATGATGAGTTTCAGCATGGGTTTTCGGTTGGAGGGGGCGGTAGTCCGCAACGATAACGAGATCATGCGCCCTAACCCTTCGGCATCCGCTTGTAGATCGCTCCCTGCTTTGCCGGGGGCAGTGATGAAAACCTCAAACGGATTGCCATGCTCATCATCGTTCATGGTGATGTACGCGCGACCGAACGGGGTGACGGTGTTGACCGTTGTCCCGCGCAATTTGCCCGGTCGCGGGTAAACGCGGTGAGGGGTGGCAACCTGTTCTGCTGGTTTAGGTGCTTCTGCTTCTGGCTTTTGCGGTTCCTCTTTCTTGAGCATCAACACCTGTTCATCACGACTACCATCGCGGTAGATCGTGCCGCCCTTACAACCCAGTTCGTACATGTATTCATAGAGTTCTGCCACTTGTGCGACAGTGTAATCATTGGGGACATTGCACGTCTTGCTGATTGCGCTGTCTATCCAGCGTTGGAAAGCCCCTTGAACACGGACATGGGCTTGTGGGGAAAGCTCCATTGCGGTGACGAAGTATTCAGGGAGCGTGGTCGCTTGTGGATTGTGAGCATAGAATTCAGCCACAAGGGGCACTTTTTCTTCGTGCAATCCCAGACGGCTTTTGCGATAGTATGACCATGAGAAGAACGGCTCAATGCCAGTAGACGTGTTGACCATTGTCCCGGTTGTTCCAGTGGGAGCTTGGGTGAGTAGCGTCACATTTCGGATGCCGTTCTCACGGATTGCTTGACGTACATCTTCATCCATTTGGCGCATGAACCCACTCTCTAAAAAGCGGTCAGCATCAAACGGATGGAAACTCCCCTTCTCTTGAGCAATCTTCGATGACATGAGATATGCCTCGCGTGCCATCAGGTGATAGATGCGATCAATCAGCTCAACGCTTGCATCGCTCCCATAGCGCACTCGAAGGCGTAGCATCAATTCGGCAATGCCCATCGTCCCTAAGCCCACCCGTCGCTCCCCTTCGGCTTGCACGCGCCGATTCTCTTCAAAGAAATACGGGGTGCTATCAATCACATTATCTAAGAATCGGATGGCATAGCGCGTCGCTTGGCGCAAATCATCCCACTTCACATCGTGCTTGTCGTCATCATAGAAGCGGGCGAGGTTAATCGCCCCTAAGTTGCACACCGAGAACGCGCCTAATGGTTGTTCGCCGCAGGGGTTGGTAGCAATCAAGGGGTTGAAATACCAGCTGTTGGACAGGTCATTGCTCCGCTCCCTAAACCACACACCCGGCTCTGCGCTTGCCCACGCGCTCTCGATGATGGCGTTCCAGACTTCACGCGCCTTGACTGTCTTATACGGAATAACCTTATGTCCGCCTGCTCGCCATGCGTCAATATCGCCCGACCAAACCGTGTCATAGTCGGGATCGGATGTGTCGGGGAATACCAATTGCCAATCTCCATCACGCTTAACCGCTTCCATCAGTTGGTTAGAGACCCCGACGCTGATATTGGCGTTGGTGATTTGTCCTGCTTTGCGCTTGCTATTGATGAAGTCGAATACATCAGGATGCCAATCATTGAGGATGAGCATAAGTGCGCCACGACGCGAATTGCTGGTATAAATCCCCGCACCACTTAGCAGATGCACCTCATCTACTTCAAAGTCAAATACTTCAGCGCAATCAAGAGGGCGAATTGTGGCAATCGTATCTGGCAAAACATTCAAGGTATCTTGTATCGCTTCAGCAAAATCAAACTCATTCCCTCCCAAGAGGCGTGCTTGGATTTTAGCCAATTGGTTGTGAGAGATGCGCTCAGAAACTCCATCGTAAATCCGTTGACGATATTTGGCACGTGCCCCCAATTCTGTCCAAACAGAGGCAGGATAAGTATGATACATATCTCGTTCACCAGGTGTTGCTCCTGCCAGCTTTTCGGCGTTTACAAACTGGATGAACCGTTCCTTGAATCCATTTCCCGTTACAGATAGGCGATATATATCTTGCCAAGTGCCCGTGCGCTCTTGACAGGAAATGTGAGCCACAATACCGTTAAGGCTCAACAGTTGTTGCAAATCACCCAACATGTCACGGCTAATGCTATCTATCCCGAAGCCTCCCTTTCCTCCACGATTGCACCCGTCCGCATCAAAATATCCTGCGATGAATGCGCCCATGACTGAGGAGGGTGAGCGGAAAATCGCTTCTGGAACACGCACGTGTGCGGCTTTAGGTTTCAAAAGATGATTTGAGCGTAGCCATTCAATCAACATACGCGAATAGATAACGATGTTCTGGCATGCTCCATCCCCATTTTCTAAGGTTGGTTGAATACCAAATAATGTTTGAACGCTCTTTAGTAAGCGGTCTCGAATTTCAGGATGAGCATTCGCGGTTGCCAGCTTAAGTGCTTTAGGTGCTTGCCATGTCACCTTTTTACCCATTTGGACATAACCATCAGCGTAAGCGTAGCCCAACAAATACGCCAAATCCTCATCTAATTTAGCAGGTAGTTGAACATCCGTATTGAGGCGCGTACTCATGACCGAGCGTTCATAGGTCAAGGGCTTCAACGAAACATACTCTCCGTCGATGCCTTGTCCCAATAAAAGTAAAATTTCATCGCCTTGTTGCAAATACTTCAGTGGCATAGTGGTGATGTTGCCATCCATTAAAACCGCTACTTTATGATCTTCGGTTATTTTCAGGCGATACCCGCGCGTTGTTTCAACTTCATAGAGCGGCTTGCTGCCATTGCGAAAACGAGCGGTTATAGAACGCAACCCACGATGTGTATGGGCGAAAAAGGCTTCGCCGGTTTCCATGCGGTCAGCTAATTCAGAAGCGGGGATTAACCCCTTATCGGTCAAAATACGTGTATCCGCACTAAAACAACCGCCCTGCTCAATCAAACCGGTGACGAAGCTATACAATGCTCCCCAGCTGACTGAACCGCTAGAACGCCCGTTCACGCCCTTGACGTAGGCATGACGGGGGCGCAAGGTTGAGATGTTGATGCCCACCCCACCCCCACGAGACATGATCTCGGTCATTTGTCCAAGCGTATGAATGATGCCTTCGCGCGAATCTTTAGGGGATTCGATGACGTAGCAGTTGTAGTAGGTCAGGTTTTGATCGGTGCCTGCGGCGGTGAGGATGCGCCCACCGGGGACGAACTTCCAATCATCTAACAACCAGCGGAAATGCGCTTGCCAGCGAGTTTGTTGTTCTGGATCAGGCTCAATTTGTGCCACCCCCCACGCCACGCGATCCATCATTTGATCGGGGTGTGTTTCAAGGGGTTTGTCCACATGTTCCAAGTCGCGCTCCACTTGCTCGCCATCTAGCAGTTCGACCGTGACTTTGGGTAGTTGAATCTTCACGACCTTGCCGATTTCACGTTGTCCGCTTTGCTCATTGATAACCACAACAACAACATCCCCTACCGTCAGTGAGGCGCGTGTGCCGTCTTTCAAGGCGTAACGGTCGAGGAAGATTTTATACCCCAATTCGTTGAGAGTATTGGATTGTGTTAGTTGGCGCATCCGTCAATATCCTTCGATAATAATCCAAAGAGTGAGATGGGTTGTTCATTCATGGAGACAAATTGCTTGAGAATAAATAAAGGGCAACCGTAGTCGCCCATTGTAGTGACTAATCGCTATCGTGGCGACGTTGACGGCGTTGACGACGTAGGTAGGCGGGTATGTCAGTTTCGTTCTCGTAATTGTAAGCCTCATCGTAGACATTCGCGCCGTAAGAGGCATTGGAACGCTCATCTTGTATCGGCGTTGGCGTTGGTTGTGGGGATTGTGGAGCCGAGCGCGGAGAATAGGCCGATTGTTGAGGCGACGGCTCAATAGGTTGCGATGAGCGACGTTGTTGAGGCGTTGGCGTAAAAGAACGTGTGGAGGGTTGGCTACGCAAATCGCGCGATTGTGCCACGCGGCTTTGCTCAAAGCCCGTTGCGATCACGGTGATGCGCACTTCATCCCCCATGGACTCATCAATTTGTGCCCCAAAGATCAGGTTTACATCTGGATGGGCACTTTCCTTGATGAGAGCGGCAGCTTCGTTCACTTCAAACAAGGTGAGGTCTGTTCCACCCGTGATATTGAACAGAATCCCGCGTGCCCCATCAATGGTAACGTCCAGCAAGTCACTACTGATTGCCGCTTCTGCTGCTTTAATCGCACGATCATCGCCAGTGCCACGTCCAACTGCCATGAGTGCTGCGCCACCTTGCGACATGATGGTACGCACATCAGCAAAGTCTAGGTTGATGAGCGCGGGGACGGTAATCAATTCAGAAATGCCCTGAATGCCCTGTCGTAACACTTCATCCGCCAGCGAAAAGGCTTGCTGTAGAGTGGCTTTACGATCGGCACGTTGAAGCAGGCGATCGTTCGGAATGACGATGAGCGTATCCACTTGGCTTTTGAGCATCTCAATCCCGGCTTCCGCCGCTTGTTGACGCTTTGATCCCTCAAACGTGAAGGGGCGCGTCACCACCCCAATCGTCAACGCACCCAATTCTTTGGCGATCTGGGCAATGACCGGGGACGCGCCTGTGCCTGTACCGCCCCCCATCCCCGCGGCAATGAACACCATGTCCGCCCCGCGCAGGATTTCATACAAATCATCCGAGCTTTCCTCCGCAGCTTTACGCCCAACTTCGGGGTCGCTCCCCGCACCTAAACCGCGCGAGAGCTTTTCACCAATGCGAACGCGCGTCTTCGCGTGTGACATCATGAGGGCTTGGCTGTCGGTATTCACCGCGATGAAATCCACACCACCCAACCCCTCTTTAATCATGCGGTTGACAGCATTGCTACCGCCGCCGCCAATTCCGACGACTTTAATCTGCGCGAAATTTTCTCCGGGTGTGAACTCATTCATGCTATTTTTCTACCTTCACACAATTAACAACCATCAAACTCTTACACATTATTATACACCAACATCCAAATTGCGCAAATGAGTCCCACCCATTATTCTCGATCATCGGGGATGAAGCGCCGGAACAACCCTTGAAGCATGCCCCACAAGTTGAGATTCAAAGTGGGATTGTCTTGGGTGTTTTGTCCAGATGCCGAGTCCATCATTAAACCCATGCGCAATAAACCGATGCTCGTGCTAAACGAGGGGCTTTTCAAGCTATCTGCCATGCCTGTCAGGCGTTCAGGTTTACCAATGCGTACCGGCATTTGTAAAATAGATTCGGCAATTTCCTTCAAGCCGTCCAGTTGGCTTCCACCACCGGTGAGCACCGCCCCCGCACGCAACAGTCCATCGTAGCCTGAACGTTTAATTTCTTGCAGTACCTTTTCAAACAGCTCTTCCACACGCGCTTCAATGACCAACGCCAAATCCCGACGTTTGATCTCCGTGGGGTAGCCTTCTCCAAAAGGTTGGACAATGAAGGTTTCTAGCGAGTCCACTTTTTTAGGGATGGCACATCCATACTTGAGCTTGACCGACTCGGCATCCTCCGCCGAAATACGGATCACATGGGTGATGTCATTGGTGACGTGTGAACCAGAGACCGGAATCACCACTGTATGCCAAACCGTCCCATCAATGAAAATGGCAAGGTCAGTTGTGCCTCCCCCAATATCGATCACCACCACACCCATATCACGTTCGGCATCCGTCAAGATCGCCTCGCCCGAAGCCAGTGGATTCAAGATGAAGCGATCTACAAAGACCCCCGCTGACTCCACAGCTTGCTCTAAGTTGGCTAAGCTGGTGGAGGAAGCGGTGATGATGTGTGCTTCCACCTCCAAACGGAAACCGTGCATTCCGATTGGGCTACGCACCTTTTCTTGCCCATCCAACGAAAAGCTACGAGGCACAACATGAAGCACCTCGCGCCCATGTGGAATAGCGATCGCACGGGCGGCTTCCATCGCCTTTTCCACGTCGTCCATTGATACGCTGCGTTGCGTGGGGATACCCGTCACACCGCGACTATTGACTGAACTGATATGATTTCCGGCCACACTGACGAACGCACGCTCAATTTCATAACCGCTCATGCGTTCTGCTTTATGTACAGAGGCAGAGATCGCTCTGGATAGACTGTTGATGTCGCTGACGATACCCTTCTTCATTCCTTGACTGGGTTCAATACCAACCCCAACCACGAAAATATCATCGGTGCGGACTTCGGCGACCACCGTACAGATTTTATTCGTACCTACATCAAGACCGACTACAAGCTCATTCATGGGAACAACCGTGTCTCTACCTAACGATAGTATACTGCATTCAAATCGGAAACGCTGATTTCTTTTGGCTGAATTCCACGCAATTGGAGGTTTTCAACCATGCTCTCATACACGCGGTATTTTTCCGCCATGTTCGCTCCAATTCCAAACCATGCCACCCAACCGCGTGTGTCGTCGATGCCTAACCCCAAGCCAGGGCGATACTTCAAGTTGGGCACACCACCACCCAAAAGATGTAACTGCAAGGCACCCTGCACAACATCAGGAGCGATGTAATCACCCACGCCGATGAGGGATTCCGCCAAACCATCCCAACGTACTCGCAATAGTTCCAGCTCCGCATTGCGAATAGCCATCACTTGTCCTTGAAGATCGACCCAAACGCTATTGCCTCCTTGCTCCCACACAATAGCAGGTTGTCGTTCTTGTATATCGATTTTCACCATCTGTGGGGGCCACCCTAAACTCACGCGCACATCGGCAATCACGGGGGAAGCCCTCAAGCGCGACTCCACCACACGGGGGTTTATCCAAAAAATGTGATAATCGGCAATCTCCGTAAGCGCATAAAGTTCCTCGCGCGAGATTGTTTCTAAACCCGCAACGACGATGGAATGGACATAGAAGGCATCCGTCGCAAAGAACAAGGCGAAGCTGGCGACGATCATTGCCATCAGCACCCCACTGTAAACCCGTGTGGGAATGCGAAGCCCACCGCGTGAGCCGTGTGCAAGCGCATCAGAACGCGCTTTGGCAATCCCAAAACCCTCTAACAATACGGCAGGAGTACGCGCATTGCGAGAACGGCGACGGAACATCATCCCATTTCTCCTAAGCATTCTACTTCAGTCTCAAGCAGGATGCCTGTTTGTTGATAGACATGTGCCTGCACATATCGGATGAGGCGATAGTAATCATGCGCGGTAGCGTTCCCCAAATTGATGAAGAAGTTGGCATGGATGTCCGACACGCCAGCATCGCCTATTCGATAGCCTTTCAACCCCGCCTGTTCGATTAACCGACCGGCATAATCATTCGGTGGGTTTTTGTAGATGCTTCCTAAGCTGGCACCTTTGGGTTGAGTGCGCTTACGATGGGCGATGAATTGCTCCATCGTGCTACGGATCACACTAGGATCAGCGGGTTGGAATCGGAGTTCCGCTTGTAGAATCAAGAAGCGTTTATCGGCACGTTGCTTGAAATACGAGGTGCGGTAGTCATATTGAAGCTGCTCGAGCGTGGATGATTGTAACCCTTGCTCGGCATCCAACCACTCCACCCGCAGAATGGCGTGTTGCATTTCGCCACCATGCGCCCCAGCGTTATTGACGATCGCCCCACCCAACGTGCCCGGCACGCTCACCGCCCATTCAAACCCCGACCATCCACGCTTGGCACACAATTGAGCAAGCGTGCCAAGCCCAAGTCCACTATGTGCCAACAGACGATAATCTGCTTGGAAATCTAGGTGCTTGAGTTGGTTGATGACCACCAGTCCCTTCAAACCATGATCGGAGATCAAAACGTTTGCACCGCCCCCCAAGACGTGAACCTCCACGCCATGCTCCCACGCACTTTGTACCACACGCACAAGCGCATCACGCGAATCGCGCGCGATGTACAACCACTCCGCCCGTCCGCCAAGCCGTAAAGCACTGTAGCGGTCGAGGGGTTCGTCAAGTAGGAGCGAATCTAAAAATGGAGGCGTCCAATTCGTCATGCGGGTTAGGCATCCCCAGGTTTTTTGGATTGCAAGAACATTTCTCCAATGAGGGGGGCATCGCCCGCGCTCATGATGAGGATGACACTGGGGGATGTCACCGCTTCAAGTAGATACTCGGTTGCTTGGGACAAGGTATCGAGGGCAATTGCATGAGGATGATTCATCCCTGCCACCATGGCATGATGGGTAACACCGTCAAGCGGTGTTTCCCGCGCGGCAAAAATGGCGGTGACAAGCACGTGATCCGCCTGCTCAAAGGCTTGGCGATATGCTTCCATTAGGCTTTGCGTGCGGGTGTACGTGTGCGGTTGCCAAACTGCCCAAAGCGTATGTTGGGGATATTTACGACGGGCGGCATCTAGTGTGGTTTGAATGGCGGTTGGATGATGGGCGTAATCATCAATCACAATGATCTGATCGACCTCCCCGCGAATCTCAAAGCGTCGCCCCGTCCCCTTGAATGTCGCCAAGTGAGGGATGACCGACTGCAGGGGGAGATCATGCCCAGCAGATGCCACATACAATGCAGCGAGCGCGTTGCGAACATTATGCAGACCAGGCAACAGGAGGTTGGCACGCCCAAAAGATTGCCCGCCCATTTGCACCTCGAACGACTGTGTGCCATCAGGCTCGTGCTGGAGGTTAACCGCGCGTAACGTTGAGCCTTCATCTAAGCCGTAGCTGAAGATTAACGGGCGTGTGGGGCGTACCGCTTGCGCCAGTGCCCACGCTCCTTCATCATCCTTACACACCACCAACACGCCGTGATCGCGTGGCAAGCGGTTGATGAATTGCAGGAAGGAGGATTGCATCGCCTCTACGCTGGGGAAGAAATCGGGATGGTCATACTCGAGGCTTGTCACCACTGCCACTTGGGGATACAAGCCCAAGAAGGCATTATCGTATTCGTCCGCCTCAATCACGAAGGTATCCCCTGCGCCGTCCCCACCGTTCGTTCCCGTATTCGCCATCACCCCACCGACAATATAGCTCGGTTGTAAACCCAGTTGTTGCAACAAGTGAACGGTCATGGCGGTGGTGGTGGTTTTACCATGTGTGCCGGCAACTGCCACGACATGCTGATTTGCCATTAACGACGCAAGGATGCTGATGCGCTTGTGTACAGGAATACCGCGTTCATGGGCAGCGACAATTTCGACATTGTCTGCACCAACAGCAGAGGAGATGATGAGCATTTGCGCTTGATGGATGTGTTCGGCAGCGTGCCCAACATAGATGGTTGCGCCGTCCCGTTCCAACGCGCGCATGAGATCATTCATGGCACGGTCTGAACCCGAAACCTGATAACCACGTTCAAGCATGACCCGCGCGATCGCAGAAAGCCCAAAGCCACCAATTCCGACAAAATGAACTTGTTTAATTCCGTCAACAATCATCGTCTTAAATTACGATCAACACAATCAAAAATAGAATAATCTCAGCAATCGCCAATAGATCGCCGTTACCTGTTGGACCGCCCCCCAAAACCACCAAAGGCAGGATCGAAAGGGCGTTGTCACTGGGCGAACCGGGAGCCGGGGCAATCACCCAGGGCGTGAGTGGGTATTGGTTGATGTCCAAGAAATACCAGATTGTCCCCCAAATCAGATAGCCATTCAGAAAACCGAGCAAGCTACCCAACACGCTTTCTTGCAAAGAATCTCGCCCACTGGTGTCGCTTTTGAGCGGGCCGCGAGTTTGATAAGCGAAGAAAATCACCGTGATGAACAAGCCGGTCTGTATCAAGAATACCTGTGAACGGGGCACACTCACGAGCAACGTGCCACGAATATAAGGATCAAATTGAAATAAGGCGAACAACCCCAAGATGATCCCGGACAGTGCCACCAATTCTTTATTCCACCCTCGCAAAAAACCGATAATGGCAAAAAAGATTGCCATCACCCACATCACACCCACCAATTGAATCATCGTTGTCTTTCTCCTGCCAGCTTCATGAGTTGTGTTGCTAAGCGTGCCGACCCGTTGCTGTAGCCAGCTTGTTGCATGGCGACCGCCATTTTTGCTAGGCGTGGGGCATCTCCGATGAGATCATGAATCATGGGGTAAAGGCGTTCCGACATGTCTTGATCCATCAACATTTCTGCAGCACCTTGGGTTGCTAGATACTCCGCATTCACCTTTTGATACCGCCACGCATAGGGATAGGGTATCAAAATTGCGGGCAACCGAAAAATAGGAAACTCACCCAAAATACTCGCCCCTGCTCGGCTCACGACCAGATCTGCCGCCGCCAACGCCATGCCCATTTGTTCTTCGTGCAGGTAAGGGAACAGGTGGTAATGCTGGGGAGCAACAAGCTGGGGCAAGTTAGCTTTTACCGCCTCATAATCCAGCGTCCCAGAAATATGAATGACTTGTAAACCCAGCTCAAGCAGTTCAGGCAAAACCGCCAAGATCGCCAGATTGATCGAACGCGCCCCACGACTTCCGCCGAAGACGAGCAAGGTCTTGCGGGTCGAATCCAGATCAAAGCCTCTCAGGGCGAGTTCGCGCGTGGCTTGTGCAATTGTTCGGCGAACAGGATAGCCCGTGACCACCATCTTTGATTGAGGCACATAGGGGCGTGACCGCTCGGTTGCTGTTGCCACCTGTTGGCAAAACCGTTGTAACACTTGAATGGCTAAGCCAGGCTCGATGTCTGGAACAAACACCAAGATAGGAACTCGTAACACCCATGCCGCTACCGTGATCGGAAAAGTCACCCACCCACCAGTGATGAACAGCACCGCAGGGCGTGTGCGCCAAATCAACCCGAGCGATTGGACGAACCCAAGCAGCAGGCGGATCATACTGACCAACCCTCGCAGGATACTTACCCCATGCAACGGTCCCGATTGCACCTCGTGATACTCCGCGAGGCGCACGTGAGATGATTGAACGAGATCGCGCTCAAAACCCTGTACGCTCCCTACGAAGACCACTTCAACATCAGGATGCTGTTCATTGAGTGCCTCAACTACCGAGAGGGCGGGGTAAACGCTGCCGCCGGTTCCCCCGGCTGAGATCAGAATTCGCACCTATTTTCGTCCTTCGCTCAATGGGTTGGCGTGCCGTTGCACGCGATACACTTAGCACAATTCCCATGCCCGCCAACAGAGCAGTCATTGAAGAGCCACCATAACTAATCAAGGGAAGTGGTACACCCGTTGAGGGTAGTACGGCAATCATCACCGCCACATTCAACAACGCCTGTGAAACTAGCCAAATGGTCATGCCCGCGGCAAGCAATCCGCCAAACGCATCTGGGGAACGTCTAGCAATGAGGAAACCACGCACCACCAAAACCGCATACAACATAATCACCACACCCGCCCCTATCACCCCCAACTCCTCACCAATGGAGGCAAAGATGCTGTCAGTATGGGGGGCGGGCAGGTACCCAAATTTCTGTCGCCCGCTCCCTAGCCCCACCCCAAACCAACCTCCATTTAAGAACGCAGTGATCGCTTGTTGAACGTGGTAATTGGTTTGCGTGAGGTCAACAATCCCCTCGAAGTAGGAGGCAACGCGGTCTTGAGCATATCCGAAGCTCCGCAGTGCCAGCAAACCCAATCCACTAATCGCCATGGCGGAAAAAGTCAAATGCCTTACATCTGCGCCTGCCAAGAAGAACATCGCCGTTGCTGTTACGAAAATAACCACCGTCGTGCTGAGGTCGGGCTGTAACAACACCAATACGCCGACAATGCTGACAATGACTGAAAAAGGTAGCAACCCATATACCACGCTACGTATCCTCGTGTGTTTTGAACTGAGCCACGCTGCCAAGTAGATCACCACAGAGAGTTGTGCCAACTCCCCCGGCTGAAACCGCCCACCGATCAACCCGCGACGCGCCCCGAAGGCATCATCCCCAAAGAGCAACACTGCAGTAAGTGAGGCAATAGAGGCAAGCAGGATGAAGAACGATAGACGATGAAGCGCGCGATAAGGAATGAAGGCGAAAGTCAGCATAACCGCAACCGCGATCGCCATGTTCTGGGCATGGCGAAACAAAAAGAAGGTTTCGTAGCCGTGTTCTTGATAGCTCCAGTCAAAAGTGGTGCTGTAGACCATCATGAGACTCAACGCCAATAAGATTGCAATGATCGTCAATAGGAACACATCTGTGCCAGCCCAAAAATTGAGAGCGGGAGCAGCATGTTTGGGCGGCAATGGCCGGTTACGTCCGCTCCTCGCGCGTACAAAACGGAGCGATGTCAGCGGTTGATCTAACAATTTAGGACTGGAGGTCGTCATGTTATTACCCTACTGAATTGAGCGCATAAAACCACTATGACCACATTGTACTACAATAGCGCTGCAACTAACTCACGAAAGTGTTGCCCACGCACCGTAAAATCGGGGTAGGCATCATAGCTTGTCCCGCCCGGTGACAGTAACACGACATCCCCTGCTTGTGCAATTTGATGTGCAACATCCACCGCCTCGGGCAAGGTGCTAACGCGCGTGACATGGTGAGGATAGCCCATCTCGGTTAGGGTTTGTACCACAATATCGCCCGCGCTCCCGCCAAATGCAATGATATGGCGCGATTTTTCATAAGCTAATTGTAACATGGTTTGCCAGGGTAGCTTTTTGTCTGCCCCCCCCAGCAACAAGATCACAGGCTCATGATAACTTTTAAGCGCGGCAAGCACCCGTTCCGGCGCGGTGGCAATGCTGTCGTTCACCCACATCACCCCGTTATGGGTGCGCACCCATTCTTGCCGATGTGCCACGCCGTTGAAGTGGCGGATGGTTTCGTACATCACCTCAACCGACACCCCTGCTGACCCGGCGATGGCGCATGCTGCCAACACATTCCGCACGTTATGATCCCCACGCAACAGGATGTCGCCACGCTCACAAATGACGTTTGCGCCACCATGAGAATTGGCTCGCCCCACCAGCATCAAGCGTTCACCCATCAAAAATGCCCCATCAGAAACCATGCTGTCCAAACTAAACCAGACCAGTTCCCCTTGAACGCGCTCATGTAAAGCATTGGCACCGAAATCATCATAGGAAAGTGCCGCCACATCCCCCGCGCGTTGATGCGCAATGATCTGTGATTTCGCGTGGGTGTAGGCTTCCATCGTGCCGTGTCGATCGAGATGATTGGGAGTCACGTTCAAGATGGCAGCAATGTGTGGACTGGTCGTCATGAGTTCAAGCTGAAAACTGGAAAGTTCCATGACCACCCAATCACTGGGTTGAATGCTAGGCAATTCATCAAGCAAGACATAACCGATGTTCCCTCCCACGTGCGTGGGAATACCCGCCTTTTTGAGCATTTCCCCCACTAACGTGGTGGTGGTGGTTTTGCCCGCGCTCCCTGTTATGCCAATCACAGGAGCGGAGACGCGCTCCATAAAAAGTTGGGCATCGTTGGTGAGAGGGATACGCATGTTTTGGGCAACTTCCAGGAAGGGGAGCGTCAAGGGCACCCCCCCCGACACACAGATTAAATCGGTAACATCCAACAAATCTAACGGATGCCCACCCAAAACAAAGCGCACCTCACCATATTCTGACAGATTCACCTGTAGTTGTTCTTGCGTTTTGGCATCATTTACAGTGACTCGTGCGCCCTGCGTCGGTAGCCAACGCGCCAAGGATTGCCCCTGTCGGGCGAAGCCCATGACCAAGACTTTGCGCCCACTCAAACGTGTTACCATGTAATTATTCCTCTACGCTATAACAAAGCCAACGCCACACCAACAAACGCGCTCAATATGCTCACCAACCAAAAACGTTGCACCACTTGTGTTTCGCTCCAACCACTTTTTTCAAAGTGCCCGTGTAGCGGAGCTTGACGGAACAAGCGTTGTCCAGCGGTGATGCGAAACCACGCAACTTGAGCGATGACGGACAAGGTTTCTGCAACAGGGATGATGGCGATGATCGGAAGTAAAAGCAATTGTCCGGTCATCATCGCCACCAAGCCAAGCAACGCTCCCAGGGCTAATGAGCCGGTGTCGCCCATGAAGACTTGTGCAGGGTGCGCGTTGAACCACAGAAAACTGAACAACGCCCCAACAATTACAAAACATAGTTGTGTGATGAAGAACTGCCCTTGTATGTACGCGATCACCCCATACGCCGCGAACGCGCTTGCAGAGGTGGTACCTGCCAAGCCATCCAACCCATCCGTGAGGTTGACAGCGTTAGAAGTTCCCACAATGATGAAAGCCATGATGGGAATGAACAGGATAGCTGGAATGGGTATGACAATACCCTCTTGCAACGGTAACTGAATGAGGTTCGCGTAGCTAAACTCCAAGGGGGAAATTGAGAATAGGGTGGCGGCAATGATTCCCAAAGCCACCTGCACAGCGAACTTGGCACGCCCACTCATGCCCTCCCCAACGGGTCCGCTTCCGTGAATCCCTTCCCAATCATCTA
>Ga0172372_10007744_pt1 | contig 14370 bp, 12 predicted proteins | sample LakKiv5m_2_FD_114544 | JGI IMG/M metagenome (GOLD analysis project Ga0172372, IMG submission 114544) | Freshwater microbial communities from Kabuno Bay, South-Kivu, Congo - kab_092012_9.5m | ecosystem: Environmental > Aquatic > Freshwater > Lake | place: Democratic Republic of the Congo...
GCCGCCTCGACGACGATGGACGCGTGGCGATCGTCCTCACGCCGAGGATGAACACCCTCTTGGGCGGTGCGGCGCTCGCCGCGACCGTGACCTGCGATCTCTTCCCGCGCGCGCAGTTCGCCGCGAGCGATATGGGGGAGTTCATCTACGCGCAGGTCCCTACGGTGGCGCAGGGCGGGGACGCGCCGGGGACGCCCACCCGCTGGCGCCACGAGATGCGCGCGACCCTCGTCCACGAACTCAAGCACGTCGCCTCCTATGCGGAGCGTGTCGTACGTGGGCAGCCCCTCGAGGAGCTCTGGCTCGAGGAGGCCACCGCGCGTCACGCCGAGGAGCTCTTCGCCCGCGCGATCTATGGCCATCGCCCCGGGACGAATGTCGGCTTCGCGACCAGTCTCGCCTGTGAGATCGCCGGTGCCGGGTGCCTCGATGCCCCCCGTGCGATGCAACCTCACCTCGAGGCGCTCTACGAGATGCTCAGCGCCCCGACCGCGCGCTCCCCGCTCGGCCCCACCACCCCCGGCGATCTCTCGTTCTATGGATCGGCCTGGGCCCTCACCCGGTGGGTGCTCGATCAGCAGGGGGGAGAGGAGTCGGCGGCCTTCGCCTCGCTCACCTCCGGGGGGCTCTCGGGGATCGCCAATCTCGAGGCGCGCGCCCAACGCCCCTGGGAGGAGCTCCTCCCCGAGTGGGCGCTCACGATGATGGTCGATGATGCCGGGTTCACCGTGCCATCACGGCTCACCTTCCCGTCCTGGCAGCTCCGCAGTCAGTTCCGCGGACTCTGCGAGCAGGTGGGGCGCTGTCTCTCGTCGAGTGGTGACCCGCGCTTTCCCAGCGCCGATCCCCTCCCCCTCACGCGCCTCACTCCCGCCCCTCCGACGCTGGCGACGAGCGCCGCCCCACCCGAGCTCCCCCTCGGCCCCATCGTCCCCGGCGGCTTCGCCCCAGTCGAGCTCACCGTGACGGCGGGAGGGAATGGGGTTATCGGGGTGACGGCGAGCGGGCCGACCGTGAGACTCGCGTTGGTGAGGATCGATTAGGACAGGTGTCAGGGGACAGGTTTCAGGTGACAGGTACCTGATATCTGGCACCTGAGACCTCATCCCTCCCGTAGTGCTGCCATCGGCGTCTCCCGGAACACATCTCGTCCCGTCAGCAGCCCGATCACCACCGCCATCAGCACGATCGTCGTCGCGATCGCGAGCGCGGGGAGCACCGCCGGCGCGAAGGTCCCCTTGAAGACGAAGGTCACCAAGGCCCACGACCCACCGATGGCGAGCACCATCCCGCTCAGACTCCCGAGCAAGCCGAGCACCGCATACTCGGAGAGGAGGATCCATCCGATCTGCCGCTTCGTCGCGCCGAGCGTCTTGAGGAGCACCCCCTCGCGCAGGCGATCGCGCCGCGTCGCTGCCACCGCGCTGAAGAGCACGGGGATCCCCATCGCCAAGCTGAAGAGCGCGAGGAAGCGCACGGTGAGCGTCACGCGATCGAGAATCTGCTGGATCGTGCGACGGATCAACGAGAGGTCGATGCTCGAGACGTTGGGATAGGCGCGCACGGCATCCCGCTGCAGGAGCGCGACCGCGGTATCACTCGGTGCCGCCGCCACGAGCACGAACTGCTTCGGCGCCGCATCGATCGCCGCGGGCTGGAAGACGGCGAAGAAGTTCGGCTGGAAACGCCCCCAGTCGACCTCGCGCAGGGAGGTGATCCGCGCGCGCACGCGCACCCCCTGCACGTCCCAGCTCACCGTGTCCCCGATCGAGAGCCTGAGATCCTTGGCGATGTCCTGCTCGAACGAGAACTCGAAGATCGAATCGCCAGGGCTCGCCGCACCGAACCACTCACCCGCGGTGATCTTCTCCGTCTCCACCACCGCGTCGCGATAGGTGGAGCGATACTCGCGCCGCAACGCCCAGTAGCGAGCGGGGAGTCCCTTGGAGGTCGCCCACTCCTCGGCGCTCATCCCATTCACACCGGCCAATCGCATCGTCACGATCGGCGTCGCACTCACGCGCTCGCTCCCGTTCGCGGCGATCATCTGCGTGAGGCCAGGCTCCTGATCCTCCTGCACATCGAAGAAGACGAGGTTGCCGCGCGTCGCGGCGGCGGTGAGGTCGAACCCCGCCAGCAGGTTCGTCTGCACCACGATGTTGGTGGTGATCAGGAACGAGCCGAAGCCAAGCGCGAGCACCACCGAACGCGTCTGGCTCGCGGGGCGATAGAGGTTCGCGACCCCCTGCCGGATCACATAAGGCCACCGACGTGAGACGAGGCGGCGCGCGAGCCCACTCGTGACCACCGCACTCGCTCCGAGCACGCCGAGGCTGACGAGGATCCCCGCGGTGAACCACACCCCCTGCATCGCCGTCTCTGCGCGGCCGATGGCGAGCGCGAGGATGCTCCCGAGGAGTCCCGCATCGACGAGCCACCCCCACACATCGGTGCGCCGCGATGCCGCGAGCGCGGCATCATCTCGGCGGATCGCCTGCAACGGCGAGACGCGTCGGAGCACGAGCAGAGGGCGGAGCGCGAAGACCAACGCCACCCAGACCCCGATCCCGATCCCGAGGAGGATCGCCGACGGGACGATCGAGACCGTCACATCCACGGGGAGCAATCCCGAGAGGATCTCCGGGAGGATGATCTGGATCGCGATGCCGAGCGCCGCACCGATGCTCGCACCCACGAGCCCCATCACCGCCGCCTGTACCAGGTAGATCGTCAGCACCTGCGCGCTCGACGCGCCGAGGCACCGAAGCACCGCGACGGTGTCGATCTTCCGCTGCACGAACGCGTTGACCCCACTCGCCACGCCGATCCCACCCAAGAGCAGGGCGACGAGCCCGATCACCCCAAGGAACCGGGCGAGCTGTTGGATCGCATCGGTGAGGTCCACCTCGTTCTCCGACGAGGTGCGCACTCGGAGTCCGAGCGAGTCGAAGCGCGACTTCAGCGTGCTGGCCCACTGATCGGCGTTCGTCCCCGTTGGAAGGCGGAGCACCGCCTCGTGCTCCACGCGACTCCCGAACCCCGTGAGCTGCGTCTCCGCGAGATACCGTCCCGGGATGAAGATGCGTGGCGCCACCGTCCCGGCGATCCCAGGATCGCCGGGTACGTTCACGATCGTCCCTTGGATCACGAAGCGCGCGAAGCCGATCGCCAGGGTGTCGCCGGGCTGGGCGCCGAGCGAGAGCATCAGCGAGGGATCGACGAAGGCGTGCCGATCCTGCTGCAGGCGCGACCAGATCCCCACGGGCTCGGTCAGCACCTCACCATAGAAGGGATACCCCTCGCTCACCGCGCGCACCTGCGCGAGGCGCGTCGCCCCGGTGCGCGTCACGATCGCCATCGAGCCGAAGCTCTCGACCGTCGCGGAGGGGATCCCCGCGGTGGCGAGCGAATCGAGGAGGGAGTCGGCAGCGGGGGTGAAACCGTTCCGCGCCCGCAGATTCACATCGCCACCCAGCAAGGCCTTCGACTGCGCGCTGATCGACTCCTGTACGTTCGCTGCGAAGGAGTCGATCGCGACGAGCGCGGCGACGCCGAGCGAGATCGAGCTCATATAGAGCAGGAGCCGCCGGCGTGCGGTGCGGCTCTCGCGCCAGGCGAGGCGGAGCAGGGGCGCGAGCCCCGGGCGGGGGTGACTCACGCGACGTGCGCCGCGGCGGCGTCGGTCGCGCGCCCGCGCCCGGGCCGATCCTCGATCACGAGCCCATCGCGGAGTCGGATCACCCGCTGCGCATGCTCGGCGAGGGTGAGGTCGTGCGTGACGATCACCACCGTCGCGCCCGACTCCCGGTTCAGCTGATCGAGGAGCGCGACGATCTTGTCTCCCGTCGCGCCGTCGAGGTTCCCCGTGGGTTCGTCGGCGAAGAGGATCCGTGGGCGGTTGGCGAAGGCGCGCGCGATCGCCACGCGCTGCTGTTCGCCTCCGGAGAGCTGATTGGGGTAGTGATGGGTGCGGTCGCCGAGCCCGACGCGGGCGAGGAGGTCGCGGGCGCGCGTCGCGGCGTCCGATTCACCGCGGAGTTCGAGCGGGACCTGCACATTCTCCGCCGCGGTGAGGGTCGGGATCAGTTGAAAGCTCTGGAAGATGAACCCAACTTTCTCCCCACGGAGCTTGGCGCGGCCATCTTCATCGAGGGCGTTGAGGTCGACGCCGTCGAGCACCACCGCGCCCCGGCTCGGGAGGTCCAAGCCGGCGAGGAGACCGAGGAGGGTCGTCTTCCCGCTGCCGGAGGGGCCCACGATCGCGACGAACGCCCCTTGGGGGATCTCGAAGGTCACGTCGCGGAGCACGGCCAGACGGGAGGTCCCGCTCTGGTATTCTTTCGTCAGATCACGGGTGGCGAGCATCGATGCGGAGCGTCAGGAGAGGGGGGATCGCCGCGGGGATCGTGGCGTGGGCGATGATGAGCGCGTGCGGCGGCTCCGAGGAGAAGCCCGCATCGAGCGCGTCGGTTCCCGTGGAATCAACCATGGTGGCGACGTCACCAGCAACGGGCGCCGTCGCGGTCCCACGCGTCCTCATCATCGGGACGAGCCTCACCGCCGGCTTGGGGCTCGATCCTGACTCCGCGTACCCCGCGGCGCTCCAAAGGTTGGCCGATTCGGCGGGGCTCCAGGTGCGGATCGTCGGGGCGGGGCTCTCCGGCGAGACCTCGGCGGGGGCGCTCCGGCGCACCGATTGGCTCCTCCGCGACCGCGCCGACCTCGTGGTGATCGAGACCGGGGCGAACGATGGGCTCCGCGGCTTGGACCCTGACAGCACCAAGGCCAATCTCGTGGCGATGATCGGGAAGGTCCGGCGGGCGAACCCCGAGGCGGTGGTGCTCCTCGCACAGATGGAGGCGCCGAAGAACCTCGGGGCGGCCTACACCAAGGCCTTTCGCGGGGTCTTCACCTCGGTCGGGACGGAGCAGGGGGTCGGGGTGATCCCCTTCTTCTTGGAGGGGGTCGCCGGGGTGCCAGCGATGAATCAGGACGACGGGATCCACCCCACCGAGGAGGGGGCCCGGAAGGCGGCGCGGAACATGTGGCGGACGTTGCGACCGGCGATCGAGAGGATTGCCCCTCCGCAGAGTTGACCCTGGGGCGCGACGGGGGCTAAATTCCAAGGCTGTCGAGGTTTAGCTCTTCTTTTCACCTGTCGCTCCCAGTCCCATGGCGCTCCCAGCCACCCAGATCCGTCGCGGGATGGTGATCGTCTTCGAAGGCGATCCCTGCCGCATCATCGAGTTCCGCCATCACACGCCGGGGAACCTGCGCGCGATGGTGCAGGCCAAGCTCAAGAACCTCCGCTCGGGGAACAACTTCGAGCATCGGTTCCGCGCTGACGATCAGGTGCACAAGGCGGACATGGAGACGCAGGAGCTCCAGTTCCTCTACAAGAGCGCCGATTCGTATCACTTCATGAACACGGACAACTACGAGCAGCTCGAGATGGACGAGGAGACGCTCGGCGACAACGCCCCGTGGATGCAGGACAACATGATGGTGATGGTCGAGTTCTATAATGGGAAGCCGATGTCGGTCCAGCTCCCGCAGTTCCTCAACCTGACGATCGTGGAGACCGCGCCCGTCATGAAGACCGCGACCAAGACCGCGAGCTCCAAGCCCGCGGTGCTGGAGAACGGGGTGACGACGCAGGTGCCGGAGTTCATCGCGTCGGGGGAGCGGGTGCGGGTGAACCCGAACACCGGCGAGTACATGGATCGCGCGAAGGATTGAGGCACACCCCCGAGCGGCGGGTGGCGCCCCAGGGCGACCCCGCCTCGGGTTGATTCGGTGGTCGGTCGGGCCTAAGTTTCGAGGCTCTGGCAGGGTAGGGGCCAGAGCGGTGTGGTGGATGTAGCTCAGTCGGTTAGAGCATCGGATTGTGGTTCCGAGGGTCGCGGGTTCGAATCCCGTCATCCACCCTGCCTAGGTCCGTAGCTCAATTGGTAGAGCACCGGTCTCCAAAACCGGCGGTTGGGGGTTCGATTCCCTCCGGGCCTGTTTGAAGGGCAGGGATCAGGTGGCAGGGATCAGAGGCGGTATCGTCTAGGGGACTAGGACACAGCCCTCTCAAGGCTGGAACACGGGTTCGAATCCCGTTACCGCTATGCAGGACCGCAGGGCAGGCAGGACCAGCAGGACGATCGGGCCCCATCGTCTATCGGTTAGGACGGCACCCTTTCAAGGTGCAGAGACGGGTTCGATTCCCGTTGGGGCTATCGCCTCACGGATCGTGAGGTTGTCGGAAGGGGGCGTAGCTCAGTTTGGTTAGAGCACTCGACTGTCACTCGAGAGGTCGCGGGTTCGAGCCCCGTCGCTCCCGTTGTAGGGCAGGGATCAGAGGTCAGGGACCAGGGCACAGGTTTCACCTGTTGCCTGACCCCTCCCACCTGAACCCTGCGGTTCGCCCTGGTGGTGAAATTGGTAGACACGCCATCTTGAGGGGGTGGTGCCGCAAGGCGTCGCGGTTCGAGTCCGCGCCAGGGCATGTGCAGGTCCTCGTTCGTCCGCAGCTCGCAGGGTCACAACCGCCACAGTAGCTCAGGGGTAGAGCACTCGATTCGTAATCGAGCGGTCGTGGGTTCAATTCCCACCTGTGGCTCTGAATCCAAGATCTCGACGCCCGCCGGCATCCACCGGCGGGCGTTTCGCATTCTGGCCCCCTCGCCCCGCCCACCGTACCTTCGGGCATGCCCCTCGACCCCCAACTCTTCCAGGTCCTCGTCCTCCTCGGGATCTTCCTGACCTTCGGCCTCGCCGAGGTCGCGGTCGGACGCTTCATGCCCCCCGAAGCCGGCCACGAGGACGATCGACTCGATGTCGCGGTGGGATTGATGTTCCCCCTCGTCGCCTCGGGGGTCTACGCCACCTCGCGCGCGATCTGCGCCCTCCTCTTCCCGGAGGCGCGCGATGCCTGGGCCGACTGGCCCTGGTACGCGATGGTCGGCGTGCTCCTCCTCGCCGACGACCTCACGCAGTACTGGTGGCATCGCCTCTCGCACACCTCGGTCCTCTGGCCCCTCCACCGCGCGCACCACTCCGCCGCCTACATGAGCGTGCGCGTGGTCTATCGCAACAACTTCCTCTACTACCTGCTGATGCCGGGCCTCTGGTTCGGCGGGGCGCTCCTCTATCTCGGCTTCGGCTGGGTCTTCATCTACTACAGCACGGTGAAGCTGCTCGTGATCACCGGCGCGCATTCCGCGGTCCGGTGGGACACCTTCCTCTATAAGTATCGGATCTTCCACCCCCTCGCCTGGCTCCTCGAGCGCACCATCTCGACCCCCGCGACCCACCACGCGCACCACGCGCTCACGCAGGACGATGGGATCGGGCACTATGATGGGAACTACGGGAACCTCCTCTTCTTCTGGGATGTGCTCTTCGGTACGGCGCACATCACGCGGCAGTTCCCTCCGGCGTATGGGCTCAAGGATGATCGTCGCCACGGTCAAGAGCGCTGGCTGCATCAGTTGCTCTTTCCCTTCCTGAGATCCACGCGCGCCGAGACGGTGCTGGGGCGGGATAAACACATCCCGATCGATTGAAGCCTCCAGCTTTCCCCTTCAGGCATTTCCCCACATAGCTCCTCCCAATTCCCCTGCTGTGCGCCTCGGCACCTCGTGTCAGGTTGTGGCTACGGCTGATCCGTCGCCCACCCTAGACACCCGCCCCTGCGGAGGCACTCGATGCGCATCCTGCCATGGACGAAGACATGCATCCCGCTCGAGATGCCGCGGATGACCTCGTCGGGCGAGAGGGCGGCGGTGCGCCAGTCGGGGGTGCCGGTCATGGATCGGAAGTTATGCCTTGTTCCGCCGCACCGGTGGGGCTACCCTCACGGAGAGCTCCCCATGCACATCCATCCCCCCTACCTCCTCTTCATCGGGGACGTCCCCGATCCCCTCGCCGCCAAGACCGCCTTCGGGATCGTCGATTGGCGCCGCGACTGGTGCCTCGCGCAACTCCGACTTCCCGGCTGCCAAGCCGACCTCGGCCTCCCCGATCGCACGATCGCCGAGTCGGCGGCGGCGGGGGTGAGGACCCTCGTGATCGGCGCGGCGAACGCGGGGGGCGTGCTCCCCCCGCACTGGGTCGCGACGATCGTCGAGGCGATCGAGGCGGGGATGGATATCGCGAGCGGGCTCCACGTGCGCCTCGATTCGGTCCCCGAGATCCGCGAGGCCGCGGCGGCTCATGGACGTCAGCTCTTCGACGTGCGGCATTCGTCACAGGTCTTCGCCACGGGGAAGGGGACCACGCGCGCGGGGCGGCGGCTCCTCACGGTGGGGACCGACTGTTCGGTGGGGAAGAAGTACACCGCGCTCGCCCTCGAGCGGGAGATGCGGGCGCAGGGGCTCGACGCCGACTTCAAGGCCACCGGGCAGACGGGGGTCTTCATCAGTGGGCGCGGGGTCGCGATCGACGCCGTCGTCGCTGATTTCATCTCTGGTGCGGTCGAGTGGCTCTCCCCTGAGGCGGCGCTGACGCATTGGGATGTCATCGAGGGGCAGGGGTCGCTCTTCCATCCGTCGTTCGCTGGCGTGACGCTCGGGCTCCTCCATGGGGCGCAGCCCGATGCCTTCGTGGTCTGTCACGAGCCGACGCGTACCACGATGCGCGGGGTGCGGCACCCCTTGCCCTCGATCCAGGCGGTGATCGATCTCACCGTCGCGTGTGGGCGCCTCACCAATCCCGCGATCCGTCCGGTGGGGATCGCGATCAACACGCAGGCGCTCACCGAGGAGGCGGCGCGTGCCTACTGCGCCGAGGTCGAGGCGGCGCATGGACTCCCCGCGACCGATCCCGTGCGGTTCGGGGTGCGCGCGATCGTCGAGCGCCTGCGCGGCGAGTTCCCGTGAGCGCACGCGGCATCACGCTCGAGGTCGCCGTCGAACGGTGGCCGATCGCGGGGCGATTCACCATCGCACGCGGGAGTCGGACCGAAGCGGTGGTGGTGGTCGTGACGCTCCGCTCGGGGGATGTGATCGGACGCGGCGAGTGTGTGCCGTACGCGCGGTATGGGGAATCGGTCGAGACCGTGGTCGCGCAGATCGAGGCGCAGCGCGGGATCCTCGCCGCCGCGTCGGGTGCCGAGGTGGGGGCCGTGCGTCTCGCCCTGCAAGCTGCGCTCCCGGCCGGAGCCGCGCGGAACGCCCTCGACTGTGCCTGTTGGGATCTCGAGGCTAAGTGGAGCGGGGTCCCCGTGCATGAGCGGGCGGGGCTCGCGGCGCCGGCGCCGGTCACCACCGCGTACACCCTGAGTCTCGGCACGCCGGAGGAGATGGGGGCGGCGGCCGCGGCCGCGCGCGATCGTCCCCTGCTCAAGGTGAAGCTCGGCGGGGTGGGGGACCCCGCGCGGATCGCCGCCGTGCGCGCCGCCGCCCCGGCGGCGCGGGTGATCGTCGATGCCAACGAGTCGTGGCGGGCGGAGCTCCTCGCTGAGCATCTCGCAGCCTGTGAGGAGGCGGGGGTCGAGCTGATCGAGCAGCCCTTGCCGGCGGGGGAGGATGGGGCGCTCGTGGGGCTCCGGAGCCCGATCGCGATCTGTGCCGACGAGAGCGTGCACGACCGCGCGGGGCTCGCCGAGTTGGTGGATCGGTATCAGACGATCAACATCAAGCTCGATAAGACCGGGGGGCTCACCGAGGCCCTCGCGCTCGCCGCCGCCGCACGCGCGCTGGGGCTCACCTGTATGGTCGGGTGTATGCTCGGCACTTCCCTCGCGATGGCCCCCGCGCTGCTAATAGCGGGTGAGGCCGCCTTCGTGGACCTCGATGGTCCCCTGCTGTTGGCGAAGGATCGGGCCCCAGGGCTGCGGTTCGAGGGGAGCGAGCTCTCCCCCCCCGCCCCCGTGCTCTGGGGGTGACCGTGTAGGACGGGGTAGGACCGGGGTCTCTCGGGGATGCGGCTCTCCATCGGGGCCCAGCGCAGCTGGTTGGTGGGGGGCGCCGTGCGTCCGACGAGCGGCGCCCGTCGGATCGCTGCCCGCCCTACTCGCTCACCGGGGTCACCGCGGCGCCGTCCTCTTCGCCGGTGCGGATCCGCACGATCCGCTCGACGGGGAGGACGAAGATCTTCCCGTCTCCCACCTCGCCGGTGCGGGCCCCCGAGACGATCGCGTCGATCGTCGGCTGCACGAAGGCTTCCGAGACCCCGATCTCGAGCCGCACCTTCCCCTGCAGCTCCATCTTGACCGTGGTGCCGCGGTAGGTCTCGACGTGGTCGGTCTCCCCCCCATGTCCCTGGACCTTGCTCACCGTCATCCCGCGCACCTCGGCGCGGTAGAGCGCCTCGAGCACTGCGGTGAGGCGCTCCGGGCGGATGATCGCGACGACCAACTTCATGCGCGCCTCCCAGTCGAACGTGGCGTGGTGTCCCGCGGGCTCCCCCGCGTGGTGAGGGGCTCGAGGACGAGGATCGCCCCCTCGCCGTCGGAGTACCCCTCCTCGCCGTGCTGATGCACATCGATCCCCGCCGCCTCGTCCCGTGGGTCGATCCGTAACGGGGTCAGCGCGCGGATCACGAGGAGGATCGCCCAGGTGGCGACCGCGGTCCAGGCGATGGTGGCCGCGACCCCGAGCAGCTGGAGGAGGAGCGGGCGCACCGCCCCCTCGAGGAGTCCCGGTGGGCCCCCCCAGGCGGCCGTGGTGAAGACCCCGGTGAGGAGGGCGCCGACGATCCCGCCGGTACCGTGGGCGCCGACCACATCGAGCGAGTCGTCGAGCGCGGTGCGCGCGCGCCACTGGATCACGAGCTGGCAGGGGATCGCCGCGAGGGCGCCGATCGCGAGGGCGCCGAGGGGGCTCACGAACCCACAGGCCGGGGTGATCCCCACGAGGCCGACGACGATCGCCGTCCCCGCGCCGACCGCCGTGGCCCGTCCGAGCCGCCGGAACTCGAGCGCCATCCAGGTGACCACCGCCGCGATGGGGGCGAGGATCGTGTTCACCGTCGCCTGCACCGCGATCCCGTTCACCGCGAGCGCGCTTCCCCCGTTGAAGCCGATCCAGCCGAACCAGAGCAGCGCCGCCCCGGTCAGCATCATCGGCACGTTGTGGGGGAGATAGGCCTGGCGGCCATGATCGTGGCGCGGACCGACCATCGTCGCCGCCACATAGGCCGCCGTCCCCGCCGTGATGTGCACGACGGTCCCGCCGGCGAAGTCGAGGATCCCGAGGCGCTCCATCCACCCGCCCCCCCAGGCCCAATGCGCGACGGGGGCGTAGACCACGAGGCTCCAGCTCGCGAGGAAGGCGAGGTAGGCGGGGAAGCGCATCCGCTCGACGATCGCGCCCGAGATGAGCGCCGCGGTGAGGATCGCGAAGGTCCCCTGATAGGCGAAGAAGAGGAGATGCGGGATCGTCTTCCCGCTCCGCAGCTCGAGGTCGACTCCCGTGAGGAGGGCGTGACCGAGCCCCCCGACGAACTCGCCCCCCGGGGCGAAGGCGAGGGAGTAGCCGACCGCCGCCCAGACGAGCCCGACGAGCCCCGCGGCGACGAGCGACATCATCATCGTGTTGAGGATGCTCTTGGCCCGGACCAGCCCCCCGTAGAAGAGGGCGAGGGCGGGGGTCATCAGGAGGACCAGTGCCGTGGCGACGAGGACGAAGAGGGTGTCGACCGGGGTCATCCCTGCTCAACCCCTCCCCACCACCCGGCGGTTCCCCGGGCGGGACTTGCCCCCACCGCCCCCCCTCGCGACCTTTCGAGGGTACGGCTGCGGGCGTAGCTCAGTTGGTAGAGCGCCAGCTTCCCAAGCTGGATGTCGTGGGTTCGAACCCCATCGCCCGCTCTCGTTTCGAAGGTCCCGCGGTCTGTGGCCGCGGGACCTTTGTCGTTACCGGGCATCGCGCCCCGGTCATCCCCGCCTCGACCCCCCCCTCGCTCTTGCTTCGCCGCGGGATCCCCCGCAGAATCGAGGCATGGTCATCCGCCCGATTCTCCTCCTCGCCGGCGTGGTCGCGACGGCGGCGGTCCGCGATGTGCGGTCCCTCTCCATCCAGGGCGACGCCCCCTACTCCCGCGTCGAGGTGCAGGGGCGCTGTCTGCCGGCCTCGGCGACCACTGCGCTGGGCGCCCCCCCGCGGAACGATGGGGACTGGCAGCTCCAGGATCTGCAGGAGTCGGTGACCGCCGTCTGGGTCTCGGGGACCCGCCCCGCCGGCTGCGCAGGGGAGACGGTGGACACCACGACCTATGTGGTCCGCGCCCGCGTCTTCATCGATACGGTGCGCGTCGAGGCGGAGAACACCCGCCGCACCAGACTCTATCTCGTCGGCTCCCTCCGCTGATCCGCGGTCACCGCACCGCGTCGCGCCCGATCACCCCGAAGTCCTGATCCCCGAGCCCCTCGGCGAGGAGCGCGTCCATCCGCGCCGCCATCCCGGGGATCACCATCAGCGGCGCGGCACCCACCGACTCCTGCATCAATCGGAGATCCTTGCGCGCCATCGCGAGCTCGAAGCTCGGCGTGAAATCCTTGTTCGTCATCCGCTTGGCGCGCGCAGCCACCACATGGCTCGGGTTGAGATACTCGAGGAGCTTCGCCATATCGGCGCCGGGTACGCCGTTGCGATCGAGCACCGTCACCGTGTCGGAGACGAGCCCGGTGATCCCGAGCAGGAGGGCGTTCCCCGCGAGCTTGAACGCCGCCGCGATCTCCGGCCGCTCGCCGAGGTACTCGATCCGCGTCGCCTGCCGTGCGAGCGCGGGGTGCACCGCGTCGAACCACTCGCGCGGACCGCAGGCGAGCATCACCCCGTCGCCCTTCCGCGCCCCCGGCGGCCCGATGAAGACGGGGCAGTGGAGATAGCGCACCCCGGCGGCGGTGAGTCGCGCGGCGCGCGCGGCGGTGAGATCGGGGCGTGTGGTGGTGTGGTCGACGATCGTCGCGTCGGCGCCGAGTCCGGGACGGAGCGCCTCGATCACCGCATCCACCGAGGCATCGTCCTGCAGCACGAGATGCACACGGCTCGCGCCGCGCACGGCGTCCGCGGGCGTCTCGCAGACCGTGGCGCCGAAGGCCGCGAGGGGCTCGGCTTTGGCGCGGGTGCGGTTCCAGACGCGGACGGAGTCGCCGCGCCCGAGCGCGGCCTCGACGAAGCCGGCACCGAGCAATCCGGTGCCGAGGAAGGCGATGGGGGTGGTCATAGGGTGGAAGCTAGCCAGCCGATCGCGCCCCCACCGAGCACGAGCCAGCCGGTATTGACGCGCCACCGCGCGATGGCGAGGAGTGTGAGCGCGGAGAGCGGGACGCCGAGCCATGGCGCGCTGAGTGAGGAACGCCCGAGCGGGAGACTCACCGCGAGCATCAACGCCAGCGAGGCCGCGTTCAATCCACGGAGCACCGCCCGCACGTCGGGGTGCGCCACGTAGCGCTCCAGCACCGGCGCGGTGAGCGCCACGAAGACGAAGGCCGGGAGGAAGATCCCCACCGTCGCGACGACCGCACCGGCGTGCCCGGCGAGGAGATATCCGATGAAGGTCGCCGTCGTGAAGACGGGCCCCGGGGTCATCTGCCCCGCGGCGATCGCGTCGAGGAGCTGCGACTCGGTGAGCCACCCGAGACGCTCGACGAGATCGGTGCGGAGGAAGGCGAGGAGCACGTAGCCGCTCCCGAAGAGGAAGGCGCCGGCCTTCGCGAAGATCGCGAGGATCCCACCGAGGGTCGGCAGGGGATCGGTGCCCCCCCCGATCGCGAACGGGACCAACGCGCCCGAGAGATGTGCGAGCGGATCGCCCCCCGCGATCACGCGGCGATCGGTCCACGTCACCAGGGCCGCGACGGCGAGGATCACCAGCTCATGCACCCCGAGCCAGGTCGCGATCAACGCCGCGGCGGCGACGGCGCAGGTCATCGCCGAGCGGATCGCGGTGGCGCCGAGCCCCCAGAGGGCGTGAAGCACCACGGCGAAGACCACCGGTTTGATCCCCGCGAGGACGCCGCCGAGTGCGGGGAGGGTGCCATAGCGCTGGTACCCCCAGGCGAGGGCCCAGGTGATCGCCATCGCCGGGAGGATGAAGCTCGCCCCCGCGATGACGAGCCCCCGCCATCCCGCGCGGAGGTACCCGAGGTGCATCGCGAGCTCGGTGGAGTTGGGGCCGGGGATCATCCCCGAGGCGCTGACGAGATCGAGGAAGCGTTCGCGGGTGATCCATCCGCGCCGCCGCACCACCTCGTCCTCCATCATCGCGATATGCGCGGCGGGGCCACCGAAGGCGGTGGCGCCGAGGCGCAGGCCGAGCGCGGCGAGCTCGCGGAGCGGGGAAGCAGACACGGTGAAAAAATAGCGGAATGCCCCGGGTCCCTCGGTTAGATTCCTCTGGGATGACACCCTGGGTCCAGCGTCTCCTCATCGCGAA
>Ga0172372_10007749_pt1 | contig 14364 bp, 8 predicted proteins | sample LakKiv5m_2_FD_114544 | JGI IMG/M metagenome (GOLD analysis project Ga0172372, IMG submission 114544) | Freshwater microbial communities from Kabuno Bay, South-Kivu, Congo - kab_092012_9.5m | ecosystem: Environmental > Aquatic > Freshwater > Lake | place: Democratic Republic of the Congo...
ATAAGTGAATTAGGAAGTTCAGGTAATGTAGTTAATTGATTTGAATAACAATACATAGATGATACATTATTATATTTTTTAATTTTTTCAAACGAATTGAATTCAGTGTAATGGAAACTATTAATTGGATAAGTTCCATCAACAAAATAATATTCAACAGTGATAAGCATTTGATTATAATTACAAAATAATAAAATTAAATAATAAAATTAAATAATAAAATTAAATAATAAAAACATAAAATCAATTTTTTCATTAAAAAATCAATCTAAAATTAGGCTAATGTAATATAAAAAAAAATTGATTTGTTTTTGTAAATTATTATTTTATTGATTACTTCCCAGAAAAAATCAAAAAACCACAACTTAAAAACATAAAAACTTAATATATAAAATGACCACTAAAATGAATCCAATAATCCAATTCCTAGAAATCGAGCAAATTCAAGATACAACGCCGATTTTCATGTTAGATAATTCAGGTTCAACCGCGAGTATGTTTCTTAATAATAATTCAATTCTAAATTATGAAATTGAATATATGAAAAAACATATAATTCACAATCAGATTAAGAATTTCTATTTAATGTTTTGGGATAATAAATTTACCCTTCCTTTTGGTAATAAATTATTAACATTAGAATCATTAGAATCATTAAATGTAAATGCTGGGGGTTCAACACATCTAGAAGTTGGATTAAAAAATTTACCATCAGAATGGTTAATGGAAAGAGAACATATTGATATTCATATTTTTACAGATGGTGAAATTAATGGGAATAAAGATAAAACAACTGATAAATTAAGAGAATTAATCAATAAGAAATGTCATATACATATTACAACAATTGAAGCAAATCATCATGATTATATTACGGATAATTGTCATGCGGGAAATGCTATTTATACGATTCTAAATGATAATGGATTAATGAAAAATGTTAAAAAATTCATTTCATTTAATCAAAGATATAATCTCGAACCATTTATTTCATTAGATAATCCTGATCATGTTGCTGGATATGTTCCATTTCAAGGTAAATATTTTAAAATCGAAGAAACGCAATTATTTTTAAAATATTTGGATAAATTAATTCCAAGTATTGATGATAATAATCTTCTGAAATTTGCACATGAATTAACATTAACTTTATTTCATTTAACAAGTGGTAAAGCATTAAGTATTCAACGTAATATTTTAAATTTATTTGCTGAATTATTTGTTGAAACTAAAATTTATAAAAATGTTCGTGAGATATTCCTTCAAGAGATTGATAATCATGAAAAAGGTAAATCAACAACTTACCAAGCATATAGACGTAATCGAAATAAGATTTTTGAAGATGCTCAACTTGCATTATATCAGAATGTTAAAGATAGTTTAACAAGTCATGAAACGAATCTGTATATTACATTTCCATTATTAGATAAAAATAATAAAAAGATTGTAATTAGTGGTTCATATAAAGATATGAATAAAAGTATTTCAATTGGTTCAAAGCGATATGATAATGCTGGTTTTCAACTTGGTAGTTATAATTTGCCGGCTTTCCCATCAGTAATTATGATGGATGATGGACATAAAGACCAATGTCTTAGACAATGGATTAGAACAAATTATTCGATAATGTATCAATTAAATTCGTCATCTGATGCGATTCTATATACATTTTTAACGGATGCTTTATTGGTTCAATTATCTGAAAATGTTTCAAAAGAAATTAAAGATGGATATCGATATTTAGCACGTGTAATGTTAGATCGTAAGAGATTTGGAACGAATGTTAAGGAATATGATTATTTATTAGCATCAAATCCCCCAGCTCCGGTTAAAGGTTCTATAGATGGTGTAAATTATTTATTATGGAAATCACTAGAACACAGTGGTGTTGCTAAAAAATTTGTTCCATTTACTGAAGATGAAAAAGCAGAATATTTAAAAACACATCCAAATGAAACCAAAACTAACAAAGATGGTAAATTTGAATTTATTATTCAACCATTTACTTTATGGTATGGTATTATTAAAATGTTTGGCGATAAAAACCTTAATGAGGCACAATTACGAGTTTGTCAGAATGACTTAACAATAGATGGTGTTTCGGATGAGACAATTATGGATTTTCTAAGTTCAAAATTACCAAAAGTAGATATATGTCAATTACCATCTGGATTAAAAGATGTTGAATATACTTGTTGTATTACTTTTGAAACAACATCTGAAACGGGTGGTTATATTATTTCCCCACATAAAATTACACGTAATATTACATGTTCTCCAAAATATGTAATTAGTCCAAAAGGATATTCTAAAATCGAATCTGATGGTGGTAATTTTAATTGTCCAATTTGCTTTTCATCATTGAATACTAATAATTTGGAACAATGTTTAAATCAAGAAAACAGAACATTACAACATCTTAAATTATTAGAAGAAAAAATCATTGTTCCAGAGTTTAATAACTGTTTAACTATGTATAATACAACAAACCATACTAATGTATCGATTCCGGAAGCTTATTATAAATTAGATACATTGGAACAATTAATTCCATTAAATGAATGTAATTTTAATATTGGTTCTTTTACAATTAATTCTCCTAATTTAACGGATACTTTAAATACAACATCAATTAAGATAACATCACAAGATGATTTTAATCAGAATGTATGGAAACGTTATCCATTTCTTGAAAATCTAGATATGAAAAATGTTTGTTTAGCCGGTGGATTTTGTCGTTCAATTCTTTTAAAACAAAAATTAAAAGATTTAGATTTCTTCATTTATGGTAATCAAGATGAATTATTTCCAACATTTAGAAGATTTTTAAATGATGTTATGAAGAATATTAAACTTCATATTGAACGGAAAAATAAATTAAGTGATGATGAAGATAATGATGAAAATCCAAAAGATGAAAATGAAAATCCAAAAGATAATTGTAAACCGACTAATAAAAAAGTCAAGTTTTTGATGATGTATAAACCATTATACAATGTTTTTGAAGTTATTTGTATTAATGATCCAACCGATTTCTTTGAAAAGGAATATGTTTTAGATAACTTTAAACAATATGATTTTAAGAGTCTTCATCGATATGATAAAAACACGATTATTGACCCAGAAACTGGTAAGATATATCGTAAACGTAAAGGATATCGAAGAGAACAAGAAGATACAACGGCAAAAGACATTGAGAATCGTGATTTTAGTAACTATTTTGAAGATGGTGATATTACAGGAATTAGGATGACACATAGATTACAATTTATATTAGCAAAATATAATGCTATTGAAAATATCTTAGATAATTTCGATATGTATCCTTGTAGAGTAGCTTTTGATGGTAAAACAACATTTATGACTCCCAAATCATATTTTGCTTATAAATATATGGTGAATGTTGTAGATGAAAGTAAATTTTCAGATTTATTTCATCATAGATTATCAAAATATTTTACATATGGATTTACAATTGTTATGCCTGAATTAAATATGGAATTAGTCAGTCAATTGAAAAATATTAAAATGGGAAATGTTAAATTTAAAATTCAAGGTATTGACAATCAAATGATTTTAATTAAACATGAATCCAATATTGAAACACAATTGAAATCAATTGAAGCTCTTGAAAAGAAAAATGCCGATAAAGGAAAAGCACTTTATAAATCATCATTATTTTGTTCATTAGTCAGTATTTTAAGATATGTTAAAATTAATAAAGTTAATTACATATTTAATAATGAAATTATTATTCCTGAACCAGACGGAAAAATGAAATTTCGTGAAACAACAGTTGATGTTAAATTTATTGATAAAATTAATAGTCGAATTCCCACACATAATTTTTATGGATTAATGCGTCAAAATCTAACACAAGAAACAATTGATTCTACAAATAAAATAGAAGCTAGAATTAAGGAAATAAATGGTTTATTGTTTAGTCGAACCATTAAATGGGAAGAAAAGAAAAAGTTAGAAAAAGAATTAGCAATATTGACTTTGTCTAAACCATCATTAGAATGTGATTCATCATTATTATTGACAACAACACAAACGTATTTTGTAAATAAGAAATGTAAAAAATCAAAAATTTTCTTAACAAATCATAATTCTGGAAGTGATTCGGATTCAGAATGAAAAAATATAAATTAATCTAGAAAATATAAATTTCTCTAGAAAATATAAAAGTTATAATTTTAAAATATGGAAAATATTAATCTTGGAAATATTAATCTTGGAAATATTAATCTTGGAAATATTAATCTTGGAAATATTAATCTTGGAAATATTAATCTTGGAAATATTAATCTTGGAAATATAATATATTATATATTTTATTTAATAATTTTTTTATTATTAATATTGATAGTTGGAACAGTTAAAATTATTAAAAATAAATCATGTATTAATTGTGAAGGATTTAATCAATCAAATCCAAAAGTTGAGTTTCCGTTTAAAAATTTATTTAATCAAGATGGTGAAATTTTAAATATTATATTAATCTCGGCACCATTTCGAGAAAAAAAACATGAGGATTTATATCTAGAATACAAAAATAAAGGTCTTGAATTTATGGGGATATCTTCATATTCAGAATTTCCTTGTAAATTATCAAATCCACACGATAGTAAATATCATGAAGAGAAAAACCATGATTATGTTTCAATGTGTAAAACATGGCTACATTGTTTTCGTAATCCAGATGAATGTTTAGGAACACAAATACCAAGATTATTATTTAGTGAATCTGATTTAAAAGATTATAATTCACATAAACCAGATACAACAATTAAAATTGAATATGATTTTATATATGTTTGTCTTAAAGATAATGATAAATGTGAAGCGGGATGGCAATCTTATATTAGGAATTGGGATTTAGCCAAAAAATGTTTAGATTTAATGTGTCGAAAATATAAATTAAAAGGTTGTATTGTTGGACGTGAAAATTGTGAATTTAGTAAAATGTGTGATGGTATTGTTAAAGTTATTCCTTTTCTTAAATATAATGAATTCCAAAAAGAATTACAAAAATGTAAATTTATATTTGTTCCTAATATAGCCGATGCTAGTCCCCGAGTTATGGTTGAAGCTATGTGTTATGATAAGCGAATTTTAGTTAATAAAAATATTGTTGGTGGATGGAAATATATTCAACCTGAAACGGGAGAAGGATTTACTGACGAAATAGATATAGATAATGCTTTAGAAACATTATTAAAGAATTATGATAATTATCATCCACGTGAATATTTTATTACAAATTATGGTAAAGAGAAAAAAGGTAAAGAATTAGCTAATTTTATTAAAGAACATTATCAAAATATTATTCCAGACAAAAATAAAATTGATTATTGTTATATAACAATTTAACATAACAATTTAACATAACAATTCACAATGATAATCAGTGTTAAATATAAACTATATGAAAAAAAAGATAATCATTCAAGAATGTTGCGACAATTAACAGATAAAAAAATATAGATATTCATCATTTGATTCTATAATAAAATTTAATAAGAACGGTATTTTTGATTATGATAATATAATATGGTTAAAATGTTCATATAATAAATTAAGTTTATTACCTAAACTTCCGAATTCACTTCAACAACTTTGGTGTTATAATAATCAACTAAGTATATTACCAGAATTTCCTAATTCACTTCAACAACTTTATTGTAATAGTAATCAATTAAGTGTATTACCTAAACTTCCGAATTCACTTCAAGAACTTCATTGTGATAATAATCAATTAAGTATATTACCAAAACTTCCGAATTCAATTAAAAAACTTTATTGTTATAGTAATCAATTAAGTGTATTACCTGAACTTCCTAATTCACTTCAAAAACTTTGGTGTGGATGGAATAAATTTATTAAAAATCATAAACATGAATATTTTATTAAAATGATTTATATGTAATTTTTTATGTCTAGAATTATATAAAATAAAAAATTGAAGTACATCTCAAAATAAATAATATTTTTCTAGAAAATGGCAATATGATTTCTATCAATATCTTTCAAATCATCATCCAAATGATAAAAGACAATCATTGACATGAAAAGACCAAATGAAGATAAAATATGCCATACATCATGATAATCCCAATAATCAAATAAAACACATGGTTTATTTAATTCTTGTGATTCCGAAGGAGTTAATGATTTATTACTAACAGCATTTAAAAAGAATATCATCGCAAATGTTAGGGTAATATTCATTATTAAAATTTCAATCCAAACATACCATTTAATATTTTCACCATGTCTTATTTTTTGAATGATATAATAGATAAAATATACTCCTAAATTCATAATTAAAATAGATAACAACCATAATGTAAATGTTGATTTAGCGGTAATTTGATTATAAATAATTGAAAATAAAGTATATCCACCAATTAAAGAAATGAGAATAATTTTAGAAATATTATGTTTATCACTATTTTTCAACATTCTATATATTTGTTTAGGCAATTGACGATTTACTGTCCAATCAACACCAAAATAAATATTAACCAATGTAATAGATAATATATATATTAACATTAAATATGATAATGCCCAGAAAATACCTTCTAGAACTTTATTTCCATCAATACTTCCAGATAAAGCAATTGTATTTAATATACCAACTGAACCTAAAACCCAATATGTTTTGAAGGCAGATGGAATATGATCTTTATGACGTTTATCATAAATTGTTAAGAAGAAAATTACAGTCATAACAAACATAAAATCTGTATCAATTGGAAAAATAATAACTGAAGGACAAATATGATAAATCGAGGATGCTATACCGATTAGCATTAATCCAATACCCATACAATAAAATAATGATGGGTCTTTATGTATTCCTTTATAATTGTCGAGTTGTTTATCATTATATTTAACAATTAACATAAAAATTAAACCAAAGATAACATAAAATATATTTGATAAAACATTATTAAAAGCATATATATTTCCTAAATGATGAACACATTTAAAATTAAAATAACATAATTGGTCATGAGGCATATTTCTTTGAATATCTTCACGATTATAAGCAAAAGTTAAAGATGGTCGTAAATACCATACACCAATTAAGGAAAGATATTTCCAAAAATGTCTTTTATGTTCAACATATGGAAATAATCTTTCTTCATTATGATTATTCATTTTTTTAATAAAATATTATAAATATAAACACTAATTAATTCTTGATTAATCTGATTAATTGAAATCAATTTTTTTTATAAAAAATAAAGTTCTAAAAAATAAGGAGTAAGTGATGATTATGATATTAGTTTATTATCACAATCTATTTATTGAATCAAATATGGAAGTTTAGATAATAATTTTTTACCTTATATTATTTTATTGAAATACTTAGGATCATGTATTTTGATAAATGGATTACTTAGATGTGGTAATTTATTATTCCGATGTTTAAAATATTTAATAGATAATGGAATATTAGGCATTGTTTTTAATCGATTATTCCAGCAAATAAGTTCAACTAATGTATTTGGAAGGTCTGGTAATCTAGTTAATTGATTTTTATAACACCGCAGTATTTTAAGTGAATTAGGAAGTTTTGGTAATAACGTCAATTGATTATTATCACAATGAAGTTCAATAAGATTATCTGGAAGTTGAGGTAATTGAGTGAATAGATTATCACTAATTCTAAGATCTTGAATAGAAGATGGGAGATTTGGTAAATGAGTTAATTGACAACCTGAAGAGAAAAGTATTTTTAGAGTAATAGGTAGTTCAGGTAAATTACATAATTGTTTATTAAAATCACAACAAAGCTTTTGGAGTCTATTTGGAAGGTGAGGTAATAATATTAAATTATTATGAAAACAATCAAGTTCAATAAGTTCATTTGGAAGGTCTGGTAAGTGGCTTAATTGATTATTCCAACAACTAAGTTTTTTAAGTTTATTTGGAAGGTTTGGTAATACAGTTAAAATATTATAACTACAACAAATATCTTCTAGTGAATTTGGAAGTTCAGGTAATTCACTTAAGTTATTATTAGAACATGAAAGTTTTTGAAGATTAGGTGGTAAATTTTGTAATGAAGTTAATTTATTATTCGAACAGTTAAGTTCAATAAGAGAATCTGAAAATTCTGGTAATGTGGTTAATTTATTTCTATAACAATGAAGTATTTGAAGAGTTATTGGAAGTTTTGGTAAAATTGTTATATTTGAATCAATACAGTGAAGTTCTTTTAGACAAGGTGGAAATTGATGTAATTCTGTAAATCCCAATCTATAAAAATGTAAATAAGTAATATTACTATAATTGTGATAATGTCTACTATCGATTGATGAATGATAATATGAACGGTCATCATTTTGATATTTATATATAATTTCTGTCATTTTGGAATATAAATTAAAATATTTAAAAATATAATTTCAATTTTTCAGAAGACAATGGTAATCTAAAAATATCAATAATATAAAATTGAAGTTGAATTAATCTTTTTATTTATAATGACGGTATAAAGACAAATAACAATATATTGTAAAATAAATAAAGTAATAAATAAAGTAATAAATAAAGTAATGGAATCTATGGAAACCAAGGAAACTAATGAACGTAAAAATAATATTCTAGAAGAAGAATATGAAAAGAAAATTAATCCATATAATTTTAACAATAAATTAATTACTAAATTAGACATTGAAAATTTACTTCATAAATATGGAATCTATCAAAATATTAATAATCTAGAATTATATCAACGGGCTTTTGTTCATGAATCATATTCGTGGTCATATATTAAAGATGTAATTAAGAATGATAATATTGAAATTGTTGAAAAACCGGAAGGGGCAATTGAACTAAAACAAGATTCATATGAAGCATTGGAATTTTTAGGAGATAGAATTGCGAATGCGGTAGTTGCTCATTATTTAACATTAAGGTATCCGAATTCAAATGAGGGATTTTTATCTGATTTGAATGGGAAATTAATAAGTGCGAGAGGTTATTCAAAATTAGCGAGAACATTAAATCTTGGACAATATATATTACTTTCTAGACACCAAGATGAAAAAAATAATGGACGTGAAGATGATGATATTCTATGTGATGTTTTTGAAGCTTTTATATGTGCTTTGTATCGTGATTTTTCTGAAAATCAAACAGCAATTGGTTATTTAACATGTTCAGAATTTGGTTTCGGACCCGGTTATTTAGTCGCTCATAAATTTATTTTCAATTTATTGGAAGATGAAGGAACAGATATTGATTTTGTTGAATTGATTCTTAAACAGACAAATTACAAATCTAAAGTAAATACATATTTTATGAAACATTTGAAATTAAAAGTCTCTTACCAACTGGATTATAAAGATTTAACACCAACCGGAACAATAAATTTTGTTTCTCTTCGCGGTTCAGATGGAAAAATATATGGATTTAGTTATGGTTCAAATATTAAAAAAATAGAACAACGATGTGCTAAAGATGCTTTAATACGATTAAATCAAATTCAACTAAATGATGATGATGATGACAAACAATATCTAAATGAATTTGATTTAGAACCATATCAAGAAATGATTGATAATTATTTTCAACGTTTTCAATAAAAAATACTTTTTAGAAAACAGTATCGGCAAAAACAAACCTTGTGTTGTCTTCGACACACTAATACTTTTTAGAAAAAAGTATCGGCAAAAACAAACCTTGTGTTGTCTTCGACACACTAATACTTTTTAGAAAAAAGTATCGGCAGTGATTTTCATTCTAGAATTATTTTTTAGAATGATATTCTAGATGTAAATTTATTATTTTTTTTTATTATTTTATGAAAGTTTATCAATTGAATAAATTTTTATTTAAATGGTATTTCTTGGGTAATTTCCTAGTTGCCTCCGGCACTGATTTTCATTCTAGAATTATTTTTTAGAATTATTTTTTAGAATGATATTCTAGATGTAAATTTATTATTTTTTTTATTATTTTATGAAAGTTTATTAATTATGTTATGAAAGTTTATTAATTGAATAATTTTTATTTTAATGGTATTTCGTGGGGGTAATTTCCTAGTTGTCTTCGACACTATGAATCCCACCCACCGCGACCGAAGGGAATATATTTTTTAGAAGGATTAATTAAATGTACTAATAATTTGATTACTAATATATAAAGAATATTAAATATAATAATATGTAAAGTATTATATTGTTTAAAACTATCATATATAGTTAATTATTATATTAATATTTTAAACATTATATAATTCTAATTAAATTTTGTAGTTGTTTATTATCATCACATAATAATTTTTATACCCTTCGGTCGCGGGTGGGATTCATAGTGTAATTATTTTTGTCTATACTTTTTTTTAAAAAGTATGGATGCAATTAGGAAATTATACCCACGAAATACCATTCAAATAAAAATTAATTCAATTGATAAACTTTCATAAAATAATAAAAAAAATTATTCTCACGAAATACCATTAAAATAAAAATTATTCAATTGATAAACTCTCATAAAATAATTAAAAAAATTATTCTCACGAAATACTATTTAAATAAAAATTATTCAATTGATAAACTCTCATAAAATAATTAAAAAAATTATTCTCACGAAATACTATTTAAATAAAAATTATTCAATTGATAAACTTTCATAAAATAATAAAAAAATAAATTTACATCTAGAATATCATTCTAAAAAATAATTCTAAAAAATAATTCTAAAAAATAATTCTAAAAAATAATTCTATAAAATAATTCTAAAAAATAATTCTAGAATGAAACTCAGTGATAATACTTTTTTCTAAAAAGTATAAAAAATATAAGTGTGTCGGAGACAACACAAAGTTTGTTTTTGCCGATACTTTTTTCTAAAAAGTATTTGTATAAAAATTGATTTTAAAATCTAGATAAAGTAATATATTAATTCAATATAAAATGTCTAATTTTACAATTAACCAATATAAACAAAATTTACTCTTTTCATGGAGTGATTTTTTAACAACAAATCAGATGACAAATTTAGATATCGATTTAGAAACTGAATATTATTTATTAATTTTAATTGATAATAGTTATTCAATGAGAACAATTATTGATTCAATTTCAAATCGTTCTAGACTTCAAGTTGTTAAAGATACAATGAATCAAATATTAGATTTATTATTAACCATGATAAACCAAGGATATAAAATTAATTTATCAATTAAAACTTTTAATACACAACCAGAAACTATTTTTTCAAATCCAAATTCTATAAATAAATATGATATTCAAATTATACGTGAAAAAATTAATCAAATTGTGGCTGACAAATCAACTTATATGTTATATGCTATTAAAGATATTCAATTAGAATCATCAAAAATTATTAATAAATCAATTAATGAAAATAAACAAATTAAATTATTTCGAATTATTCTTAGTGATGGTTACGATACATCAGGAATACAACGTGATGACTTATTAAATCAATTAGATGGTTGTTTTGAATGTTCTTTAGGAATTGGAAATCATGATAATTATGATGATATTTTATTATCGAAAATATCAATTAACAAAAATGTATTCGGTTCTCCATCCGCTAAAATTTTAAGTGATAATATGATAGCACCTATATTTCAATCAACTACAATATGTGCCCAAAATGTTGTTATCACTTCATCAATACCACTTATTACAAATATTAATGTTTCATTTAATCAAAATGAAAATACATATCAATATGATTTAGGAGATTTTCAATTTTATCGGTTATTTAATTGTCAATTTAATGATGAACATGTAAATGAATATTTTAATATTAATATTAAATGGATTAACCCAAAAACTAAATTACCATATACACAAGATTTTGTTCTATTAAAATCATCTAAAATAGATGAACCTTGTATTTTTGAACAAATTCTTAATTTACAATCTGGAATACAAAGTGATATAAAAGCTTTAGAAGAAGATAATTTTAAAAATTATGATTATTTAGCTACAAATGAAAATAATCGTGGTGCTTGGCTTCGCAAATATTTCACTTCATATCTTAATCAAATTAAATCTATTGTTGAATTAGCAAATCAACATCATATTACAAATGAACATCCATTAATTATTAGCTTACGTAGTTATGAGGATGAAATTAATAAATTAAATAAATATCAAGAATCAAATGAATATTTACATCTTCTCAGAACCGCATCTGATGCGACAACTTATATGTCTCCTTCTTATTCTACACGTTTGAGTGAAATTTACACCACGATTGATTCACTTAAACCAAAACAAGAAACCGATTTAACTTGTTTTATTTGTGGAAATGGTCGTCGTCAAGTTGTACCCAAATTTGACAATATTATTACACGTGTTAAAGCTGATAATTGTAGTCATTTATTATCTTGTCCAACATGTTTCTCAGAAATTATAAAAAGTAAAGGTAAAGCTGAATGTCCAATATGTCGTGCTATAATTTCCAAATGTTATGAAATTGACTTTCCTTCATATGATCCAATTAAAAAAAATTTATCTTGTATTGATTGTGGAGAAAAACAAATTAATATATTTAATCGTCCATGTAATCACGCTATTTATTGTTCAAAATGTTTTAATAAACATAAAGGATTAATATGTCAAGTTAATAATTGTAATTCAATTATTACTCATAGTCATCACTTCAAAATTGCTTAATCCAAAACTACATAATACAATATGTTGTTGTAGTTTGGAATAATAATCTTGGTCTATAATTATCAAGATTATTTAAATGAAAATTATCAATTAAATTATTAATATTATTAATTTCTAGACTCAAGTCTCTTAAATTGTTATTTATATATTTTTCATTATATGTTTTTTTATTTTGATTTTTATCATGTATTTTTTGATTATTCTTTTTAGTTTCTTTAATTTTATTACCATAACATTTATTACATCCTTCAAATCGTTTTATACAATTTTTATGATAGTAATGATTTTCTTGACAATCATCAAATTGAATAAATTCATCTTCATTTATAGATTTTTTACAATTTTCACATATTGGAGTAAATTTTTTTTTATGTCTTAATATTTCTGATTGATTCCCGTTTTTATTTTGGTTTTTATTTTTTTGTTTTTCAATGTCTCTTCTATTATTTGCTTTATTTGTTTCATTATAGTTATTTGACATTATATTTTTACACGATTTTATCAATATTACATTCATTATAAATATTATTTGATTGAAATCAATTTTTATTTTAGTTTCTTTATTTATTTTTTTATCATAACATTAGTACATTTTTCAAATTGTTTTATACATCTTTTATGATAATAATGATTTTCTTGACAATCTTCAAATTGAATAAATTCATCTTGATTTATCGTTTTTTTACAAGTTTCACATATTGGAAGAAATTTGTTTGTATTTTTCATATTAACACAAATTCTCATATTAACACAAAATAAAATTAAAATCAATTTTTAAATTAGATTATTTATTTTGAAATTGTATTCTAGATGTAAATTTATAATTTTTATTTGAACTATTTTTTAGAATGATATTCTAGATGTAAATTTATAATTTCAAAAATATTTTTAAAGTTTTTCAATTGAATAATTTTTATTTGAATGGTATTTCGTGGGGGTAAATTTTTTTATTATTTTATGAAAGTTTATCAATTGAATTAATTTTTATTTGAATGGTATTTCGTGGGGGTAATTTTTTTTATTATTTTATGAAAGTTAATCAATTGAATTAATTTTTATTTGAATGGTATTTCGTGGGGGTAATTTCCTAGTTGTCTTCATACTTTTTAAAAAAAAGTATCGGTAAAAATAATTACACTATGAATCCCACCCACCCCACCGAAGGGAATATATTTTTTAGAAGGATTAATTAAATGTACTAATAATTTGATTACTAATATATAAGGAATATTAAATATAATAATATGTAAAGTATTATATTATTTAAAACTATCATATATAGTTAATTATTATATTAATATTTTAAACATTATATAATTCTAATTAAATTTGTTAGTTGTTTATTATCATCCAATAATAAATTTTATTCCCTTCGGTCGCGGGTGGGTGGGATTTATAGTGCCGGAGGCAACTAGGAAATTATACCCACGAAATTATACCCACGTAATACCATTCAAATAAAAATTATTCAATTGGTAAACTTTCATAAAATAATAAAAAATAATAAATTTACATCTAGAATATCATTCTAAAAAATAATTCTAGAATGAAAATCAGTGCCGGAGGCAACTGTAAAAATGTTTTTGCCGATACTTTTTTCTAAAAAGTATGGAGGCAACTGTAAAAATGTTTTTGCCGATACTTTTTTCTAAAAAGTATGGAGGCAACTGTAAAAATGTTTTTG
>Ga0172372_10007750_pt1 | contig 14364 bp, 5 predicted proteins | sample LakKiv5m_2_FD_114544 | JGI IMG/M metagenome (GOLD analysis project Ga0172372, IMG submission 114544) | Freshwater microbial communities from Kabuno Bay, South-Kivu, Congo - kab_092012_9.5m | ecosystem: Environmental > Aquatic > Freshwater > Lake | place: Democratic Republic of the Congo...
CACCAGAGGGAGCCGCCGCAGCGGCGACCGCTCCAACATGATTTCCACCAGAGGGAGCGCCCGCAGGCGCGACCGCTCCAACATGATTTCCACCAGAGGGAGCGCCCGCAGGCGCGACCGCTCCAACACGCGGCTTTGCCGCGCTCGTATCGATCGCCGCGACCACCGCGCCGACCTTGATGCCGTCGCCCTTCTTCGTCGCGATCTTGAGGGCGCCCGACGCCGGCGCGCGCAGTTCCAGCGTCGCCTTGTCCGACTCGATCTCGGCGAGCAACTCGTCCTTCTCGACGTAGGTGCCGTCTTCCTTGAGCCATCCGCTCAGGGAGACCTCGGTGATGGATTCGCCGGGAGATGGAATGGTGATGTCGACTGCCATGTCCGTTACCTTCTGGTTGGTTCACACGCGGAGCGCGTCATTCCGTGCGTCCGCAGTCCGCATCGTGCGTCGCCGCACGGTGCCCGTCGCGCGTCGCCGCGCCCTGCATCCACGCGCTCACTTCTGCGCGGTTTCCTTCTTGCTGCCCGGTCCGCCGGCAGGGCCGTCACCGGCCTTGGCCGCGCCGATCGCCTCGGTGAGGATCTTGTCCTGCTCGATCGCGTGCTGCTTCTGGCTTCCGACCGCGGGGCTCGCGCAATCGGGGCGGCCGACGTAATCGACGTCGATCCCCATGAGCTCCTTCAGCTGCGCCTGTGCGAAGCGGTACGCGCCCATGTTGCGCGGCTCTTCCTGCACCCACGCGAACTTCTTCGCGTTCGGATACATCGCGAGCACCTTGGTGAGCGCGCCGTCTGGGAAGGGATAGACCTGCTCGAGGCGCACGATCGCGGTGGTCGTCTGTCCACTCTTCTCGCGCTGCGCGGCGAGCTCGTGGTAGATCTTGCCCGAGCAGAGGAGCACCTTGTTCACGGCCTCCTCGGCGCCCTTCGCGACGCCGACGTCGGGCAGCACCTGGCGGAAGTGTCCGTGCACGAAGCCCTCGACGCGGCTGACCGCGGCGGGGAGGCGCAGCATCGACTTCGGCGTCATCACGATGAGCGGCTTGCGGAAACCCTGCTTCACCTGCTTGCGGATGAGGTGGAAGATCTGTGCCGAAGTCGTCGGATAGACAACCTGCATGTTGTCGTCGGCGCAGAGCTGGAGGAAGCGCTCGAGACGCGCGCTTGAGTGCTCGGGGCCTTGTCCCTCGTAGCCGTGCGGGAGCAGCATCACGAGGCCGGTGGAGCGCTTCCACTTCGCCTCGCCCGAGGCGATGAACTGGTCGACGATGACCTGCGCGCCGTTCGCGAAATCGCCGAACTGCGCTTCCCAGATCACGAGCATGCGCGGATCGCCGAGTGAGTAGCCGTACTCGAAGCCGAGCACTGCGCTCTCGGTGAGCGGGGAGTTGTGCACGCAGAATCGCGCCTGCGTATCGGACAGCGCGTTGAGCGAGCAGAAGCCCTGGTTCGTGTCTTGGCAGTTGACGACCGCATGGCGGTGGCTGAACGTGCCGCGTTCGACGTCCTGGCCCGAGAGACGCACGGGGTGGCCCTCGGCGAGGAGCGACGCGTATGCGAGGAGCTCCGCGAGCGCCCAGTCGATCTGCCCCGACGCGACGGCGCCGGCGCGTGTCTCGAGGAGACGCGCGACCGTCTTATGCACGGTGGCGTGGTCGGGCGACTGCGCGAGCTTCTTTGCAAGCGACTCAAGCGTTTCGCTCGAAACACCGGTCTGCACCGGCTCGTGCGAGTACTGGCCACTGACGCCAGCCCACACGTTCTTGAAGGGATCGATCAAGGGATCGATCGGCTGCTTCTTCGCGGCGTTCTGCGCTTCGTCCATCGTCGCGACGCGCGCGGCGAGCATCGCGTCGACGTCGGCGTCGGTGAGGACGCCCTCGGCGACGAGCTTCGCGCGATAGGTCTTGAACGCCGGCCGCGCCTTCTTCACGCGCTGGTAGAGCAGCGGCTGCGTGAACATCGGCTCGTCGGTCTCGTTGTGGCCGCTCTTCCGGTAGCACCACATGTCGACGACGATGTCGTGGCTGAAGGTCTGGCGCCATTCGATCGCAAGCCGCGACGCCCACGCGCACGCTTCGGCGTCGTCGCCGTTCACGTGGATCACCGGGCAGTCGTAGCCCTTCGCAAGGTCGGTGCCGTACTGGCTGCCGAAGGTGTCGCGCGGGTTGGTGGTAAACCCGACCTGGTTGTTGACGATGAAGTGGATGGTGCCGCCGACGGTGTAGCCGTCGAGGAGCATCATGTTGAAGCACTCGGCGACGATGCCTTGGCCGGGGAACGCCGAGTCGCCGTGCACGATCACCGGCACGACCGCCTTGCGCGCCTCGTCGCCGAGGAGACGCTGCTTGCCGCGGCAGCGGCCGAGGACGACCGAGTTCACGAACTCGAGATGCGACGGATTCGCCGCGAGCACCACGCGGAGCTTCTGTCCGGTCGAGGTCGTGTGCTCGTTCGAGTAACCCATGTGGTACTTCACGTCGCCGCCGCCCGACGCGAACGCCGCCGTCCACGCCTCGTCGAACTCCGTGAAGATCTGCTGCAGATTCTTGCCGATGATGTTCGCGAGGACGTTGAGGCGTCCGCGGTGCGCCATGCCGAGCGTGAACTCCTGCACGCCAAGCGCAGGGCCCGCTTCAAGCACGGTGTCGAGCATCGCAATCAGCGATTCGCCGCCTTCGAGGCCGAAGCGCTTCTTGCCGACGTAGCGATTGGCGAGGAAGTTCTCGAAGCTATCCGCCTCGAGAAGCTTGGAAAGGATGCGCTTCTTGCCGTCGGCCGCGAGTTGCGGACGGTTGCGCGTGCCTTCGATGCGCTTGGCGATCCACGCGCGGCGCTCAGCACACGCGATGTGCATGTACTCGACGCCCATCGTGCCGCAGTAGGTCTGCTCAAGGCACGAGATGATCTCGCCGAGGGTCGACGGATTGTCGACAGGCAGCGTGCCCGGATCGAACGACTTCGAGAGCGCGCCGTCATCGAGACCGACCGCTTCAAGCGTGAGCATCTCGGGGAACGGCCTCGTGGTGCCGAGCGGATCGAGCTGCGTGGCGAGGTGGCCGAAGGTGCGGTAGCGCAGGATGAGTTCGTCGACCTTGCGCTGGTCGGGGTCGAGGCCGTGGATGATGGTTGGCGCGGTGGTCGATGCGGCGGACGGTGTTGTCGTTGGTGTTGTCGCGGTCGCCGCCGGCGCAGGGATCGACGTCGATGCGGCAGGCGCGGCAGGTGCGCCGGACGCATCGGTGGCGAGACCGAGTTCAAAGCCGCGGAAGAAGTTCTGCCACTCCGCAGGGACGGCATCGGGGTTCGCCTTGAACTGCGCGAACAGGGACTCGATGTAGTCCGACTGCCAGCCGTTCACCGACTGGGGGGCGAGGGGGTGAGAACCATCCGTGCTGGCACCCGATTGGGCCATCTCTGTGAACTCCCGTCGATCTGGAAACCGCGCGCGGCGGAGTGGCGCGAAGCGGGGCGATTGTAGGGGGAAATGCGCTCCGATTCAGCCGCGGGCGTGCGCAAAGGCGGCCGGATTCACACCGCGCTGATCGGATCGACGTCGACCGCAAGTTCCTCGCCGAGTTTGAGAAGCCCGCGCGAGCGCGCTTCCGCAAGCACGCGCGAGATCTCGACCGGGCTATCGGCGACAAGTTCGATCTGTCGTCGGTACTTCCCGGCGATGCGGGCGATCGGGCAGACCGACGGCCCGCGCACCTCGACGACGCCCGAGAACGACCGGAGCGCGTCCGCAAGCGCGGCGGATCGGTTGGCGCACTCGGTTTCGCCCGGGTGGCGGAGGATCAGTCGCGCGAGTCGCCGGTAGGGGGGCAGGCCGAAGTTCTTCCGGTCCTCGAGTTCCTGCTTCGCGAAGCGCTCGAACTCGTGGCTTGCGGCGAGGCGGATCGCGGGGGTGTCGGGCTCGAAGCTCTGGATGATCGCGCGGCCGGGCTTCTCTCCGCGACCGGCGCGGCCCGAGACCTGCGACACGAGCTGGAAGGTGCGTTCGGCGGCGCGGAAGTCCGGAAGCGCGAGCGCGGTGTCGGCCGACACGACGCCGACGAGCCGCACATTCGGGAAGTCGAGGCCCTTCGCGATCATCTGCGTACCCATGAGGACGCGGACCTCGCCCCTTCCGAAGCGCTCGAGCGCGTCGTGGAAGTGGGCGGCGGTCTGCATGGTGTCGCCGTCGACGCGAAGCAGCGTCTTCCCCTCGACGAGGCTCGGGATCGCGCGCGTGAGTTCCTCCTCGACGCGCTGCGTGCCGAGGCCGAACACGGTGACCGGTTTGCCGCAATCTGGGCATTTTTGCGGGAGAATCTGCTCGGCGAGGCAGTGGTGGCAGCGCACGTAGCGGCGGCGCAGGTCGCCCGCGCCGTCGACGTGGCAGACCATGCCGGCGTCGCACTCGGTGCAGGTGAGAATCCAGTCGCAACGCTGGTCGGAGCAGGCGATGTAGTTCGCGTAGCCGCGGCGATTGAGGAGGAGGAGTACTTGACCGCCGTCGGAGAGCGTCTGCTCCATCGCCGCGCGCAGGGTCGGGCCGATGAGGTGCTGCCGACGGTCGTTGAGCATGCGGCGCTCGGCGCCAAAGTCGACCACCGCCACCTTCGGCACGTTGAGGCCCGGGGCGCGCTTCGTCAGTCGGTGGAGGGTCGAGATCTTCCGTTCGACCGCGTTCATCCAACTCTCAAGGCTCGGGGTTGCTGAGCCAAGGACGACGGGGCACTTCGCCAGTTGCGCGCGGCGGATCGCGGCATCGCGACCGTGGTAGCGGGGGGCCGAGTCCTGCTTGTAGCCGGGCTCATGCTCCTCGTCGACGACGACGAGGCCGAGGGTGCCGTCGGGGATGGGTGCGAAGATCGCGCTGCGGGCGCCGACGACGACGTCGGCGCCGCCCTCCGCGAGGAGCGTCCACTGCTGGTTGCGCTGCGCCTCCGTGAGACCCGAGTGCAGCACGGCAACCTTCGCGTGGGCGAGCCGCCCGGCGATGCGCCCAACGGTCTGCGGGGTGAGCGAGATTTCAGGGACAAGCAGGATGGCCTTCTTGCCGGTGGCAAGGCAGCGTTCGATCACCCGGATGTAGACTTCGGTCTTGCCAGCCCCCGTCACGCCAAACACAAGATGCTGCTTGAACGAACCAAGATCGCGCGTGATCGCATCAATAGCCGCCTGTTGCTCAGGGGTTGGCTGCGGCGCGGGGGCTTGGTTGCCAGAGCGGGCGATGAAGCCGGCTTCGACGGAAGTCTTGCGGAGGGCGACGAGGTGGCCGGAGGCGATGAGCCGTTTGAGAGGCTCGTTCGAGGAGTAGCCCGCGGCCTCGGCGAGATCGGCGAGTTCGATCGGCCGCGGCAGCGTGGCGAGGACATCAAGCGCGTGCTGCTGGCGCTTCGTGATCTTCGTCTCGGGCAGTTGCGGCGCGAGGTCGACAAGCGTCCGCTCAACCCGGCCGATCGCCTTCCGGACGGCGGCGGGCAGGATCGACGCAAGCGTCATTCCGATCGGGCAGGCGTAGTAGCCGCTCATCCAACGCGCGAACTGGACGAGTTCGCCGGGCAGCACCACGCCCGACTCGTCTTGCGCGAGGACGTGCTTGATCTTGTCGCGCGGGATGCCGTTCGTTTCCCCGGGCGGAAGACGCTCGACGATCCAGCCGGCGGTGGGGGTTTCGCCGCGCCCGAGCGGGACTTCGACGCGCGCGCCTTCGGGGAGATGCGCGAGCTTCGGCGGAAGCGCGTAGGTGAGGCCGTCGGGTGAACGGTCGACCGCCCGCTCGACGGCGACGACGACGAGCGGGTGATCCTCGGAGACCGTGTGGAGGCCGAAGAGCGACACGACGGCGCAGGGTACGCGGGGGGCGGCCGGGGTGAGGAGTGAGGGCGCGTAGTGAGCAGTCAGGGGGCGCGCGGGCACGGGCGGGTGGGTGTGCGCACGGGGGGGTGCGGCGGCCAACCGCGCCGCCAGACGGTGCCAGTTGGTGCCTGGCACGTGCCATGCGGTGCCTGGCACCGCACGGCACGTGCCGTGCACAGCACGTCGCCAACCTATCCCCCGTTCCGGCAGGCACTTCCGTCAACGTCCGTTGGTGCCTGACACGTGCCAACTGGTGCCAGGCACCGCGCGGCACGTGCCGTGTACTGTCTGGCACCCACCGTCTGCCAGCCACCGTTTCGCACCTACGCCATCACGCCCTGCACGACCTTGCCCGCGATGTCGGTGAGCCGGTAGTGCCGACCTTGGTAGCGGTAAGTCAGTCGCTCGTGATCCACGCCCAAGAGATGCAGAATCGTCGCGTGGAGGTCGTGCACATGCACGCCACCGTCGGCCACGCTGTAGCCAAAGTCATCCGTCGCGCCGTGGACGTGACCTGCCTTGACACCGCCGCCCGCCATCCAAATCGAGAACGCGCGCGGATGGTGATCGCGGCCGTAGTTGTCCGCGGTCATGCGGCCTTGGCAATACGCCGTGCGGCCGAACTCGCCGCCCCACACGACGAGCGTGTCTTCAAGCAAACCGCGGCGCTTCAAGTCCATCACGAGCGCCGCCGATGCTTGATCCGTCTGCCGACACTGATGCGTAATCCCGCCCGGAAGCCCGCCGTGCTGGTCCCACCCTTGGTGGAACAACTGCACGAAGCGCACGCCGCGCTCGACGAGCCGCCGCGCGAGCAGGCAGTTCGCAGCAAACGTGCCCGGATCACGTGAACCCGCGCCATACAACTCAAACGTCTCGTCGCTTTCGCCGGTCAGATCCGCCGCCTCGGGTACGCTCGCCTGCATGCGGTACGCCATCTCCGCCTGCGCGAGCCGCGCGTCGATCTCCACATCACCTTCGCGCTTGAGCGCATCACGCGACATCGCGGTCAGCGCATCGAGCATCGCGCGACGCGCGTGCGGCGAAACGCCTTCAGGATTCGAAAGCGCCAAAACCGGCTCTTTCCCCGAGCGAAACTGCACGCCTTGGTGCTCGCTCGGCAAAAACCCCGAGCCCCACAGCCGCGCGTACAGCGGCTGATCGCGCGACGCATCTTTCGACACAAGCACGATGAAACTCGGCAGATCGCGGTTCATCGAGCCGAGCCCGTAACTCATCCACGCGCCCATCGACGGCCGCCCGGCGATCTGATGGCCCGAGCAGAAGAACGTGATCGCGGGATCGTGATTGATCGCCTCGGTGTGCATGCCGCGCACCACGCAGAGGTCGTCCGCGATCTTCGCGGTGTAGGGAAGGATGTCGCTGATCTCGATCCCTGCGCGGCCATGCTTCTTGAAGCCCGTGAACGACCCCGCGATCGGTAGCACGCCCTGGTAGCCGCTCATGCCGGTCAGTCGCTGCCCCGCGCGCACGCTGTCGGGAAGGGCTTCGCCGTGCATGTCGCGCAGCTTCGGCTTCGGATCGAATGTCTCAAGGTGTGACGGTCCGCCCGACTGGAAGAGGTAGATCACGCGCTTGGCGCGCGGGGCGAAGTGTGGCGACGCGAGAAGTGGTCCGAACTCCGTTGCACCGTTTTGTGCACCATTCGATGCGTGCGCCGCGTGTCCACGCATTCCACCAAGGATGTCGCCAAGCGCCGCGGCACCGAGGCCGAGCGCCGACGCGCCAAGGAAATGCCGACGCGACGGACGCAGGAGGTCGTCGTAGGTCGGCGGTGTTCCGCGCGTGTTGTGCGAGTTTCCGGCGCTCATCGCGACATCACCATCCCGTCGCTTGCAAGAATCGTCGTTGCCGCCAGCGCGAGCGCCGCGCGCTCGTCCTGTTCGCCGCTTGCAACGCGCGCGGACACCAGCGTGCACAGCGCGTCGAGTTCAACCGCGCTTGGCTCGCGCGCGCACGCAAGGCGAAACGCGCGCACGATGCGCGCATCGCGGGCGTCTTCCGTTGCACCGATCTCAGCGATCACGCGCGCGGCAAGCGCCTGCGCGCACTCGGTGAACACGGGATCGTTCATGATCGCGAGCGCCTGAAGCGGCGTATTCGTCGAACTTCGCCGCGGCATGCACGACTCGCGCGATCCCGCGTCAAACGAAAGCATCGTTGGCGGCGGCACGGTGCGCTTTCGATAGGTGTAGAGACTGCGTCGATGCGCGGCGTCGCCCGTGTCGGGTGTGTAGCCGCCCGGTCCACCTGCGTCGGACACGAGCCCTGGTTGCTGCCACGGCTTCACGCTTGGTCCGCCGACCTTCTCGACAAGAAGCCCGGCGGCAAGCAGCGCGCCGTCACGCAGTTGCTCTGCGGAAAGCCGCACGCTTGGGCCGCGCGCGAGTAAGTCGTTGCGCGGATCACGTGAACGCTTCGCATCGCGCGTCGCTGAGTTTTGCCGAAACGTCGCGCTCAAGACAAGCCGTCGCAGGATCGCGCGCGCGTCCCACGCGGCCGATCCACTCGCACCGTGCGCGAAGTCGTGCGCGAGGAGATCGAGCACCTCGGGATGCGTCGGCGGGGTGCCGTTCACACCGAAGTTCTCGCTGGTCTCGACGAGGCCGCGACCGAAGACCTGCGTCCACAGTCGGTTCACCTCGACACGCACGGCCAGCGGATTCGCGGGGTCGACCAGCCAACGTGCAAGATCGAGGCGATTCGATCCCGGCGAAAAGTCGCGCGCAAGCACCGCCGACACCGCGCCGGGCGAGACTTCATGCGTGCGGTCGGGCTGGTCGTACGCGCCGCGCTTCAACACATACGTCGGTGCCGCGAACGCCGAGTCGCGCATCGTCATGAACGCGGGCAGCGTGTCGAGATGCGCGGCAAGTGCGCGATTCGCATCACGCACCGCATCGCGTTCGGCCGCCGTCGCGCGCGCGACGGCGTGCGCGCGGATCACGTCGCTGTCGGGAGCAACGTCCGCGGCAAGCGCCGCCTCGGCCGGCGTAAGTTCCGCGCGCCACACCGCGAGTTCATCGATTGCGCCACCGCGAAAGCCCGCATCGCGCGAACGCGAGCCGATCTCGATCGTCGCGCCTGCGATATTGCCGTCGAGCGCGTCGCGCAGCACGCGCGTCGCTGCAGGTCGGCCGTTCACGAAGAGTCTCAATCCGTCGGCGCGCGAGAGGCCGTCGTACGTTGCCACAACGTGTGTCCATGCGCCGATCGGCAGTTCGCTCTCGAGTTCGATGCTCACCGCGCTTCCCGGCCAGAGATGGATCACGCTCCAGCGGAGGTGGCCATCGGCGATCAGCAACTCAAGCCCCGATCCATCGGCGTCGTTCGTGTAGAAGCCCGCAGTGTGCAGCACCGCCGCGCGCGCGTTCTTCTCGCCTGGCTTGATCCACAACGCAACGCTCACCGGATCGTGCCGCGTGAAGCCCGCGAGCCCCGCGAGCGACACGCCGCCGTCGCCATCGAAGGAAAGCGCGCGTCCGATCTTTCCTTCGCACAACGCGACTTCGCCGAGTTGCTCAGGTCGCGCGCGATCGGTCGTCGCGGGCTTCTCCGCGTCGATCGCGTTCGGCGTCTTGCCTTCCGCGAGTTCGTCGAACGCATACCGCGCCGCAGGCGGCGGGAGTTCGATGGACGCGGCAGCGGATGCCTGCGCATTCGCGCGCGCGGCGCGCTTCGCATCCATCCACATCTCGATCGCGCGATCGCGTGCCGCACGTAACTCGACCGTGCGCGCGGCCTGCGCATCGTCCTCGAGCCGCGTGAACGGCGGCGGCGCGCTGAACGCGTGCGCGTACGACTTCAAACCGTTCTCGTCGATCGTGCCGAACATCGCGGCGAGCCCGTAGAACTCGCGCGTCGGCACCGGGTCGTACTTGTGGTCGTGACAGCGCGCGCACTCGAGCGTGAGCCCGAGGAAGGTCGTACCGAAGGTCGAAACCCGGTCGGCGATTCCTTCTTGGCGGAACTCCTCCGAGATCGAGCCGCCCTCCTCGGTCATCCGGTGCAGGCGGTTGAACGCGCTCGCGACGGCGTTCGCCTGCGCCTCCGCGCGCGACGCGGCTGGCAACAGATCGCCCGCGATCAACGCACTCGCGAAGCGGTCGTAGGACATGTTCGTGCGGAACGCTTCAAGGAGCCAATCGCGCCACGGCCACGTGAACGAGTCGCCGTCCGATTGGTAGCCGAAGGTGTCCGCAAAACGCGCGAGATCGAGCCACACCGTCGCGCGATGTTCGGCGGCACGTGGCGAGGCGAGCATCGCATCGACGCGCTTCTCATACGCATCGGGCGTGGTGTCGGCGATGAACGCGTCGACCTCCTCCGGCGTCGGCGAAAGACCGGTGAGCGCAAGCGACGCACGGCGAAGAAGCGTCGCGCGGTCGGCCTCGGGCTCGGGCGCAAGGCCGGCAGCCTCGAAGCGCGCACGCACGAGACGGTCGAGCGGATCGCGCGCCCACGCGTCCACGTCACCCGGTTCGCCAACCACGCGCGCGACATCCGGCGCCACGGGCGCAACGAACGCCCAGTGCCGTTGGTACTCGGCGCCCTCCGCGATCCAACGGACAAGCGTCGCGCGCTCCTCCGCGTTCAGCGGTCGCTTCAGCTCGGGCGGCGGCATCACTTCGTCGGGGTCGTCCGACAAAATGCGGCGCACGGCTTCGCTCGCGTCGAGGTCGCCGGGCACGATCGCGCGGGCACCCGATGCGAGTGTTGCGCGCGAGCCGTCGGCGGTGTCAAGCCGGAGCCCAGCGCGGCGGCCGCGCTCGGCGTCGGGGCCGTGGCAGCCGAAGCAGCGGTCGGAGAGGATCGGGCGCACGTCGCGGTTGAAGTCGATCGACGCGGCGCGTGTGGTCGTGGCGCGTGTGGTCGTGGCGCTCGCGGTGGAGGTATTGGCCGCGCCTCCCTCTGACGTCCCGGGGCGCTTCGACGGCGCGGTCATTCTCCCGGCCGCGGCGCCGGCCGCCAGTGCCAGTAGCGACGCCGTTGTCAGAAGGAGAATCGCGCGGGCGGCCACGCTTCAAAAGATACCTTCGGCTACACTCCCGGCCCCATGCAGACGACGAAATTGGCACGCCTCGCCCTCGAGGACGGGACGGTCTTCCACGGCCGCGCGTTCGGTGGTTCGCTTCGCGAAGTCGACGGCGTCGGCCTTGAAGGGGCGGGAGAGGTCGTCTTCAATACCGCGATGTGCGGCTATCAGGAGGCGCTCACGGATCTCTCGTACACCGGGCAGATCCTGACGATGACCGCCACCGAGATGGGCAACTACGGCGTCGCCGCCGAGGACATCGAGAGTTCGCGGCCGTGCGTGGCGGGCTTTGTCGTCCGCGAACTGTCGCAGGTCGCGTCGAACCAGCGCTCGATGCGCACGCTTTCCGACTGGCTTGAGGAAGCGGGCGTCCCCGCGATTCACGGCATCGACACGCGCGCCCTCGTGCGGCGTCTGCGGATTGGCGGCGCCATGCGCGGCATCATCAGCTCGGTGCCGCTCGAGACCGCGACCGACCTCGAGCTCGTCGCCCGCGCCCGCGCGATCCCGTCGATGGCGGGCGCCAACCTCGCCGCGCAGGTCTCGCCCCGCTGCAGCGGACGCTTCGAAGAGGCGCTGGGCGAATGGGCCCCGCGCGGCGGCCTCTTCGTCGAAACCAAGCCGGTTCCCGCGGGACGCGCCCCCGGCGCACGCTTCAAGGTGGTCGCGATTGATTGCGGCGCCAAGCGCAACATCTACCGCCATCTCGTCGAGCGAAACTGCGACGTCCAGTTCCTCCCGCATACCGCGACCGCGGCCGACATCCGTGCGCTGTCGCCCGATGGCCTCTTTATCTCGAACGGCCCCGGCGACCCGTCGGTTGTTGAAACGGTCATTGCCACCCTCCGTGAGGTGGCTGGCGAGGTGCCCACGTTCGGCATCTGCCTCGGCCACCAGCTGCTTGCGCTGGCGCTCGGCGCCACCACGTGGAAGCTGAAGTTCGGCCACCGCGGCGCGAACCAGCCGGTGCGCAACCTGCTCACCGGCCGCGTCGAGATCACGAGCCAGAACCACGGCTTCTGCGTCGATGAGAAGAGCTTGCGCGCGGCCGGCGGCGAGCCGACCCACGTGCATCTCAACGACGGCACGCTCGCCGGCTTCCGCCACACCGCGAAACCGATCTTCAGCGTGCAGTACCACCCGGAGGCGAGCCCCGGCCCGCACGATTCGGCGTATCTCTTCGATGTCTTCATCGAGATGATGCGCACGCGTCGCCCGATCGGCACCGCCGAGATGGAGCGCGCGCAGGTCGCCCTCGCGGCGGTCTGACCGAACGCGGACTGTGAACCGGCGGCGGATCTCCCGATCCCGCCCGTTTCGCCCCGTGCGATGGCCCACCGCCTGGACATGGCGCGATTCGGCGCCCGAGAGTCGACAGTTTGTCCACAAAGGGCCGATTCCCGGGTCGGGAAGGCCTTCAGGATCGCTCGAAGCCTCTTCGTCTTCAGATCCGAAATGCGCCGTCGTTCCCGCCAACCCGGTTGAGGTCCCGTCGAGGACGTCTGCGATTCGCGGCAGATTCGCCCGCTTCAAATCACCGCCAACTCGCGATGTGACCCTTAGCGGTGCGGCGGTTTGGGATCCGATCCGCGACGATCGGCCACGTGACGCTCTCGGGCCTCGTTCCCCCTGCTTGCGGGACTTGCGGCGGGGGGGTACCTTGCTCCGCCTACCACCGGTCCGCCTCGCGCGGCCGATGGTGGCGGGCCCGTGCGGCTGAAGATGCGTCTGGTGGCTCCGCGCCCATGCGGCGCTATCCCCACGAACGCATCCTTGCGCGTGGACTGTTGGTCGGAGTGCGTTTGTTCAGGAGAAATGTGCCCGCCTCGGGCACTTCAGGAGTCCCAAAGAATGCAGCGCAGCACGCAGAACGAGTCGATCTTCATCTCGACGCAGAGCGGTCCCCTCTTCACCCGGACCGCCGTCGGCCTGATCGCAGTCGCACTCGTCGGTACTTCGGCCTGGACGAAGATCTCGCATGCACAGGACGCTCCGCCGGAGCCGGCGCCGACCACCGAGCCGGCTCCTGCCACCGAACCTGCTCCGGCAACCGAGCCCGCACCCGCGCCCGTCGCGGAAGTTCCCGTCGCGGAAGTTCCCGTCGCGCAGTCCGGACCTTCGGCCGCTGAGATCGACTCGATGCGCACCGCCGCACGCGAGGCCATGAGCCGCAGCGACTGGAAGAAGGCGATCGACCTCTGGTCGACGCTGCAGACCGCCGTCCCGGGCGACGCCGAGGCGATGAAGGGCATGCAGCGCGCACAGGCCGCGCTCGACCAGGGCGCCCTCATCAACGACGTCGGCTCCGACCTCGCGCTCCGCAAGCAGCGTGCGCAGGTCGAGGTGACCGCCTCGATCGCGAACTCGAGCCAGGCCATGAGCGCCGGCGACTACGCGACCGCGAAGCGCGAGGCGCTGAGCGCCAAGATCCGCCTCGATCGCGATCAGAAGGTGTTCCCAGCCGCTGAGTACGGAGACCTCCTCAACCAGCTCAACACCCTCCTCGAGCAGATCGAGGTCGGCGAGACGACCGCTGCGCTCGCGAAGGCCGACCAGGCCCGCGCTGAGGCGAACGCCGCCAGCGCATCCAAGCAGAAGGCCGAACTCGAGGCTCGCCAGAAGGCGATCAACGAGCGCCTGCTCCGCGTGCGTCAGCTCCAGATGGAGCTCAAGTACGCCGAAGCGATTCAGGTGTGCGAGGAGATCCTCTACATCGATCCGAACAATCCGGCGGCGCAGGCCCTGCGCGCAGCGCTCAAGACCAGCATGGTCTACCGCAGCTACAGCGGCACCGAGCAGCGCCGCAGCGAGGCCTACACCAACTTCTCGAAGGAGATCCTCGAGCGTTCGGTTCCGCCGATGCCGAATATCACCGGCCCCGGCGACCGCTCGGTCACCGGACTTCTCGAGTATCCCGAGGATTGGCCGGCGCTCTCCGATATGCGCATGCGTGATCGCGCCAGCGGTTACCGCGACAGCGCGGTGAACCGTCAGGCGATGGCCTCCCTCCAGAAGGCCGTGTCGGTGAATTTCAGCGGAAATCAGCTCGACCAGGTGTTCAGTTACATGAACCAGGTCAGCGGCGTGGACTTCTACCCCGACTGGAAGGCGCTTGAAGGCATCGGCGTTCGCCCCGAGGATCAGATCACCCTCGCGCTCGAGAACGTCCCGGCTGATGTCGCGCTGAAGCGCGTCGTCGAGCAGCTCGGTGACGAGAGCGATCGCCCCGACTACTCGGTCGAGGACGGCGTGGTCGTCGTCAGCAGCTCCGAGCAGCTCCGTAAGAAGACCATCACGATCGTCTACGACATCCGCGACCTCCTCTTCGAAGTCCCGTACTTCGACAACGCTCCCGACTTCAACCTCGGTTCCGCTCTCTCGCAGGGCAACCAGGGCGGTGGCGCTGGCGGCGGTGGCGGCGGCTTCGGCGGCGGCGGCGGCGGCTTCGGTGGCGGTGGTGGCGG
>Ga0172372_10007751_pt1 | contig 14363 bp, 9 predicted proteins | sample LakKiv5m_2_FD_114544 | JGI IMG/M metagenome (GOLD analysis project Ga0172372, IMG submission 114544) | Freshwater microbial communities from Kabuno Bay, South-Kivu, Congo - kab_092012_9.5m | ecosystem: Environmental > Aquatic > Freshwater > Lake | place: Democratic Republic of the Congo...
CCCCGGATCGCCTGTTGGCGATTTTTGTAGCTCGGGCTTTCCAGCCCGAGCACATCGCTGTGCGATTTTGATCGCGTTGGGGGTCGTTTTTTAGGGTGACTGGCCCCCTTACCCCCGACCCCTCTCCCCCGTTTCACGGGGGCGAGGGGAGGAATAGTCGCCAGCGAGTTGCAGGGTGGGGGGGCTCACGCGAAGCCGCGAAGCCGCGAAGCCGCGAAGGGAAGGGCGGTGGAGGACGGTTTTCGAGTACGAGTACGAGTACCGTCCGCCAGGGCGGACTGAGTACGAGTACGAGGGGAGTTTTTTTGAGGCGGTTATTTCGTACTCGTGCTCGTACTCGATTTGAACTTGCACTTGAGCTCTAACAGCGAACTGGGAACAAGGGGTGGGGGTATTACAGGCCGGTGCGGATGAAGAGCTGTCCGAGCTGGGCGGTGGGGGCGCCGTAGGCTTGTTGCAGTGCGGCGGGGGCATTGGGGTTCTTTTTCAGTTCTTCCAGTGCGATCTGGAAGCGTTCTTTGCCGCCCTGAGTCATGAGGAAGCGGACGAGCAGGTAGCCGACGTCGGAGGCTTCAGCGGGTGCGAAGGTGCCGTCGACGAAAAGTGTGGCGGGGTCGGTGACTGTGGCCATCGCTTTGGTGGCTCGACCCGGCAGTGCTTTGAGCCATGGTGAGTCTTTGGGCAGTCCGGCTTCGAGGGTACCGAAGCCCTGTTTGAGCCATTCGGGCAGGGCTGTTCCGTCACGTGACACCCACGCCTGGGCAACGAGTGAATTGAGCAGTTCGGTGGTGGTCAGGGCGGTGTCTGAAGGTGTATCACCGAGGTCATGCATGGCCAGCCAGGCAGATTCCAGATTGGCGTTGATGACGACGTGTCCGGAGATGGCTTTGGGTGTGCGGCGATTGTTCATCAGCACGGTGTTGAATTCTTCGTAGTCGAAGCGTTCTTTGGTGACGAAGATGATGAGTCTTCCGCGGAAGGGTTTTTGTCCGGCGGGCAGGGGATATTTGGCGGCGAGTGCAGCGACCTGTGCCTGTGCGGCGTCACCGAGAGTTTTCAGGCGGGCTTCATCAACGGTGCCGTAGAGGTAGAAGTCCGGGGTGGTCACGGTGGCGGCGGTGGTTCGCGGGGCGACTCGTTTCCACAGTGCTTCGGCCTGTTCGATGCGGCGTTTTTCGAAGTCGGCATCGGACATGGCGGCGAGGCGTGCGGCTTCCAGTTCGGCGTCTGAGGGGACGAGAGTGCGGATGGGGGCTTTGGGATCGGTGCCGTCGAATTTGGCACCTTCGCGGACCCAGGTTTCGAAGGCTTTGGCCTGTGACAGTTTCAGCTGAGCCTGTCCGCCCGGCATTTTGAGCGGGTCCTGGCGAAGCACGAGATCGATGAGGTAGCTTTCGTCGGGTTTGCCGGGGACGATGGTGTTGCCGGTCGGTCCGCCCTGCAGCAGCTGTTCAAAGGTTTCGAAGCGGTATTCACCGCGAGGGTTATTGCCGGAGTGGCAGCCGATACAGATGTTGACCATCATGGGTGCGATGTCTTTGCGGAAGGACACGGTTTCTGAGCCATCGGCCATGGTGACCTGGACCGGCGGTTTCTTTTCGACGAGTGAATCGCCGATGGGAGCATCGCGGTCTTCGCCGTCAAAGCCAGCTCCCTGTTCGATCCAGCGAACGACGGTGAGGATTTCCGGATCTTTCAATTTTGCGGCGCCCTGTGGCATCCGCATCTGGTCGTCGGGATGGATCAGTTTGACTGCCAGCAGGCTGCGATTGGGAACTCGAGGAAAAACCACGGGTCCGCTGCGTCCGCCTTTAGCGATGGAGGCGTAGGTGTCGAGTCTGAGACTGGCGGAGGCCTGTGCTTCGCTGTGGCAGCGGATGCAGTTGGTTTTGACGATTGGAGCGACTTCTTTTTCGAAGCTGACCGGGAAAGCGTATTTGGCTTTTTCGAGGGCCGTTTTGAGGGTGGTCCAGGAGCGATCTTTTTCGTCTTCGGGGATGGCCAGTTCGGTGACGCGTTTGTCGACGGTGTCGATGATTTCGCGGACCTTTTCGACTTCATTCTTTTTCAGCAGGGCGGTGGTTTCCTTGAGCTGCTTTTGCAGTTCTGTCAGTTCTTTGCGGGTTTCCGGGGGCAAGGCGGCCGCGGCGGGTGCAGTGACGGTGCAGAAGGCGAGGGAAAACAGCAGCAGTGAGGCGACTGTGGATGGTGTCCGGAAAAGTCGCAGGCTGCCGACCTGAGTCACAAATACCTGCACAAGTGCACCGCTGGCACGCATGAAACCGCTCCGTGGGAACTTCAGCAAAGGACAACTGAGATGCGAGGGACAAAAGTCCGGCTGTGTCGCAGGACGGCACAGTCGGGGGGCAGGAAAGGGGTATTTTCAGGGGTGAGGCTGAGCCGCGAGGCCCGAGCCACGTTTTGTCTGTCGGATCCACTGAACGCAAAAAACAGTCCGGATGTGTCGTTGTCAAGGGTTGCAGGCCAACTTCTGCCGCGAATGTGCGATGCCGACCGCAAATCCCGGTTTCTCTTTGACGACGGTCCAGCCAGACCTTAGACTATCCAGCCTTCTGACGCGCCTTCCCAGCCATATATTCTTCCGAAAACCCTCCCCGATGGCTGTTTCCCACCAGAAAATTACCTGGCTTTCAGTACTGCGCCTTGTGGTCTGCGGTGTCTGTTTTACTGGTCTGCAGTCTCCTGCGGGGGCTCAGGATCCGGTCATTGATCGTGTGGACGGGACGGGTCTGCATCCGGGTCAGAAGGCTGAGGTCGTGGTCGCGGGCAAGCAGCTGCAGGGCACGCTGGCCCTGTGGACTCCTGTGGGAACTCTAAGGCTGAAGTCCGGGGCGGACGTTTCGAAGGACCAGCCGGTTTCGCTGGAGGGCGACATTTCGGCAGAGGCGGTTCCGGGGATTTACCCGGTGCGTCTGATTACGGATCACGGCTGTTCTGAGGCGTCGTGGGTGGTGGTGGATGATTTGCCGACGGTGGCAGTGACGGCCGAGGCGGACAATCGCAAGTCCGGGCAGCAGGTATCCTTGCCGGTCAGTATTTCCGGTCAGCTCAACGCGGTTGCACCAAGGTTTTTCCGGTTTACGCTGGCGGAAGGTCAAAGTTTCACGGCTGAAGTTTTCGCGCGGCGGCTAAGTTCTGAGCTGGACCCGGTCTTGCGTCTGCTGGGTCCGGATGGTCGTGAGCTGTCATACAGTGACGACGTGGCTGGTACAGAAGGTGATGCTGTGCTGCAGTGGAAAGCGACTGTGGCGGGCGAATATCGTCTGGAGCTGCGGGATGTGCGTTACACCGGAGGTGCTCGGCATTTCTTCCATCTGCGGCTGGGTCGTCTGCCGGCAGCAGCGATGTCTTTGCCGCGACTGGTTTCTCCGGGTGCAGCGGTGTCTGTGGTGGATCTGCAGGGTGCGGTGCTGGCTGAGGCGCCTGCGGGAGAGAGTGCTGCGGGTGCGGGGGCGATGGTGCCTGTGCGTGTTCGCGGTGCGGAAGCTGAGGCGTCATCGATTATTTCGGCGGTGGTGTTACCGGGGGTGGTGTCGGCCGAGTCTGAGCCCAATGATCAGCGTGAGCAGGCGACGGCGGTCGCGGCTGAGGCGGCTGGTATCGCGGGTGTGTTTCAGCAGCCGGGTGATGCGGACTGGTTTCGAATTTCGGCGGCAGCGGCGGGCAATCTGACGGCTCTCGCAAGGACTCGTGATGCCGGCAGTCCGTCCGACTTGCAGCTGGAGCTGTACAATACCGAGGGTGGCCGGCTGGCGGAGTCTGACGATGCGGGTCCGAAGGATGCTGAGATCAGTTTTCAGCTGCCTGCGGCGGGCGATTATTTTCTGAAGGTGACTGAGCTGGCGGGTCGCAGTGGTCCGGTGTGGTCGTATGGAGTGCAGCTGCATCTGGGGAAACCGACTGTGCTGGTGACTGTGCCGGCTGATCGGCTGAGTGTACCGCGGGGCGGCAGTGCATCTCTGGTGCTGGCGCTGCGTCGTCTGCAGTACGAAGGTGCATTGAAGGTGGAGGCTGTGGGTTTGCCTGGTGCTTTGCAACTGGAGCCATTTGTGGTGGGCAGCCGGCAGTCGGCTGTGCCGCTGGTGCTGACGGCAGCGGATCCGGCTGCGACGGCTGGTGATGCGGACTGGGGTCCGATCAGTATTCGTTTGTCGGCAGCGGACGGCAGTCAGCCGGCGACAGTGGTGCAGCTGGTGCCTCCTCCGCCGCGGAAGGCTGATGCGGATTTGTTTCGCAGCATGCGTTCGCGTGCGGACGTGTTTGTGGCGGTGCGTCCGGCGGGAGAATTTTCGCTGCAGGCGGTGCCGTCTGCGGTGACGGTTGAGCAGGGTGCGACGGCGATGGTGACGGTGAAGGCCGTGCGTGGCAAGGACTGGACGGTTCCGATTGAGATTGCTTTGGCGACGCCGGCGGACCAGTTGTCTGCGGGTGTGGCGGTGGCGGGTGGCAATCTGACAGCGGAAGAGCTGGCGATTACGATTACAGCGGCCGCTGATGCTGCTCCGGGGCCCTGCACGATCTTTTTGCAGGGCAAGTCGAAGAAGGACAATAACGAACGAATTTTTCCGTTGCCGCCTGTGCGTCTGGAAGTGACAGCGAAGGCAAAGTGACGGCAGACTGAAGCTGCGGCAGGTTTGGGATCAGGATCTGTGAAACGAGGTATGTGATGACTCGATCGATCTGGATGTGTGTGCTGCTGCTGTGTGGCAGTGTGTCTGCTGCTGAACTGCCTGTGCGTGGTCTGCAGGTATTTCCGGCTGCGGTGCAGCTGGCTGGGCCGCGAGGTGTGCAGCAGCTGCTGGTCACTGCGAATGCGGCGGATGCGGACGTGCATGATCTGACCGCAGCGGCTCAGTATTCATCTGACAATCCGGCTGTGGCCACGGTGTCGGACGGTGTGATCCGTGCGGCCGGCAACGGCAGCACAGTGGTGCACGTGAAGGCTGGCGGTCAGGACGTCAGTGTGAATGTGACGGTGACTTCTTTTGAGGTGGCGGCACCGGTGGTGTTTCACACGGAGGTGCTGGCGGCGCTGACGAAGTCGGGCTGCAACATGGGGGCCTGTCATGGATCGCCATCGGGCAAGGGCGGTTTTCGGCTGTCGCTGCGGGGTTATGATCCGCCGCTGGATCTGGTGACGCTGCGTGGCGAGTATTTCAATCGTCGTTCGAATGTTCTGAATCCGGATGACAGTCTGCTGCTGCGGAAGCCATTGATGGAAGTGGCGCACGGCGGTGGTCGTCGGCTGGGTTACAACGATCCCAGTCATGTAGTGCTGCGGCAGTGGATTGCTGAGGGGATGAAGGTCGCTCCTGAAGGGACTGCGACGCTGCTCAGCATTGAGCTGTTTCCGAAGCCGCGGGTGCTGCGGGACGGTGCTGACCGTCAGCAGCTGCTGGTGAACGGTCATTTCAGTGATGGTTCTGTGCGAGACATTACTTCACTGACGGCTTTTGATACGTCTGATGAAAGTATCGCGGCGATTACGGCGACCGGCGTGGTGACTCGTGAAGGCCGTGGCGAGGCGACGATTTTGGCGCGTTATCTGGACCGCATGTCGACGACTCAGATTTCTTATCTGACGGAGCGGAAGGAATTCCAGTGGCCCAATCCTCCGGAAGAGACTCGTGTGGACCAGCTGGTGTTTGCCAAGCTGCGTCAGCTGCAGATTGAGCCGTCTGATTTGTGCAGTGATTCGGATTTCCTGCGTCGTGCGACTTTGGATCTGACCGGCCGCCTGCCGACTCTTGAGGAGACTCAGCAGTTTCACGCGGATGCTGGTCCGCAGAAGCGTGCGGCGCTGGTGGATCGGCTGCTGGCGACCGACGATCATGCTCGTTTCTGGTCACTGAAGTGGTCGGATTTGCTGCGAGTGAACAGCAAGCGACTGACGAAGTCGGGAGTGCACAAGTTTCGTCGCTGGCTGTTTGATGTGGTGAAGAATGATGTGCCGCTGAACCAGTTTGCTCACGAGCTGCTGACGGCCACCGGAAGTACTCAGCAGAACGCTGCGGCTGCGTACTGGAAGGCCAGTCGTGACGAGATTGATGCGACCGAGACGACGGCGCAGCTGTTTCTGGGTGTGCGAATTCAGTGTGCGAAGTGTCACAATCATCCGTTCGAGAAGTGGACTCAGGACGATTACTACGGGACAGCGGCGGCATTCAACCGTGTGGGTCGCAAGGAAACGGGGTTGCCGGATGACGAGCTGATTTTTGTGAAGGCTGGTGGCGAGGTGACTCAGCCGCGTACTGGCAAGACGATGAAGGTGCGACTGTTGCTGCAGGGTGATGTGGATGTGGCTGCGGGAGCGGATCGGCGGGTGGTTTTTGCGGACTGGCTGACCAGTGGCAGCAATCCATTTTTTGCACGATCGCTGGCGAATCGGATTTGGGGTCATGTGGTGGGCAAGGGGATTGTGGATCCGGTGGACGACTTTCGGGATTCGAATCCGCCGAGCAATCCTGAGCTGCTGAGTTATCTGGCTGAGCAGCTGGTGCAGAGCAATTTTTCGGCGCGGCATCTGATTCGTACGATCATGACCAGTCGGGTGTATCAGCTGAGTTCTCGGCGGAACAAATTCAATGCGGATGACGAGACGTATTTCAGTCACGCGACGACTCGCATGCTGACTGCCGAGCAGCTGCTGGATGCGATTTGTGCGGTGACGGGTCAGCCGGAGGAGTATCCGGGGATGCCTGCGGGGACGCTGGCGATTGATCTGGTGGATCCTCCGGAGGGTCACAAGTTTTTGCAGGTCTTCGGTCAGCCTCAGCGAGAGCTGCCTTGTGAGTGTGAGCGTTCGACGGACAGCAATTTGTCGCAGGCGCTGCAGCTGATCAACGGTCCGACGGTGCACAACAAGCTGCGGTCTGACGCGGGGAATGTGCATCGCTGGATTACGGAGGGCAAGGCGGATGCGGAGATTATCAATCTGCTGTATCAGGCGGCGCTGAGTCGTCCCGCACTGGCTCAGGAGCTGGAGACGGCCGCTGCGCATATTAAGGCCAGCGAGGATCGGGTGCGTGCGCTGGAGGATGTGGCGTGGGCGGTGATTAACAGCAAGGAGTTTCTGTTCCAGCACTAAGTCAGCGGTGCGGTTGTTGGCTGGTGTCCGGATCTGACTAAAAACAGGGTTTATCGGGCATGTTACAGCCGGTTGAGCGAGCGGGGTATGCAGCGGACGCGGCGTTGCCGGCGACTGGCGGTGCTGTGTTGCGTACGGGTTTGCGAACTGGCGGTGCGGGCGGTTTTGTGCTGGTGCTGGCAGCGGTCTGGCTGCTGGGATTTCAGCTGCTGTTTTATGCTCAGTCGTTTGTCGACCCGGATGTGGCGCGTGGTCAGCTGTGGCTGATGCTGCTGGATGAGGTTCTGGGTGCGGACGAGTCTGCGGTCTCGGCGGGAGTGCCGACGGGCTGGCAGTTTGCAGTGCAGCGGCTGCCGCTGGCGGGTGCGGCCGGTTTACTGCTGGTGCTGGCAGGGTTGCACGGCTGGGGTGTGGATCGCTGTTTGCTGCGTGGTTTGCCGTTGCGGCGGACTGAGCGGTGCTGTCTGGCGGCTGGTATTGGGTTATCGCTGCAGTCGCTGGTGGTGTTGCTGGCGGGGCTGTGTGGACTGCTGAGCGGTGTGGTGCTGGTGCTGACGGCGGTGATCAGTCTGGCAGCGGGGCTGATGGCAGCGGGGCGACGGGGAGCGGTAGCGGGTCGGAGTGGCAGTGTTTCGGAGGTTTCGGTTCGGCGGGACGGTCGTTTTGAGTGGTGGGTGTTTTGGCTGGTGTCACTGCCGTGGGCGGTGTATTTGTTGTGGGGTGCGATGACACCGCCGACGGATTTCGACGTGCGTGAGTATCATTTGCAGGGTCCGAAGGAGTGGTATCAGGCCGGTTGGATTTCTTATCTGCGTCACAATGTGTATACCAGTTTTCCGTTTCTGAGTGAGATGCACAGTCTGGCGGCGATGGTGCTGGCGGGTGACTGGTGGCGTGGAGCACTGGCGGGACAGCTGGTGCTGGCGGTGTATCAGCTGCTGACGTGTGGTGTAGTGGTATCGGCTGGTATTCGCTGGTGTGGTCGCGGTGCCGGTTATTTGTCTGGTCTGATCTGGCTGACGACACCGTGGACGCTGCGGATATCGCTGATTGCGTATGCAGAGGGTGCGCTTAGTTTTTACACGGCGGCGGCGATACTGCTGTCGTTGTTGGTGGGGCGATTGCCGGCTGACGGTGTGCGTGGTCGAGCGATTTTGGTGGTTGGATTTTTGGCTGGCAGTGCGATGGCCAGCAAGTACACGGGTTTGCTGCTGGCGGTTTTGCCGACGGCGGCGGGCTGGTGCTGCTGGTGGTGGCGTGCGTCGGGTGGTCTGCGGTGTTTGTTGTCGGCTGGTGAGCAGCGGCGTGGTTTTGTGCGGGAGGCCGGGCTGTATGCAGCTGGGGTCCTGCTGGCGACGGGTCCGTGGCTGCTGAAGAATGCGGCGGAGACGGGCAATCCGGTGTTTCCGATGGCGTGGTCTGTGTTTGGGGGTACGGAGTGGAATGAGCCTTTGAACGAGCGGTGGAAGCAGGCGCATGGGGCACCTGAGCATTCGCTGGAGCGAATTCCGCAGCATTTTCTGGATGCGGCTGTGCGGAACAAGTGGACCAGTCCGTTGTTGTTTGGGCTGGCTGTGCCGGTGTTGCTGTGCTGCTGGCGGAGTGAGCCGTTGCGGCTGGTGTGGCTGGCTGTGGGCTGGGGTTTTCTGACGTGGTGGGGTTTAACGCATCGGATTGATCGTTTTTGGGTTCCGGTGGTACCGTTGCTGAGTGTGCTGGCGGGTGCGGGTGTGATGTTGAGCGGTGTGTGGTGGTGGCGTGTGCTGGTGCTGGGCAGTGTGTTGACGGGGACGATCTTTAATCTGCGATTCAGTACGTTGGCGCTGGTTGGATTTCATGCGGGTTTGATGGATCTGGAGGGGGCTCGTGAGCTGGTGATTCGCAGTGATTTGCGGGTGATGAATGAGCAGTTGCCGGCGGGAGCGAAGGTTTTGATGGTGGGTGAGGCGGAAGTTTTTGATGCTCGATTTGCGTTGCTTTACAACACGGTGTTTGATGAGAGTGTGTTTGAGGAGTTGACTGCGAGTGCGGGTGCGGCGGGATCTGTGGCTGCAGCGGAAGAGGTGCGTGAGCGATTGCGTGGTGCCGGGGTGACTCATGTGCTGGTGAACTGGCGTGAGGTACTGCGATATCGTCTGCCGGGTTCGTATGGATATGCTGAGTATGTCCAGCCGGAGCGTTTTGAGGAATTGCGGGAGGGTGGGGTGCTGGGTGCGGCGCGGGTTTTGGGTCAGTCTTCGTGGAGCGGGTTAGGTGAGACGGAGCGGCGTGTGGTGCAGCAGTGGCGGGGCTGGCAGCGGCTGGTGCGTGGTGATGTGTGGGAGACGGTGCGGCTGTACGAGGTGCGTTAAGACTGTAAGATGGCGTTGTGAAGCGGAATTGAACTGTGGCATAGACCGGGTGTACGGGAAAGCGGGCGGGGCATGATGGCAGAAGAGTCAGGACAGCAGGATGACCGACTGGATCCGCTGGTGCGGTCGGCATTTCGTGAGGCGCTGGTGGTGTCTTTGATCTGGCTGGCTGCGATGGTCTGGTCGGTGGGAGTGAGCTGGTGGCTGGGTTATGGGCGCAGCGTGCAGGATTTGAAGCTGGTGCTGGGTTTCCCGGAGTGGGTGTTTTGGGGGATTGTGGTGCCGTGGGTTTCGTGTGCCGGGATTTCGTGGTTGTTTGCCGTGTGTTTTGTGCGTGACGGCGAGCTGGGCGAGGATTTGGAAGACGCTGACGATCTGGGACTGGGGGGCTGAGGCATGTGGCGGTCGAGTAATACAGTGCTGTTGCTGGCTCAGCAGACCGACGCAGCTTCGCGGGTGGGTTCTGGTGCGATGCTGATGCTGGTGTTGTTTATTGCTGGTTCGCTGTGGATTGGAGTGCTGGCGAACAGGGCGGCCAGTGCGGGCGGGTTCATGAAGGGATTTTTTCTGGGGAACCGTGGTCTGGGTGTGTGGGCATTGGCGTTGACGGCGACGATTCAGAGTGGCGGTACGTTCATGGGTTTTCCGTCGCTCGTGTATTCTCATGGCTGGATTGTGGCGTTGTGGATTGGCAGTTACATGGTGGTGCCGATCACGGGTTTTGGGATTTTGGGGAAGCGACTGGCTCAGCTGAGTCGTCGTACGGGGGCGATTACGGTGCCGGACATGTTTCGGGTGCGTTTTGGCAGTCCGACTCTGGGCCTGATGAGTACTCTGTTTATTCTGTTCTATCTGTCATTTTTGATGTTTGCGCAATTTAAGGCCGGAGCGATTGTGTTGCAGCTGGCGTGGCCGGGCGGGACGGATCTGGCCTTGTCTGAGGACGGTGCGGGGATTTCAGAGTGGCGTTATCACGTGGGTTTGCTGGTGTTTGCGACGACGGTGGTGGGGTATACGCTGGCGGGCGGTTTTCTGGCGGCTGTCTGGACGGATTTGTTTCAGAGTGTGCTGATGTTTGCGGGTGTGATGCTGTTGCTGGTGGCATCATTGAGTGCGGTGGGTGGACTGGAGCAGGCGACCTTGCGTTCGCTGGAGAATACGGGACCGGGGTTTGTGTTTGGTCCGGGATATGCGGCGGACGGCGGTGATCATCAGTTTCTGCCGTTGTCGCTGGCGATATCATTTTTTGTGGTGTGGATCTGGGGTGGCGTGGGTGCACCGGCGGGTCTGGTGCGTTTGATGGCCAGTCAGAACACGAATGTGATTCGCAAATCGATTTATGTGCTGAGCATTTACAATCTGGGGATTTATTTGCCGTTGATAGTGATTTGTGTGTGTGGTCGTGCTTTGTTGCCGAATCTGGCGAAATCGGATGAGATTGTGCCGCGTCTGGCGTTGCTGACGACGGCGGGCTGGCCTGGCGGATCACTGGTGGCGGGTCTGATTTTGGCGGCGCCATTTGGTGCGGTGATGTCGACGGTCAGTTCGTATCTGGTGGTGTTGTCATCGGGCGTGGTGCGTGACATTTATCAGCGTTTTCTGCGTCCACAGGCGCAGCGTGACGAGCTGCGGATGGCGGCTTGGCTGACGATGATTCTGGCGGGTTTGATATCGGTGGCGGTGATGTGGAGTCCTCCGAAGTACCTGCAGGTTTTCATTGTGTTCAGTACATCGGGTGCAGCGGCGACGTTTCTGGTTCCGGCGATTATGGCGTGTTACTGGCGGCGTGCGACGCCGGCGGGCGCTGCGGCGGGGATGATCAGTGGTGCGGTGGTGGTATTGTTTCTGTATTTGTGTGGGATTATGGGCTGGTCACCGGCTCAGGCGATTGGTGCGGCGGGTGGTTTTCGTCCGTGGTTTCTGCTGGGTCTGGAGCCATTGATCTGGGGTTTGCTGGCATCGAGCAGCAGTGCGGTGCTGGTGAGTCTGCTGACTGCTCCGTTGCCAGCCGAGCATATTTCGCGTTTGTTTGATCGTCGTGCGATTGCAGAGGGGGAGGCGGTCTGATGGGTGCGACGGGTCAGAGTCGGCGTGGTCTGCTGAATTATGCGGGTTCGTCGATTACGGCGACAGCGATGGCGTCGCTGTTGCTGCGCGGCGGGGAGTTGCGTGCGGATCATGTTCCGGGCGAGTCGCTGACGGCGCCGCATCATCCGCCGCGTGCTCGGAGGGTAGTGCATTTATGTCTGTGCGGCGGGCTTAGTCATCTGGATTCGTTTGACTACAAGCCGCAGCTGGAGCGGCTGCATGGGAAGTCGTTGCAGTCGAGTGAGCGTCCGGAGACATTTTTCAATCAGATCGGGCTGTTGCGGAAGAGTGACTGGGCATTTCGGCAGCGTGGGCAGAGTGGTTTATGGATTTCGGATTTGTTTCCGCAGCTGGCGGAGCTGGCGGATGATCTGACGGTGATTCGGTCGATGGTGGCCGAGTCTGCCAATCATACTCCGGCGACTTTCGAAGAGAACTCGGGTTTTCGTCTGAACGGTTTTCCGGTGATGGGTTCGTGGGTTTCGTGGGGACTGGGATGTGAGACGGACGAGTTGCCGTCGTATGTGGTATTGCCGGATGTGCGTGGTTTGCCTGCTGGAGGCACGATTAACTGGTCGAACGGATTTTTGCCGGCGCAGCATCAGGGAGTGGCATTTCAGCCTGCGGGTGCTCCGATTCGTGATTTATTTCCTGCGCGGGAGGTTTCTGTGCGTCAGGAGCAGGCCAGTCGGCGATTACTGGCAGCGATGAATGAGCGGAATCTGGAGCTGGAGGGCGAGGAGGACGTCTTGCGGGCGCGGATGCGTTCGTATGAGCTGGCGGCGAAGATGCAGATGACGGTGCCTGAGGCTGTGGATTTAGCGGGCGAGACTGAGTCGGTGTTGCGGATGTATGGAGTGGACCGTGAGGAGACGTCGGATTTTGGCCGGCGTTGTTTGCTGACGCGGCGGCTGCTGGAGCGTGGTGTGCGGTTTGTGCAGTTGTTTTCGGGTGGATCTTTTGGTTCACCGCGGATTAACTGGGATGGTCACGAGGATGTGCGTGAGAACCATACTCGGGAAGCGGTGCGGATGGACCAGCCGGTAGCGGCGCTGCTGCGTGATTTGAAGATGCGAGGGATGCTGGAGGATACGTTGGTGTTGTGTACGACGGAGTTTGGCAGGACTCCTTTTACGCAGTCGAGTGAGTTTGTGGTGGGTGCCGGTCGGGATCACAACATGTATGGGTTTTCGATCTGGATGGCCGGGGGCGGTCTGAAGCCTGGTCTGGCGTGGGGTGCGACGGACGAGGTGGGCTGGAAGGCGGTGGAGCAGCCTGTGCACTGGTATGATTTTCATGCGACGGTGCTGCATCTGCTGGGTATAGACCATGAGCGTCTGACGTTTTATCACAACGGGATTCAGCGGCGTCTGACGAACGTGCATGGCGAGGTTGTGCGTGGTTTGCTGAGCTGAGGTGCGGGATTCGCGTGTGTGGGTGCTCATTTGCTGACTTTCGCGGGCTGTTCTAGAATTTGCTGCAGCTGTGTGAACGAATTCTGAAACTGCAACGAAACAGACGAATCCATGAAAGCGATAGCCGTACGCCCGGGGACTCCGAACAGTGTTCATCTTGCTGAGCTGCCGATGCCGGCGGTCAGTGACATCCCGGATGGTCGCGGGGTGCTGGTGCGAGTTTTGAAGGTGGGAGTGGATGCGACGGATCGTGAAATCAACGAAGCGCAATACGGGAATGCTCCGGCGGGCTATGATTTCCTGGTGATTGGCCACGAGTGTTTTGGGGTGGTGGAGGCGGTTGGTGCGAATGTGCGTCGGGTGCGTCCGGGGGATTATGTGACGTGCACTGTGCGTCGTCCGGGCGGTTCGATTTTTGACCGGATTGGGCGCAACGACATTACCAGTGAAGAGACGTATTACGAGCGCGGCATCAATCTGCGTCACGGATTTTTGACTGAGTATTTTGTGGATGACGAGGAGTACGTGGTGCGGATGCCTCAGGCTTTGGCGCATCTGCATGTGCTGGCTGAACCGATGAGTTGTGCGGCGAAGGCTGTTGAGCAGGCCTTTTTGGCTCAGCAGCGACTGCAGGTGTGGGAACCGAAGCGAGCGTGGGTGACGGGAGCCGGTCAGATTGGTCTGCTCAGCACATTGATTCTGCGTTTGCGTGGCATTCAGGTGCTGACTTTAGCGCGGGGTCCGAGGCCCAATTTGAAGGCGGAGATTGCCGAGGGGTTTGGGGCCGAGTATGTCAGTACAGCTGAGATGTCTCTGCAGGAGGTTGCTGCGCGATATGGCAAGCCGGACCTGATCATTGAGGCGACGGGCAGCAGCAGCATTGCTTTTTCGTGTATGGACCTGCTGGCTCACAACGGCTGCATGGTCTGGACCAGTATTACTGGCGGCAAGGCTGAGACGCAGGTGCCGTCGGACCGGATCAATTTGAACTGGGTTCTGGGGAACAAGCTGCTGGTGGGTTCGGTGAATGCCAATTTCCGGCATTTTGAATCGGGGATACGTGATTTGGCATTGGGTGAGGCGACGTGGCCGGGGGTGTTGCAGAAGATCCTGACGACTCCTGTGGCCGGTCTGGAGAACTATCGGGAAATGATGCGGCTGCTGGTTGAGGACAAGAATGCGCTGAAGGTGTTTGTTGAGGTTGGGCGGTGATCAGGGGTCAGGGGTCAGTCAGGCGAGCTGCGGACGGGAGTCCGCGGGTGGCCATCTTCGTAGCTCGGGCTTTCCAGCCCGAGTTCTGTGCTTAGGTACTCTTCATCGCGGCCGTCAGACAATCATGAGCCGCGACCGTGAGGGAGCGGGGCGGAGATTTTTTCGCAGGGGCTGAACTCTGATTTGCCC
>Ga0172372_10007756_pt1 | contig 14360 bp, 9 predicted proteins | sample LakKiv5m_2_FD_114544 | JGI IMG/M metagenome (GOLD analysis project Ga0172372, IMG submission 114544) | Freshwater microbial communities from Kabuno Bay, South-Kivu, Congo - kab_092012_9.5m | ecosystem: Environmental > Aquatic > Freshwater > Lake | place: Democratic Republic of the Congo...
TACCCCGTCAGTGAAACTTCGATTTAAGGACCATGACAACCTGGCCCATTATGCCAATGCGGCGGTAGACATTCAGTTTGACTTCCCTTTTGGGTTCCGGGAGTTGGAGGGTATTCATTCCCGAACCGATTTTGATTTACGCAGCCACCAAGAGCTTTCGGGTAAAAAGATGCAATATTTTGATCCGGAGCTAAACGAATCCTATATCCCTTATGTGGTGGAAACCTCCATAGGGTGCGACCGGATGTTTTTAGCTATGTTATCACACGCTTACACAGAGGAGCAGTTGCCCGATGCGGAGGGAAATGAATCCACCCGGGTTCTGCTGCGTCTACACCCGGCCTTGTCACCGGTCAAGGCTGCTATTCTTCCGTTGTTGAAGAACCGGGAGGAGCTGACTACCGCAGCTCGGGACATCTACCAGAAGCTTCGCCTGGCCTTTTCCTGTCAGTACGACGAGAAAGACGCCATCGGCCGCCGGTATCGTCGGCAGGATGCCATTGGCACTCCTTTTTGCATAACAATCGATTTTGAGACCCTGGAAAACGGGACCATCACCCTGCGGGACAGGGATACCCTGAAGCAGGAAAGGATGTTGCCAGATGAGGCAACTGCACGCATCCGGAGCAGAACGGATATGGCAGCCTTACTGGAAGGATTAGGGGAAATACCCGTTTAGGACCTGGAAGTTATTAGCAGGTCCAGCGGGGTGGATTTCATAGTGAATCGCTCCCCAAGGTATTCGTTGCACAGGTGACCCCTGTAGGTATATACGCCGTGGCGAAGTCCTGGATTGTCGAAAAGCCAGTTTTCGATACTCCCTGCTGTGGCAGCCTGAAGTAGAAGGGGCGTGAGGATATTGCTCATGGCAACTGAAGCGGTTCTGGGTACGCGTGAGGTGATGTTTGGGACGCCGTAGTGAATTACGCCATGCCGGATGAAAGAGGGGGAAGACAGGTCGCGGATTTCTGAGGTAGCAAAGCAACCACCCTGATCGATGCTCACGTCGATGATTACGGCGCCCTGTTTCATTTTTTGGATCATGTCCTCACTGACAACAACGGGTGTTCGGCCCGATTTAGCATGGATGGCACCGATGACAACATCCGCACTAATTAGTTCTTCCTGCAGGTAGGCCGGATTGAGAGAGGAGGTATAAAGTTGCCGTCCTACCTGGTTCTGGATGCGTTTGAGTTTGTATATATCATTGTCGAATATGCGCACCTCGGCTCCAAGGCCGATAGCTACCCGCGTAGCATTTTCCGCTACGATGCCAGCGCCAAGGATAACTACCCTGGCGCTGGGTACGCCGGAGATGCCACCCAGGAGAACGCCTGTTCCTCCTCCGTTGATGGAAAGCAGTTCGGCGGCGGTTAACATGGCTTCGATGCCTGCCATTTCGCTCATGATGCGCACCATGGGAAAGGTATCTGATCCATCTTTAATGTACTCCATAGCAAAGGCTAGAACTTTGCGCTGCCTAAGCTTCTGAAAATAGGTAGCGTTTAGGGTTGGCATCTGCAGGGGAGAAAGGAGAATTTGGTTGGCATACATCCTGTCAATTTCCTCTGCTGTTGGGGGAGCTGCTTTCAGGATGATGGCAGCACGGTAAACCTCACTGGGATCCGCTGCAATTTCGGCTCCAGCCTCGGAGTAGTCTCTGTCGGAGAAATGGGCATTGTCTCCTGCTCCACGTTCAATGAGAACCCTTTGACCACGGCCGACGAGTATTGCCACAGAGGCGGGTACCAAGGGAACCCTGTTCTCTTGCAAGGTAATTTCCTTAGGGATACCGATGATGCCCTTTTCTTGTTTGACGGGGGTCACCAGCCGCTCCTCCACCGGGTGGGAGGACATGCCGGACAATTCGCGGGGAATGGGAACAGGTCCCTGTGGTTTGCCGGATTCGTCGCTCATCGTATAGCATGGAAAGGAGAAAGCAATTCGTTAAGTTCGCTGGTAATCATGGCGGTGGCTCCCCAGATGACCTTTTCCCCAAAACGGAAACAAGGAACATCGTCGATGTGTAATCCTGGGCGGTACCGGATGGTCGTTTTAGTCTGAAGGGAGGGATCAAGGAGTTGTTGCAGGGAGATTTCCAGAATACCACTTACCTCGGAGACCTGGGGGATGAACTCCGGTTTAAGGTTGGTGATACCCAGGAAGGGGAACACGTGAAAATTGCTGACAGGAATGTAAAGTGGTGTGAGTGCACCGAGGAGGCGCACGGCTTCGGGAGGAATTCCTATTTCTTCATGAGCCTCCCGCAGGGCAGTTTGGGCAAGATCTCGGTCAGATTGATCCTGTTGGCCACCTGGAAAAGCTATCTGGCCCTGGTGCCTGTCGCGGGAATCACCCGAGGGACGCTCAATGTATACAATTAGCCAATCGCCTGCGCAGGGATAGAGCAGGGCGAGCACTGCGGCCATACGGGCAGAATCTGGCACTGGAAGCACTGGCCGGAATGGGTGAGACATTTTGGCGTGGGCGGATACCCCGGGAAGCGCACCTTGTTGCAGCCTCTGTGCTAGGCCCCCGACCCAGTCCGATTCCATACTTAACCCGTTTGCCCCTCCGTTCGGTTGGATTTCTGCAAATACAAATCTAGCGCTGCCGTCATGGAAGGAGCAGTATCGGTAGGAGCTTGAATAGTAGCAACGAGATTTTTTTCTTCAACCGCCTTGCGGGTAGAATTCCCGAATACGGCGATGCGGGTATTATTCTGCTTGAAATCGGGAAAGTTGTCGTAGAGGGACTCGATACCCTGAGGACTGAAAAAAACAAGGACATCGTAGGTGACATCGCTCAGATCGCTCAAATCGGAACTTACGGTATGGAACATGATGGCCTCATGCCAGTCGAGCTGATTGGCATCGAGAAAATTACAAACATCCTTGGCACCCAGATTGGAGCATGGGACTAGGAACTTTTCGCTTTTGTTCCGTCGGATGGCTGCGCTGAGGTCTTCGATGCCTCGATTACCCACAAAGACCTTCCTTTTGCGGTAGATGATGAACTTTTGAAGGTAGTTGGCAATGGCCTCTGTAAGACAGAAGTACTTCAAATCCTGGGAAATTTTCAAGCGCATTTCTTCGCCCATTCGGAAGAAATGATCAACGGCATTCTTACTGGTGAGCACCACGGCGGTGTATTCCTCAAGCCGGATGCGGCTACGGCGGAAATCGCGAGCGGCGACCGGTTCTACGTGAATGAAGGAACGCCAATCTATGGTGATGCCATATTTCTTCTCCAGCTCATAATATGGCGATTTCTCGGAAGGTTTTGGTTGGGAGACCAGGATGGTGCTTACCTTCCGGTAGGTTTCTCCTAATTCCTCCCCTGAGGCCGGTAGGGCATTTACCGAAGTATCTGGGTTCATCCGATTTAAAGGGAAAGGTTCATCCATTTCAACATGACAAGGATGGGAGCGAACTCGACGGTGCAAACATACAACATAAAGTGGAAAAAATGGGTGCTGAGGTATTTACTGGCAAGGGACAAGGCGCGCACATAATGAAACAGCAGGAGTCCGGCGGCTATCCCGGTGCAGGTCAAAATCACAGATTCCCTTACAGCTTCGCTCAAGTAAGGGAAGAAAATATTGGCTGGAGCGAGTAAAAAGCCCATGGCAATTCCAAAGATGACCATAAGAAACTGGTATTGGTCCAGTGATTGCCGGAAGGGGAAAATGGTGCCAAGGAGTGTCAGAAAAAAGTGGCGCGCCAACAGCAGCAAGCTAGGAATCAGGAGAAGGAGTTGCGATGCTGGTCGGGCAGTTCCTCCCAGACCCGCAGAAAACTGAGGAAAGGAAACCTGCAGGAAAATGCCCATGTTGGCAGCAAAGAAAAGGTATAAAATCAGATAGGGACCAATGCCGCGGCCGGTCATTTCCCGGTAGAGTAGATGAAAGGAGGATTCCCGGCTAAGTGCTCCCAGGGCCTTCAGGAAGTAACTTCTTAAGAGGGTGAGCACGATTGCCAAGGCCAGTAGCAGGGCCAGGAGTCCAAAAAAATTCCGGGACTGGGGGGTAAGTTCAGGTAGGGGGCTCTCCGTTGCGCTCAGGGGAAGGGGTTGTGGTTTAGTCTTCTCAAATGGATTATCCTCCAGCGGAGGAGTTCGGTAGCTCAGCTCGAACGGATTGGATTGCCGGGAGGAGGCCGCTGGGAGGCTGGAAGACAAGGTCATCAAGCACAAGGCAAAAGGAAGTATCCCCCTCAAGGTCCTATTTTAGGGCAAAATTAGGCAATTTTGCAGGATTCAAGCTGTCGTTATGCGGGATATGCAGATAAGCTGGGTAGTTTGGCTTGGGGCAATCGCCATCACGGGTATCCTGGCTGTGCAGACTTATTGGGGCATGACTACCTGGACGGCCAACGAATCGGATATTAATCAGAAAATTCACCTTGCCCTTCGTCGAGTAGCGGAAAATCTGGCTATCGCCAATGGCACAGTCCTTCCGGCCGGAAACATTATTCGTAAACGGACTTCTAATTACTGGTTGGTTAACATTGCTTATGAAATTGACGCCGGTCTGCTCGAATTTTACCTGCGTAAAGAGTTGGAGACCCTCTCGGTAAATCTTGATTTTGAATACGCCATCTTTGACTGTAGCACGGATGAGATGGTATATGGAGCCTATTGCGCCTACGAACCCACCGCCCGGGCGCCGCGTATCAGTCAGTCGATGCCAGGCTATCACGCCTTCACCTATTACTTTGGCGTGAAATTTCCCGGAAGATCAGGATTCTTATGGGGCCAGTTCCAAGTAGTACTTTTTTTCTCGGTCATCCTGTTGTTAACTATCTTGTTTTTCTCCTATGCATTATATGTCATAACAAGGCAGAAATGGCTATTTGCGCAGCAGAAGGACTTCATTAATAACATGACCCACGAGTTCAAGACCCCGCTTTCCTCCATTCAGCTTGCCGCCGATTATTTTCTTGGGCAAAGGGAAATACAGGGTAACGAGCGTTTGCTTCGGTATTCGCGTATCATCCGGGATCAGAACCTTCGGCTTAATCAATACATTGAGCGATTGCTCCAACTGACCCGCTTTGAAGCCGGGGGGTTCAGGATGCAGCTGGAGACTATCGACATCGGCCCTTTTTTTCGTGACTTGGCAGGAACAGAGCGTATCCGATTTGAAGAACGCGGAGGGACCCTGGAGCTGACTGGTGCAGTGGATGGATTGGAAATTCGCGCCGACCGTTTTCATTTGACCAATATGATAAGCAGCTTGCTCGACAATGCCTTGAAGTTTTCAGGCGCGGATGTGGAGGTAAGTATTCGTCTGGTCCGTCAGGGCCATACCCTGTTGCTTGGAGTCGCTGATCGGGGAATAGGGATTCCGGCTGATTTGCGCGAAAAGGTATTTGAGAAGTTTTTCCGTATTCCTGTCTCAGGAAATCAGGAAGTCAAGGGATTTGGCATTGGGTTATATTATGTGCGGGAGGTTTGTCAGGCGCATCGATGGAAGGTTCGCATTTTATCACCCCCGGCTGGCACAGGCACCGAGGTACAAGTTGCCATACCATGGAAAGGATGACCGATAGAAAACCCAGGCTTCTTTATGTCGAGGACGACGAGGCACTCGGTCAGCTGACCCGCGATCAGCTCGAGGACGCCGGGATGGAGACCCTCTGGCTCCGGTCCGGAACGGAGGCAGCCGAACTGGACCAAGTGGACGGATATGACTTGATTGTCCTAGACATCAACCTCCCGGGTATGGATGGTTTCGATTTAGCATCCAGATTCCGAGCCCGGTCGGAATCCATTCCCATTTTGTTTTTGAGTGCGCGGGCCCTGCCCGATGATCGTATTCACGGTTTACGGCTTGGGGCCGATGATTACCTCGTGAAACCTTTTGATATCCAGGAGTTGCTTCTTAAAATCCGGATATTCCTGAAGCGCCGGACAGTAAACCAGGATGCTTTGGCCAGGGAGGTCATACCGGTTGGAGCCTATCGCCTAGACAAAGGCAATTTAATCCTTCTGGCACCTGACGGATCCTCCCGGCGAATGACTAGCAAGGAGGCGGAACTACTGGATTATTTGGCACGTCATGCCAACCGCCTGATACGCCGCTCGCAACTACTAATGGATGTGTGGGGAAACGACGACTATTTTCTTGGACGCAGCATGGATGTGTTTATTTCGCGGCTGCGAAAATACCTGGCTGCTGACTCCCGAATCCGCATTGAAGCCATTCACGGCATCGGTTTTCAGTTTGTATGCCCAGTTTAATAGGTCTGGACCCCATACACCGGGTTGTTTCCTACAAAAAAAACTGGTCTTCCTTTCGGATTAGCACATGAAATCTTATTTTTGCGCACCCATGTCCAAATGGCATCGTCAGGATTGGTTTTGGGTTTTCAAAGAACAAGCAATAGCGCTCGATTATGGCATTGATTAGTAAAATAAGACAAAAGGGAAGTTGGATTTTGATTATCCTGATTGCCCTTGGGTTGGGAGGTTTTATCCTGATGGACATGACCTCCGGGCAGACTAGTGTATTCGGTAGTGCCCAGCCTGTTTTGGCCAAGGTAAATGGCAAGAAGATTGACGTCAACGAGTTTAACCGGACTGAAAGTATTCTTTACTCCGGATCGACTAGTGACCTATTCTCCAGACGCGACAATATTTGGACTTACTTCTTGGAGAAAATCCTCATAGGTGAGCAAGCCGATAAATTAGGACTTGGGGTAAGTCGTGCAGAGCTAATGGACCTGCAGTTTGGACTGGAACCTAGCCCTATCATTACGCAACGTTTTGGGGATGCCAATACGGGGCAGGTTAACCGGGAACAGCTCAATCAGGTTAAGCAGATGATTGAGTCAAATACCCTTGAGCCTGAGATGCGGTCTTATTGGGCCATCCAAGAGGGTGAGATTATCAAGGACAGGTTGCAGCGCAAATTAAGTTCGCTCATTGGCAACGGGTTCTACACCCCCAACTGGCAGGCTGAGATATTCTTTTCCGAGGGGTCCGGCTTTTTGGAGTTTGCTTATGTGCGCGTGCCTTTTGACAATCTGGAAAATAGTGAAGTTTCTCTATCTGACGAAGATTACGATGCCTATCTTGAGAAATTCAGCAAGAAGTTTACGAACAAAGAGGAGCGTCGCAGAGTCGCCTATGCCATTGCTAATGTTTTTCCTTCCGGGGCTGATACTGCGGAAATAAAGGGTAAGATTGATGCGCTGGTCACTCCTTTCCGAATCGCGGAAAACGACACCAACTTCATTGAACAGAACAGGGGTACTATGTCCTCAGTATTTGTTAAGAAGATGGAAATCAATCCTGTCGTAGCTGACAGTATTTTCAATCTACCGGTAGGGGAGGTATTTGGGCCATTTATTGAATCGGGAACCTATCGCGTGGTAAAAATGCTGGACCGTAAAGTGTTGCCGGATTCAGTGAAGTCGCGCCATATTCTTCTGCCGGCCGCGGATGCTAATGAGGCATTTCTGGCACAAAAAAAGATTGATTCTCTTAAGCAGGTCATTGAGAGCGGCCAAGCTACATTCGAGGATATGGCATCCCAGTTCGGGACAGATGCAACCTCTTTAAAGGGGGGAGATTTAGGATACGCCTCACCAGGTCAGATGGTAGCGGAGTTCAACGATTTGATTTTCTTCCAAGCGGAAGAAGGAAAGTTGTACACGGTAACTACCCAGTTTGGTATTCATCTTGTGGAAGTCACCGGAAAGCGGTTCGTTAAAAATGAGACCGGAGTCCGTATTGGCTCACTGGTATCCAATATTGTACCTTCGGAAGCTACCCAGAAAAAGGCTTACGACAAGATTTCCACCTTGCTTAATAGCTCCGGCACCCTGGCAGACTTGAAAAAAAATCTGGCAAAAAACAAGGAGTTGAGACTGGATATATCCACACCGCTTGGAACGAATGATTATTTCCTCGGGCCACTAGGCTCGGGTTCCCAGTCTCGCGATATTATCCGCTGGGCTTTCGAAGCCGGCGAAGGGGACGTTTCGCCCCAGGTTTATGTATACCGGGACGAGAACCTGTATTTCGATAATAAATACGTGTTGGTAGGCCTAGACGAAATTATCCCTAAGGGACTACCTGAAATGGAGAAAATCCGCAAGGAAATCGAGCCTCTCGTTATAAATGAGAAAAAGGGAGAACTTATCGCTTCTCGCATGAAAGGTAAATTGTTGGAGGAGGTTGCCTCTTCATTTGGTGAACCCATCGATACGGCCAGGGGCATCACCTTCGCCAATCCGGTCATGGCGGGGGTAGGCAGTGAACCACGCCTTCTTGGGACGCTATTCCGCTACAATTCAGGTGATTTAGCCAAACCAGTGGTAGGAACAGCAGGAGTATATGCGGCCAAAATTCTCACTAGAGCTGCACCCTCTGCTGCCACCGAACTTGTTACTGTTAAGCGAAACCTGATGCCAACACACCAGAATCTGGTGGATAGCAAGATTGCCCAGTTTCTCAAAGACAAGGCAAAGGTGAAGGATTACCGAAGCAAATTCTTCTAAAAAAGTAAGCCATATGTCCTCAGTACACAACGCCGGAAAAAAGGGGTACTTTTTCCTCGGGCTGTTTCTCTTCTTTTTCCTGTTCTTCGCCTTGGTAGTTTACATCTACGGGCTCAATCAGTCCGGATTGTCCTAAATATCAGCTTTGATAAATTTCGCGTATTTGCGCGGCATATTTATCTAGGATTACCCGCCTTTTCAGCTTCATCGTCGGGGTAAGTTCCGACTCTGAACCATCCTGCTTTACGGGCTCCCAGGCATCCGGTACCAGCTTGAATTTCTTGACTTGGTCGATATGGGAGAAATCCTTGTTCATTTCGTCAATGACCTGCTGATAGGCTTCGATGACTTCGGGTTTGCGAACAGCCTCTGCAAGAGAGGACCAGGACACCTGATGATTGGCGCACCAATCCTTTAGGGCATCTTCAGATGGAACAATGAGTGCAGAGACAAATTTCTGAGCATCTCCCACCACCATCATTTGCTCAATGAGGAATGACTCCTTGAATTTGTTTTCAATAGGAGCTGGAGCCACATATTTGCCGCCTGACGTCTTAAAGAGTTCCTTTTTCCGGTCGGTGATTTTGAGGAACTGGCCTCCTTCGGGACCGCACACTAATTTGCCCACATCACCGGTACAAAACCAGGATTTTCCATCGATAACCTTGGTGACGGCAGCGGTGGCCTCCGGTTTATTAAAGTAGCCCATCATGATATTCGGTCCGGCTACCAGGATTTCCCCCTCGTTTTCGCGATAGTTGCCATCGGAGGAATCGATTAGAAGATCAACTCCCGGAATGGTCTGGCCGACGGTACCAAGCAGCGCGCCACCTTTCTGGAAGGTGCTTGCAGTGAGTACCGGAGAGGTTTCTGTGAGTCCGTATCCTTCCCGGATGGGTACCCCGGCGGCTGAAAACACCTGTGCGATGCGGAGAGGACAGGGGGCAGCTCCTGTTACAATCCCCTTGACATTGCCGCCAAGCGCCTCCCGCCATTTGCTAAAGATGAGCTTATCAGCAATTTTTCCCTTTAAGCCACTCACAGGTTTGTGATAGGCGTAATCTTCGGTAAGGGACAGCGCCCAGAAAAATAATTTTTTCTTCACACCGTCGAGCGCAAGCCCCTTGTTATAGATTTTTTCGTAAACCTTTTCGAGGAGGCGGGGCACTGTGGTAAAGAAATGGGGCCTCACCGTTTTGAGATCCCCCTCGTCGCCACCTAGATTGTCTGTCCCGGTGAAAACAACAGATACTCCATTGAATAGGTAGTGGTAAGAGGCTGCCCTTTCGAATATATGGCAAATGGGTAGGAAACTGAGCACCCTGTCGCCGTGCTGGACCGGAATGATGGCAGCTGCTGCTTCCACATTGGAAATAATATTGTGATGAGAAAGCATGACCCCTTTAGGCAAGCCAGTGGTGCCTGAAGTATAGATTATAGTTGCCAGTTCTTCAGCTTTCACTGCGCTTTTGATGGCCTCCAACTTATCCATACCCTCGTCAGTGAGCAAATCTTCCCAATAGGGCTTGCCTTCCTCCCGGTCAAACGAATAGACGGCTTTCATCGTGGGCACGTCTTTCTGGGCGGTGCTGACCTTATGGTAGAGGTCGCCTTTTCCCACAAAGCAGATTTGGGTTTCTGAATCGTGGAAAATATAAATGTATTCTGCAATGCTAATTGTTGGGTAGACGGGCACGTTGATGGCTCCGATTTGCTGCACAGCCATATCGAGGATGACCCACTCCGGGCGGTTTTGGTAAACTGCCACTCCGACCTTGTCCCCTTTGCCGATTCCCAATTTCAGTAAGCCACAACTTAGCTGATTGGCCAACCGGATAACGTCATCGGTAGAGAAAAAGGAAAGTTTGCCGTCCTGACCTTTGGAACCAAGACATTCCTGGAGGGAATAGTGGGCTTTCTGATAGTGAATGTAGTCGAATAATCGTGTTGGCTTCATTGGGAAAAAATTACTGAAATAAATGGGAAAGATAGCATTCCTATTGCTATCGAATATAAAAATACCATTTAAATCCGAAAAAACACGGAGAGTTCTATCCGACTTCTTCCAGTTTCCCTTCTACCAACTGGACCAACTGATCGAGATCCTGGACGAACTGTACCTGATTATTCGTTCGGAACTCAAAACCCTGAACAGGATAACCCAAGAGAAAAACAGGACAGGGAAGCTGCTGACGCTGCAGTTTATCCACATATTGCTGAATGGACTGCGTCTCAAATGCGGTGCTAATCACGGTACAGACATAAGCGGGCTGCACCAAGCTGCAAGCTGTACTAAGGTCTGAGGGGGAGATATCTTGTCCCAAGTTGATGACCCGAAAGTGGCGTGCCAGCAGCAAATAGTGGATGAAGAGAAGGCTAAGTTCCTGCCTTTCCCCCTCCGGCAGATAGAGCAAAATTTTCTCCATCTGGGCAGATTCCCCGGGACCAAGTCGGTCAATGGCCGCTATAATTTTCTGTCGAATCAGTGCACTAATGAAGTTTTCCTGCGCTGGACTCACCGTCCCGGTCAACCAAATAACCCCTAGCTTATTCAGAAAGGGGTAAATAAGCTCCAGCATGGTGCGTTCGAAACCCAACTGTTGAATATGGGTGTTGACCAAGTTGTCGAACTTGATTTCATCCATTTCCATCATGGAGAGGGTAAGTGCGTCAAACTGGCCTTCTCTGGTAATCCCAGGTGAGCTAAGGGAGGCTGCAGCCTGTTCAATTTCTCCGGGAGCCATGCTGGCAATCCTGGAAATCTTGTGGCCATTTTTATTTAAAATGGAAATATTGATTAGTTGCCGCAAATCCTCGTCTAGGTAATAGCGGATATTCGTCTGGGTGCGTTTGGGGTTGATTAAACCATAGCGCTGCTCCCAGGTGCGGATGGTATGAGCCTTCACACCTGTGATTTTCTCCAAATCCACAATTGAATAAACAGCCACAAACTGATTTTGGGGTCAAACAAGCAGGCAGGCAAAAGGTTTATTCCAGCTTGAAATACGTATCTTTACGATAATCTTCGCAAGTCATGTGCACCTGTCCACTTAGCCCCGGCAAGCTTGTCCTTCTGAGTAACCTGCTCGTTCTTTTCCTTGGATGCCTTGCGGTTCGCACCGAAGCTCAGGCTCCTCCAATCTGCATATTCCAGCTGAACTGCGTTGATCTGGGCTTGGATGGCTGGAACGGAGCCTATCTGGAGGTCCATACCGCTGGTCTGACCACCCGGTACACTATGCTGCGGGGAAGCCGCGAGACCTTTCACTTTAAGGTTTTACGCGGGGACAGCATTTCCATGCGATTTTTCCCTGGATTGTATGACGAGGAGATTCAGTACGAGCTTCGCAATGAACGGGATTCGATCCTTTTTGCTCAGCGTGGACAGCTTCCCGTCGCGGGTCTGGTATATCGAAACGTAGCAGCATGTGCAGGTTGTCCGGCGCCTCCGGTATTCTTTGTGAAACCAAGGTTTATTGGATCCGGCCAGGCGAGATTGGCTTGGCAGCCAGCTGATAATACCGCTTCCACCTTGATTCTGTGGCGGGATCCGGCCACTTTTCGAACGGATACCTTCCGCGTTCGGGCTCTTGATACCTTGCTGAGTGCTTTAAAGGAAAAGACCCAGTACACCTATTATCTGGCTAGTGTCTGTGCTCGGGATACCAGTCGGCCTGTGGGACCATTTACGCTGGAGACTCGCTGGAAACTCGACGTGGGGGTAAACCGGGTGGTAGCTCCGGCAACAGACTGTGGGCTGGGAACAGATTCAGTGAAGGTGGCCATCTTTAATTACGGGGGAGAGCCACAATCCCTCATTCCCTATGGCTATCAGATTAACCGGGTAGATATTCCGGTTAACCGGCCAGTGGATGGTTTTTACACTGGGGTGGTGGCCATGGACAGTGCAAATGTGACGGCATTTGACCAACCATATCCTTTTGCAACACCTGGCGAATATGATATCGTAGCATGGACTCAGGTGGAGAAAGATGGGGATATCCGCAATGATAGTTCCCGGATTCGCATCACCAGTATTCCTACAATTAGGAACTATCCCTACTTGGCTACTCTTGAGGAACGGTTCACCGGATGGACGGTGGATGCCGGCGGAAGGGCTCCATCCTGGGAGCTAGGCACCCCAAATGGCGGGCTTTTACGAGAAGCTTTTGGGGGGATTCGCGCCTGGGGGACCAAACTCAGCGGAAATTATAACGCCGGGGAGTATTCCTTCCTTAATTCCCCATGTTTCGATTTTTCGCGGGTAACCCAGGAACCTGTTCTCTCGTTTCGCATGCAGCTGGATATTGAACGTTGCTGCGATGGCTTGTGGGTGGAATATTCCCTGGATGGGGGGCTGACTTGGGTGCGTTTGGGAAGTCCGGGAACTGGGGCAAATTGGTACAATGACAAGGAACGATGGTTGTGGAACGGACAGGGTCATACGGCAGGATGGTTTCTTGCCGCCCACCCACTCACCGGAGCGGCAGGTAAAGCCCAAGTGAAGGTGCGCTTTGTTTTCAATAGTGATTTTGGCACCCAGCGAGAGGGTGTTTTGCTAGACAATTTAAGCGTGACTGTCTCCGGCATAGACCTCTCTGCTTTGTCGGTGGCCAATGTCCGGCGGAGCGTGTGTGATAATAGGTCCGATTCGGTGGTCATACAGGTGGGCAATCTTGGTCGTGTGCCGGTAACTGGTCTTTCACTTGCCTATCAAGTAAATGGGGGACCGGTTATTACCGAATCGGCTTCAGGACTGGTGTTAGGCAGTCTTCAGCAAGGGACCTACACCTTCCGTCAGGGATTCGATTCTACTAGACCTGGAACTTACCGCATTAAGGCGTGGCTAGTTGGGGAAGCGGGACAGGCTCAGAACGATACGGCGCTATTTACCTTCCGCACCCATATTGCACTTCCATTTCGGGAAGATTTTGAACAGGGACGATTTCCGGTTGACTGGTCCGGAGAGGATTTGATGGTCACCCGGGGGCACAACAACCGAACCTATGTGGTCTCCGATTTGCTCCTTGCAGCCGACCCCAAGTTCGAAGTTATCACGGCCCCTCTGGGTCCTGTGGCTGCCCGAGATACCTTTCGGTTTGACTATCGTGCGGTCACTTTAGCTAGCGATGGAACGGAGGGGGCTGTTTGGGGTACTGCTGACAGGCTTGAGGTAGCAGTTTCCATTGATTGCGGTACTTCCTTTCAGGTGGTCCGTGTTTTGGATCGGGGCAGCCATACACCTACCCATCGTTTCCGAACACTTGCCGTTGATTTGTCCGCCTATGCAGGCAAATATGTACAGGTTCGAGTAAGCGCCATCTGGGGTACAGGGACTTATTGGATGGATTTCGACGATTTCCGACTCATTCGCTGTCCGGCATCACTTGGACTGAATGTGGCTGCAGTTCGTATTGCTGGTCCTACAGGTGGCAGCCAGGTTACCCAGGTGACCATTTCACCCGAATCGGGATCGGGGCCCTATACCTTTCAGTGGAGCAACGGATTACGCACCCGCACTGCGGAATTTGCAGCACCGGGTACTTATCAAGTTCGCGTTACCGACGTCTATGGGTGTGCAGATCAGGCTGAGGTGAAGGTTGGGGTGAGCACATCTGCCGGCGAAGTACCTCCACGGGTTGACCGGCTTTCGGTTTTTCCGAATCCATCCCGCTCCAAGGTAACTGTTCGCTTCTGGCTTGGAAAACCTGAACCGGCTGTATTGCGGGTTTTCAGTCCTTTGGGGTCGCTAGTCCGGCTGCTCGAGGCAGAGCCATCTCTTGGGCATGACCACCAGCTGTCCCTAGATGGTGTGCCACCTGGAGTATATTGGTTAAGCGTACAGGTTAGGGA
>Ga0172372_10007759_pt1 | contig 14356 bp, 3 predicted proteins | sample LakKiv5m_2_FD_114544 | JGI IMG/M metagenome (GOLD analysis project Ga0172372, IMG submission 114544) | Freshwater microbial communities from Kabuno Bay, South-Kivu, Congo - kab_092012_9.5m | ecosystem: Environmental > Aquatic > Freshwater > Lake | place: Democratic Republic of the Congo...
GAAAACCCTGAGCCTAGCACAAAATTTATAAATGCTGAATCAGTAGATAATATAAAAAATAATGCTACTAATACTTTTAGAAGTCAATTTAGATTGATTACAACAGAAGACTTCAGAAATTATATCTTAAAAAATTATAGTAATGTATTAGCTTCTGTACAAGTAGTTAACAACTGGGATTACCTTTCCCAACACATGAAGTACTATTTTGATTTAGGTATACAAAAACCTAATTTAGAAAGCAGAGTTTTATTCAACCAGGTAAAATTTGCTGATTCATGTAATTTTAATAATATATACGTGTATGCAACTCCAAAATTAGAAAAACTAAACTCTCTAAATACCAGATCTAACTATTTAAACTCTGCTCAAAAAGCTATTATAATTAACGATACTAACTCTACAAAACTAGCTACAGCTGAAATTGTCTTTAATGACCCTGTTTATATACAATTTGATCTAGGGTTTAGAATTAACCTTGATCCAATTACTCCTGAAATATCTAATTTCTGCTTCTTAGAAATTACCAGAGAATTAACCTCTAAGAGAAACCCTGAAGCTATTAGAAAACAAGTTGCAGAAATATTTCAAAATTACTTCTCTACAACAAACGACAATTTAGGTAAATTAATTTCTCTTACTGAAATATCTAACCAAATTAATGAAATTGACGGTGTTACAGATATTAAAACTGTTTATATTAAGAACAATGAAACATACTCTACCCAGGGTATAAGCTTTATTGCTTTTAATCCTGTCTATCCAACTGCAGATATACAATTGATAGCTCAAGACACACAGCTACCATTCTTCAAGTTTCCGTACCTAAATAATTTAAGCAATTTTATAGATAGGGTAAGAGTTGTAACACCTTCATTACAGCAGCTAACTGAAAGAGAATTCTAATGCCATGCCCACCCCTCTCTTTAATTACATTTACATTGATGTAAAAGACTACACAAACAGACCTTCGCTTTCTACTTATACCTTAGATATAACCCCTCTCTATTTTTATCCTGATTTATCTACCTCTACAGTACTCTCCGGTGGTGCATACTTAGCAAATAAAAATGTTAAGTGGGATTTTGGAGACGGTACACAATCCTATAGCCTTACCGCTGAACATAGGTATAAATGGCCAGGTAAGTATAATGTTAATTTAACTGTTTATGATAGTAAAGGAAATTCATATGAAAATATTTTTGTACCCAGCATAGATGTATATAATATTGTAGAAGATGATATTAATTTTAGAGATTACGGAAAATTTATTTATGATGTTCCTGCAAGTAAAATTATAGACCCTCTTGTAGTACAAAGAACAAACAGTTTTCAAACATATGAAGCATTATCAGGTGGTAGCTATACAGTATTCTTATACGCTTCTGGTGCACTAGGTAGTTATATTGATTTGAACTCTTATTATAGTGACAAATATAGTCATTTAAGAAGTTTGTCAAGATTTTACGAAAAACAAATTATAGGCAACACTGAATCATTTACAATCGTTGATGCTGTAAGCACAATTGACACCAAAGTATTTGTTAGAATAGAAAATAATAGGCTTCAGCTATGCAAAGAGTCTGATCAAGGCTCTGTATTTGCAGGCACAACTGGTTATGCAGAAATTTATTATGTTGATGATAGAACTAAGAATTTCACTACAAGAGAGGCGCCAATTTTTGTTTTTGCTTCTACTGATTGTTCAAAGTTTTATGATCAATATGTATACTTAAACAAAATTTATGAAAATGTAGAGCCACCACCTTACAGTTTTGAAACCAATAAAGTTGCAGTGCAGCCTATTATTAAAATACGACATAACCCTGCAAGTGAGCTATCAATTACAACAACAGGTATTGACGGTGAGGGTACTCTTAGCTCAACTAAATTTGATATTCCTAAAATAAGCTGGCAGTTTACAGAAATTCCTTTTGTTATAAAAATGAAGGATAATGAAAATTATACCACCAGAACCTATCCAGAACTGTACTGCGGTAAAATAGACAATATTAACCCTTCTATATCTACATTTAATTTAAGCTTAGACTTGGTAGGACCAAGCGGTAGGATAAGTGATGTTTACTTTAATAATGATTTTAGTAATAGTATTCCTAGATCAATAGGTTCATTTTATAAAGGATATTTTGTACCTAAAACTTCATCTTTAAATTGTAAGCTAACAGCTGGTATGCTTATTATTGATCCTGTAAACTTTCCTAAGGATAGTTTGTTAGGGTGGATATGTGAACCAGACTACAAATTTTTAAAACGTATTTTTAGAACCGCTCTTTATGATACTTGTTTTGGATCAGTAACTTTCAATCTCTCTGGTAAGACAGGAGATTTTAGAACACCTAACAGTCCTAATTCATATTGCGTTTCAGTTGCACCTTCAGGAGCAGGGTTTGGTAACGACTACCAATCATGGGTAGGTGATGGGTTTGTAGATAGAATTTATAAAATAGATGTCTACGGTGAAGTTTTATCATCATACAACTTATCTGCATATCCAGTATCAGGTACTACATGGTCAGGACTTGTAGATTTAAGGTCACAGGAAATTTCAAGTGCTGCACCTAATAGTATTTGCCTAGATGGTAATAGTGATATATGGGTTTCACTATTTGATTCTGTATCAGCAATTAAATTGCAAGGGACAACTGGTATATGCTTAAGATCAGCATATCCTGATGCAATTAATATTGCTTATATTTTAAGTTCTACCTATACCTTACCTGAGTTGAGTGGATTCTCTGGTGAAAATTCTTTATTACCTGCTTCTATTGATACTGATCAACAGAATAATTTGTGGGTAGCCTATACACACCCAGTGAGCAATTTTCTAGTAAAATATGATACCTATGGTACTATTCTAACTGCTGTTCCTTTACCAAGTTTAATTTCCCCAGTTGAACTTGTTGCAGATAGAGATGAATTTGTCTGGTTAACAGCCTTAAACAATTTAGTTAATCCTGTTAACATAAACGACAGGAATGATTTCTTGTACAAGTTCAACACATTTGGTAATATAGTTTCAGGATTTCCTCTTTCAGGATTTAAATTAATTGGAAATATTACTGTTGATGGTAAACAAAACGCTTATGTAGCTCATTCACAAGAAACAATTACTAGAATTAAAAACGACACCGGTGAAAGGGTAGATTTTATAGCAGGGGCAGGTAACAACGATACAAATTATATTTGTAGTATAGGTGGTATAGCTAGTGATACTGGGGAATATATTTGGGCTATTAATAATTTTGATAATAGATTATACTTTTTTGATGTTATAAACATGAATGTACCAGTATTAACAGCATCAACGTACATAGATCTTCTTTTTCCCTTAGATACAGACCCTACAAACCCTGTTTCAGGATTCTCTGAAAGAATCTTTCAAGCTTATGGAGATTGGAATGGATCAAGATGGATCAACAAATACATGGTTCCATATACAGTAACTAGATATGTATCTGGTGAATCAGCATTATTCAATATTTTTGAAAACACAGGTGTCTATAATATTCAAAAAATAAATGAAGATTTTGATGCTAATTCTTTCTATAATAATTTAAGATATCAAGAAATATTAATAGATAGAAAAGCTTTTTTCGACGATTTTCTAGGCAATATAGTAGGAAAGAAGAATGCATTACCAGATTCACTAGGAAAAGTTGTATATGAAAAAATTTCTAATTTTACTAGTAATGTTGCAGATGTATTTACTTGCAATCTAGATCAGTTATTATCTTTTTGCTATGAATTAGGAGTACAGTTTGAGCAATATAATTATCCATTTCCACCAAAACTACAAAGGCTTGTTAATATGCTCAGTATCAAACATAAAAAACTATTTGGAGAACTTAACAAGTTTAATTTAGATTTTAATAAAAAATTTACCATTAATCCTAAAATAGGTAAAAATTTAGGTACAGAACTATCTATTGTTTCTTCTATTATAACCCCAGGGGTACCAATTATTGCCAAAGAATTGTTCTCAGATACTTACAAATTAGTAAATTTCAATAATGTTTCACCTACAGATATAAATGCTACTTATGGATTAACAGCCACTAAACCTTTAAGTACATTTGAATATAACTGGAAATGGGGATTAGTAGCACCAAGAAGCATATCAGGAATAGAAATTGCAAATTACTATAAATTTTATACATTTATATCCAATACAAACGAGTTTTTAGAAATTTATAATAGTATAATCGATTTTAATAATCCTCAAAATCTTTTAAATTATTATGTCTCTTCTTATTCTGATTGGTCTAATAACAACGGTATAATGCAAAATGTTCTTAGTTATTCTCTAACTGATGGTTTAGATTTATTTGTTGATCCTACAACTTTACCTACACCTACCCCCACTCCTATACCTTGTGGAGGAGTAATTTCTATTAACGGTCAATCATTTGTTCCCAACTGCTTTAATGGTACATATACAGTTTTAAGCTCTGTTTCTTCTTTCAGATTCTATGTAAGCAGCAGTGAATTTGTTGATATATTACATGCTTATGATGTAAATAGTTTTCAAAATTGTTATCTATCCGGATATAACTTTAATAACATGTTACCTTACGGGGCCGACTTTACATATATTTCAGATAACTTAGTATTATCATCTGTTAATTCTTTTTACTCACTTTTCTATGCAGGAACAGGGTCTTCTATAATAGAGTATCAAACCCTACAATTTGCACCTACACCTACACCTACTCCTACGCCTACTATTACCCCTACGCCTACTATTTCACCAACACCCACAATAACACCTACTCCTACACAAACTATCACACCCACTCCTTCTCCTACACCTACTGCAACTCCTCAACCTACTGCAACACCTCAACCCACACCAACTTCTACACCAACAGTAACCCCAACTATAACACCTACTCCAACTATTACCCCTACACCCACTATAACTCCTACTCCAACCCCTACCATTACACCTACGCCAACTATTACTCCTACCCCAGGTCCTACCTCTACCCCTACAGTGACTCCCACAAGAACACCCACACCTACACCCACACATACTCCAACTAGAACACCTACCCCCACTCCCACACCTCTATTACCTCTTTATTATGATTCTGGTGATAACTATTCAACAACATGGACAACTGGTTCAAATGGTGGGGTAGGCTTCCAACCTTGGGTATTATATACAAGCGTTGGTGCAGGACAAGCAGGCTTCTTTATAGCTAATCCAACTTTAGTAGGTTATACAGGACTAGGTACTAAAGCATGGGGTATAAGTGCTTTCCCTTCTGGCACTCCTGGTAACTTTGCTGATGCTGAAAGACCGCTATTATTAACACCGCTAGGTACTGGTTGCGCTTTATCCGGTCAAGTTGGTGTATGGTTTGGTAATGGAAGCAAAGGATTAACTGTTTATGCTAATAATGCGTTTGGTCCTGAAGATGCAATCCTTAACTTTAATGTAACTGGTAGTACAACCTACTTTATACAAAATAGTGCTACAGGTTTTTCTTATTCTCCAAATTCAGTATTTAATTTCTTAGTCTACCAAGGTTCAAACTTTGTAGAATTGTATATAACCAGAGGAGGAACAACATTTAGCAAACGCGTCTCAGGATCTTCAAATGGTGGAGTAGGTGTTACTGGTATAAAATTCTATTGTAATAATACTGACAGTAATATTCCAGAAAATGCGCTTTATATAAACAATTTAGCTTTTACTACGCAACCACTTCCACCAACACCCACACCTACTAGCACTCCAACTATTACACCTACACCTACCAGAACCCCTACACCCACACCAACAATATCTCCAACACCCACTAGCACTCCTACCATTACACCCACTCCAACCATTACCCCGACGCCAACCATTACCCCAACACCAACTATAACACCTACACCAACTATAACACCTACACCAACACCATTTGGCGATGTAGCTAGTAATTATACTCTTGCTACTTGGATTAACGGGTCAAATGGCGGAACAGGTTTTGGTACATGGAATTTATATGGAGAGAGTATAGCCGATCCTGAAGCTGGTAAGAATATTACCTCAACACCAGGTGTGTTTGGTAATATAGGATCTACAGTTTTTGCCATGTCAGGCGAAACTACTAGCTATATGAACGGCATTAGAAATCTAGGCTCAGTTTTAAATGTTAATAGCGTATTTTCATTTGAAATGGCTGTAAACTTCCGTAACGGCAATAAAGGTGTTGATCTACGCAACACACCTGGTGATACTATAGCCAACATTAATATTGGGGGAAATACTTTTACACTCTCTGCTGTTGGTATTCCATCTAGCATTGATTTAGGGTTAGCACCTTATAATTGGCAATATTATGCAAATTGTGTTATTGGTGTAAGTGCACAAAGAACCAATATTTCTAATACCTTTGCATTATCAGTAGTACAATATTCAGGTGGCTCAATTGTCAATACACCATATAAAGGTATTTTAAATCTACAAAGTAATTTAGCAGGATTTAAATTCTACTGTGGTGGTACTGATTTAAACCCAGGGTATGATCAAAGAAACAATGATTTATATTTTAATAGACTCTTTGCTACTTCTAGACCTCAACTATATTAAAACTTTGTAATATATTAATTTAAATTAAATACTTTAATGGCTAATATTACCAGGTTTATAGATGAAAAGCTTCCTAATTCTATAACATCTACAAATACTGATTTATTAGATAAAAATCACCCTTTTTCTTTTGTTAGATGGATAGAATACAATAAAATCTTATTTACGGACATATCCGATTTATTAACTAGGTATAAAATATATGTACAAAACTGGTATAAACAAAAAGAGGAAGTACCTGTAGCTGATTATATAGAAGTTAGAGATCTCTATATCAATCTCTTAAATGAAATTATAATAAATTACTCTACTGCTGATGAGAGAAGGTTTTTAAAGAACATAGATACAAGTGATAAAAGAGATTTAGCAGTAGCAGTACCTTTCTTTTCTGAAAAGATTAAAGATATTTGCTTATATTATTCCACTTTAAGAGATAAACTACCTAACACAGTTGTTGAGTATAATTTAAAAGGAAGTAATTTTGGACTACAGAGTTTAATTTATAATGAAATTTCAAAAGCGTTGGAAGCACAAGATCTAACAGATTTAATTAAATCACTCAACCTGTCAGTTTCTGCTGTTAGAAACAACACTACCATTGAAATAGAAGAGTTTTATGATGAAACCAGAAACTATCTAGACCTTGGAACTCTACCCCCCTCGGCTTATGGTGTTGATACCGGAACACGTAAAGAGTTTTACAATATTAATACTTACGATATACAGCCTGACCTGTTCATAGATTTTGATAAAGAAATTATAGATGCAATTAAAGCATACCCGTTTTACCTTATAGAATTAGGAGATAATAATTTTAGTGTAAATGTAACTACTACAAGCAATGATTTACAATTTTTAAAAGACAAAGATTTTCAAAACTTAATTAACAATAATGATAGAAACAATCTTTCATTAAACTTACAATCTGAACTTACTCAAAAATTTATGGGTACAGATTTTTACTACATCTCTACCGGTAGTACAGGCACTGAATATGTTTCAGGTCTTTTATTTGAAGCAGATAGTCCTTTTGCAAACTATTTAAATAAAAACACCCCTACTGTAGCTGCCATAGTAAATGAACAAAATACTAAATCTCCTGAGCAAATAGGATTATTCTTTAAACCAGATAAGATAGGCCTGTTAACATTTGCAAATTTTAGCTTTACGTACTCTCTTAGTACAGAAAATTTATCTAGCAATTCTCTTTATATTTTTCCTGATCCTAATTTATATGGTAAGGTATCAGGTGGTACTAGACAAGAGCAACCTTCTCCACTAACTTTTACTTCTGATAATAATGCAGTAAAATATGATTTAGCTGATGGATATAAATTTGGTGAAGTTGTTTCTGATCCATTATTACCAACATATAGAGGGTATCAAAGCAGAGAACAAACATTACTCTATTCTAATCAAGGAGTTTCAAGATATATAGATCCTCAAGACTTTTTTACAGGCATTAAGAAAAACTTATGGGCTAACCCAGATGTTTACCCTCTTATTCCAGAAATAGAATTTCCATTAGATACAAGAATACAAACTCTTTTACCTCTTAATAATAAGACGTTAGTTCAACACAAAAGTGATATTTACGGAAATGATTATGGGTTATATAAGATTATTGCCCCTCCAGTAGACACTATTAAATCTGTAGATGCATTAGAGGAAGCTATAAGACTCTCCTACTACAATTGCTTGATAGTGGATGGTTATAAGTTTTTTGACCCTGTTTACGGTTATAATTTTGATTTTGTGAATAATGTACCTGGAGAAGGGTATACATATACAGGTGTAATCTTGAGAACATCTACTGCAGTACCTCCTGGCACAGGCCACTATCTTTTTGGATCTAATCTTTGGACACCCTCACCATTAAGTGCTTCTCTCTACAACAATGGAGTACCTAGCTTCTTAACTCCTATTCCTACTGTTATAGCCTCTTACGGTATGAGTGTTGAATCATTTTGTAAAGACTATCTTAAATCAAGTTTTGTATGTAATATAAGAGATGGATTTACTTTTGTATCTTCTGCATCTAGCTTATTGCCAGATTTTCCCTCAGATAATATTGAATTTAATTCTAATATTCAGGTTTATTATGATATTTTAGCTGATGCAGGTTTAAACCCTCAGGGCCCTAGTTATAGAGCTAACAATGCATTTGAAGGTACATTTATCTTTCCACCACCTTTAAGTACTACTGTTTATGATTGTAGTTATTTTGTCGTAAGTAGTTTTTCTGACGTTGATGAGCCTTGTGATGATAGTTTTGTTAATAAGTCAAGTCTATTCTTAAGCAATTATTATGATAACAGAATTTTTAACTTTAGTATGACAGAACCTGATTTAACACCCTATCCAAACGTACCTAAAAAGACTATCTACCAAGTACGTAATAGTGGGTATGGTGATTTTTATTTCAGAAATTCAAATTCTTCTATTGTTGCACCAGTATCCTCTGCGCTTTCTGCTACTTTTATAAAATATAATAACACGGTTAAGAATGAAATCTTTACAAAGCTAATAAACTTTGATATGTATTATGATACAGTTCTATATGAAACTGAAAACTTTGTAATATTTGACAGATTTAGCTTTAATTATGATACTAATACTATTGAACCTTCTCCTTTTAACGACCTGTATGTAGAAAGGGGAGGTAATAAACAGTTTGAAAAACTATCTACAGTTTGGTTTAATGAGAAAAATAATGAATTAATTTTTGCTAAAACAACCCTTTACTACTTGAACAGCACCACTAACTTTAAGATTGTATATCCAACAGTATACTCCTTTGATTTAAGTAAGAGCACATTAAAGAAAATCTACCCAACCAACGCTCTTAGCTTAGAGGAACTAATGTCATTTAGTTTATCTGGAACAAATCTTAATATTAATTTTACCCATATTGATAAGCCTATTATTACCTATAGTAGTGATACTAATCTTTACACTTTAACCTATGTGGCTAGAGACACTTCTGACTTATTCTATATCTTTATTACTACCTTCAAATATTTAAATGGGGTATTAAGTAACATAAGAAATATTATGTATAAACCGGATATAGATATTATTCATAATAATTTTAGTAACCCAGAAGGTTTCTTTAACTATAACACCTATAACATAGCTGGTAGTAGTGCAGGAACAGTAGCGGAGGGCGAGTTTATCTTCGCAATTTAATTATGGCATTTGTATTAGCAGCGACAAACACCTTTTCAACCGGGTTAACCTCAGTATCAGCTTTCTTTTTACCTACAGGTCATGGGACAGGTAACCATATAAATTTTCTCTCAGGTACAGAATATTTTACAACAGGCAATCAATATACTGTTGGTAACTCATTGTATATAGAAGATACTTCTCCCAAGATTAACGATGTTTTAAATATTTACTATGGTATTTATAATATTGGTTTTAATTCTCTAGCACAGACTATAAATTTTGGTCTTTTCCCTCAACTTTCAGGCATAAGAGCAGAAGGTGTACAAAATGTACAGATAGTAGATTTGAGAAGCAATCCCCGATTTAGAAATTACGTTGGATGGGGTGGTGTAGGGCTTAAAACCTTATTAATCGACAACCTTCAAAACATACAAGGTATTGATACAAGACAAAGTCAAGTAAGAGAAATTAATTTATCAGGAACAGTTGCAGGCACTATTAATGTAAGTGATTCACAATTATCTGCTTTTTCTATGTCAGGATTTATTACAAATATGTTTGCTGGTATGAATTTTTGGAATGCCAGGTATGTTGATTTTAAAGACTGTTCAGTTTCCTTTTTAACAGGAGTTAACATATTAAGTTTTAATAGATGGAACAGTTTTTCAGGTGTTACTAATAGACGGTTAACATCTGTTAACTTAACAGGCCCTCTAAGCTCAATTACAAGATTAAGTGTAGCTCAAAACCAACTTACATCTGTTGAAATACCTTTTCTACCAACTCTTAAAGACTTATATCTAGGAGATGTTGGTTTAAGAGTAGAAGGATGCTCACCAACAGCTCAAAACACTCTCTCAGCTAATAAAATTATTTTTAATTCACTTACAGGAGTAGAAACTCTTGAATTAGCAGGTATTGGACCTATGAGTGGTATAAACTGTATCACTGGTATTGGCCAGCTTTCAAGTTTAAAAACTCTAGACATCAGCCGTAATTATGAAACAATTGGTGGGGTAAGTTTTAGGGATTTAGATTTATTTGAAATACCAAGCAAACAACTCTACTTTTTAATTGCTACTGACAACTATAATTTAACTGCAATTAATTTTGGTTCACACACCTTTGATATAGTTAATTCATATATATCGCTTAACAATAGTTCCAATCTCCCGTCCCTAAATTTATCACCTCTTACAGGTGTACATTCAATAGATATAACAGGATGTTCGCTTTTAAACGAAAGTAACATAACATGGCCTTCACCTATCAATAAGGTTACTTCTCTTTATTGCACTAACACAGATATAAGAAATTTAGATACAACACTCATACCTTTAAATTTAATAATTTTCTCTTATACAGGCTCCGGTTTACTTTCATCTCTCAATCTTGATCAATGCTCAAGAATGCTTTTCTTTACTCTAATAAATTCAGGTGTAGAAACACTAAGTCTCTCTAGCTTATCAGCAGCTCAAGATTTTATATTAGACAATAATGATAAACTATTAAACTTAGATTTTTTAAAAAATATAGGTCTTACTAAACTTAGACTTACAAGCCATAACGCTCTCTCCGCTCTAACTAATACCAGTTCATTAACATCTTTACAAGAATTAATTATCATAGACAATGGAAAGATAGGCACTATTGATTTAAAGGGATTAAGTGCTCTAAAAACACTAACAATTACTAGTAATGCACTTCTCTCTTCACTAGATACTGATTTTAGATTTCCTAACCTAACTGGCATTAACTGGCAAGCAGATAATCCTAACCTTTCAACAATTGAAATTAAAAACTCTCCACTTTTTAGAGAAGTAGATATAAGAACAAATGCAAACTATTTAAATTTTGATAACAACCCTCAACTACGCAATTTATATATAAATCAAACTTCTCTTTCAAGGTTAAGCTCTTTCAATATAATTAATGCACCTTCTTTACTTGGTATAAGAATTAATCCTGGTATTACACTTGCTTTTAATACTGAAACATTTGACTCGCTTTCATTGACAAGCACAAACCTAGTAAGAAGTGTACGTACCAACTCTACTGCTCTTACTAGCTTAAAATTTTTAAACGAAACACCAGCCATACAAGAACTTTCTGTAACTAATGATTCTTTTATAAACAGAAATATAGTAGATGATATTTCAGAAACTACTAAATCTGCTTTAACAAGTATATTATTTTCTACAGCACCAAACATAGCTAATATTGATAATATTAATTTTGCTAACCTAACTAATTTAAAATCAGTAACATTTTCAAACTGTGGCTTATCCTCAATAAATCATATTTTACAAAATTTACAGAATAAGGATCAAATCACTGAGTTAGTTTTTAGCAGTAATAATATAGGTCAAAACCAAGGCTTAAATCTCTCAGTTAATGGCTATCTTTTATCTTCTTATAGTAGATTAAAAACATTAAATTTTCAAAGCAATAGAGGTAGTTATGTTGATTGGGATTCAGTAATTTATGGGTTATGTGCTAATTCTGACTTTGGAAAATTTGGAAGCTGTACAATTAATACTGCAGGTGGAACACAAAGAAATACAACTCGATCAAGAGCAACTAATGCAGAATATTTTACTCTAACCGGTAGATTTGCACAATACGGCAATGGATTAAATGCAGGTTCAGGTAATATTACCCCTTCTGTAAGAGCTAGACCTACATTAAACAGCTCTTCACCCCTTTCAATACAATACACACAAACAGGGGCAGTAATACCAGATGCAAGGTATTTAAACAGATCAGTAACTACATATACCCAGGTTGTCAGTGGACCCGGTGTACTTGTTTCTCCAACAATAGTACAAGCAACTTCTTCTAACGGTACTATTACAGTACTTTTAAGTACTATTAATGATAATATTGACCTAACACAAAATAATGGATTTTTTACAGGTTATTATGCTTCTGTTTCATCTTACGTACACATACCTCTCACCAAATTAGATATATCTAACAGTATTTCCTTTACCGGTCTTAACAGAGTATATACCGGCGGAGTAGTACCTGCATCTTCTTTTGCTGTCGGTTATCCTTCACTTACGATAAACAACTATTATTTTTATGAAAATGATCTTACAACACCTGTTTCACCAATCAACGCAGGTTTTTATACAGTAAGCGCAGTAATAGTGGATGATTTATATGAAGGTTCAGCTACAGCCCAACTTTCAGTATTAGACCCTACTAATTATTATACCTACCCTGCTTCTGCTACCAGCAGTACAATTTATTTTAATAAGTTCTGTGATACTAATAATGATATTGTGGTTTCTTTTGACTATGCATGCTTTGGTCAAGAATTAACTGGCACAGAAGGCTTCTGTGTTATGTTTGGAGATAATACACAATTCTCTACTCCTATCTCTGGAGGTGGAGCAGGAAGAGCGTTAGGCTACACTTACCTCAACTTACTATCAGTGGATAATGGTTTCTTTTCATTCTTAAGCAACCCTGAGAGATATAAAGGAGTATTAGGAATAGGGTTTGATTTAGCAGGTAATTATGGTGTTTCAGGACTAGGAATAGAAGGATTTTCGGACCGCAAAGAAAATAGTATTTGTATAAGAAGCCAGTATTTAAGTAGCTTTAAACCGTACTACCGTTCTGAAAATCTTTCAGTTTCAGGATTTAGTTTGTATCAGTATAATCCAGACCCTATTATCTATCCTGTTGAATATAAATCAGTAAGAGTAAGAGCTACAAATTTTGGTAAACAAATTATTGTTGACTTAAAGAAAAAAGAAGAAACTGAATACACCAATTATGTTAATGCTACTCTACCAGCTAATTTACCAGAAATTGTAAATGTGGGGTTAAACTTTAGTTCAGGTTCTAATAACCCCACATTCCGTATTAAAAACTTTAATTTAAATTGCTTCCAAAGAGCAGTTACTGCCACTCCCTTTGATTTGTTCGATTGTGTTTTCCTTGGACCCGGGGTAGTAGGTGGTGGAGGTATTACCTTTACCACAGAATACAGTTATTATTTCTTCCACAGCTGTAGTGTGGTAACCGGATTACCTATTTCTATGGACCTGTATGTTGATAACGTGTTTATTGGAAACGTACTATATGATTCTTCTTTTACTGGAGCTAAATTTGCCTTATTAAACAAAGATGCAACTGTATATGAAACTATATACGGTAACTTCTTAAGTGGAGCTAATTATCTATATGGTTAATCTACTGTTTGGTACAGGGCGTAATACTGATGGTCAATTGGGACTAGGCAATAATACTAATAGAAATGTCTTTACTGCATTAACAGGCAATTGGAGTCAGGTGGAATGTGGAGAGTACCATACCATGGCATTGAGTGCAGGTACCAATATCTTGTTTGGCACTGGGTATAATAGCTTTGGTCAATTGGGACTAGGCAATAATACTAATAGAAATGTCTTTACTGCATTAACTGGCAATTGGAGTCAGGTCATATGCGGTGCTTATCATACCATAGCATTGAGTGCAGGTACTGATAAGTGGTTTGGTACTGGATGGAATACCAATGGTCAATTGGGACTAGGCAATAATACTAATAGAAATGTCTTTACTGCATTA
>Ga0172372_10007762_pt1 | contig 14349 bp, 12 predicted proteins | sample LakKiv5m_2_FD_114544 | JGI IMG/M metagenome (GOLD analysis project Ga0172372, IMG submission 114544) | Freshwater microbial communities from Kabuno Bay, South-Kivu, Congo - kab_092012_9.5m | ecosystem: Environmental > Aquatic > Freshwater > Lake | place: Democratic Republic of the Congo...
AGACCAGTTCTTGCCTTGGGGGCGACTTGAAAGTACTTTAACAGAATTGTTGGGGTGGTGATTGATGGCGGTGATCGGTGATCGGTTTTCGGTTTTCGGTGATCGGTGATCAGCGGTCAGCTCTCGGCGGTCAGCCAAAGACCAAAGACCAAGGACCAAAGACCTGCCTAAACGTTAAATCTAAAATGCATGCAATCGCCGTCGTTGACAACGTACTCTTTGCCTTCAACACGAAGCTTACCGGCATCACGCGCAGCTGATTCAGTTTTGAAGTGCACATAGTCGTCATAGGCTATTACCTCGGCGCGGATGAATCCTTTTTCAAAATCGGTATGAATAACCCCGGCGGCTTGTGGTGCCTTCATGCCTTTGGTTATGGTCCAAGCTCTTACTTCCTTCACACCCACAGTGAAATAGGTGATGTAATTCAATAATTTATATGCACCGTGTATGAGATTCTCAACGCCGCTGCGATCCAATCCAAGCTCTTGTAGGAACATTTGGCGATCATCGAAACTTTCCAACTCGGCAATTTCAGCTTCAATAGCCGCAGAAATAACCAAGATTTCGGCTTGCTCGTTTTTTACAGATTCACGAACACGATCAACGTATGCATTGCCTGACTTTGCACTGTTTGGATCAACGTTGCAAACATACATTACCGGTTTGTCTGTCAACAAATTGAGCTCTTTAATTGCAACGCGTTTCTCAGTGTCCATTTCAAGAGTGCGAGCGTTTTGTCCCTTTAATAGGTGGTCGCGGAAGGCTTCACATACTTCCAATAAACGAGCAGCTTCTTTGTCACCACCTGTTCTTGCTTGTTTGGCAATTTTTGAAATTCTATTTTCGAGAGTTTCCAAATCCTTCAACTGAAGTTCTGTATCTATGATTTCTTTATCTCGAATAGGGTCAACGCTTCCGTCAACGTGGATGATGTTATCATCGTCGAAGCAACGCAAAACATGTAAAATGGCATGGGTATTCCGGATATTTCCTAAGAATTGGTTACCCAATCCATCACCTTTAGATGCACCTTTAACCAATCCTGCGATATCTACAATTTCAATGGTTGTTGGTACTATATTTTGCGGATTCACCAAAGATGCTAGAGTGTTGATTCTAACATCTGGAACGGTGATGGTTCCCACGTTTGGCTCGATAGTACAAAAAGGGAAGTTGGCAGATTGAGCCTTTGCGCTCGAAACTGCATTAAAAAGTGTAGATTTACCAACGTTGGGAAGCCCAACAATTCCGCATTGTAACGACATAGTTATTCAATTATATCTCCAATATCTTGGAGGATTTTTTTAGTTAAATTCTCAGCAGTAGTGATACTTGCGCTCTCAGCGTAAATACGAATGATCGGTTCGGTATTGCTCTTTCTTAAGTGCACCCAATCTCCATCGAATTCAATTTTCACCCCATCGATGGTGTTTTGAGGTTGTTTTTTATATTTTTCGGATATTTTTTCCAAAATCATATCAACGTCGGTACCAGCTGTTAATTCGGCTTTGTTTTTAGACATTTGATAGGTTGGATATGTAGATCTTAAATTGCTGATTTTTACACCTTTTTCAGCAAGATGAGTCAAAAACAAAGCGATTCCTGCAAGTGCATCTCTTCCGTAGTGTAGTTCTGGCACGATAACTCCGCCGTTTCCTTCGCCGCCAATTACCGCATTATTTGCCTTCATCACTTCAACCACATTCACCTCGCCTACTGCACTAGCGAAATATGATTGACCAGCCTTTTCTGTAATGTCTCGTAAAGCACGCGTACTCGATAAGTTACTTACCGTTGCACCGGGTTTATGGTTTAACACAAAATCAGCTACTGCAACTAAAGTATACTCTTCACCAAACATCTCACCGTCATCACAAACAAACGCCAAACGATCAACATCTGGATCTACAACAATGCCTAAATGGCATTTTTCGCTTTTTACGGTAGATGAAATTTCCCCTAAATGTTCAGCCAACGGCTCTGGATTATGGGCAAAAAGACCGGTAGGCTCGCCATTTATGAGAACAACGTCGTCAACTCCCAAAGCATTTAAAAGACGCGGAACGGCAATTCCACCAACGCTATTCACTGGGTCAACGGCTATCTTATAATTCGCTTTCTTGATCAATTCTGGCTTAACCAAATCTAAAGCCAATATTTGTTCAATGTGATAATCCAAGTAATCTTTGGTGGTTCTCTTACCCAATTGATCAACGGTTGCAAACTGAAAGGCGCCTTCTTCGGCTATTTCGAGGATTTTTTGTCCTTCGGCTGCACTAATAAACTCACCAATTTCATTCAACAGCTTCAATGCATTCCATTGTTTGGGATTATGAGAAGCGGTACAAATGATACCCCCTGCAGCATTTTCAGCGGGAACGGCCATTTCAACGGTTGGAGTAGTGGAAAGTCCTAAATCAACTACATCCAATCCAAGTCCTAACAACGTTTGAATAATCAACTCCGAAACCATTGAACCACTGATCCGCGCATCTCTACCAATTACAATGGTTTTATTCGCACCTTTGCTCAATATCCATGAGCCGTATGCCGATGCAAACTTAACAATATCAACAGGTGTAAGATTATCTGATGGTGTACCTCCGATGGTACCACGAATGCCTGAAATGGATTTAATTAACGTCATAAAAACGGGGCGCAAAGATACCCATTTGAACTGAATTATTTACCTTTGTGTCATGCAAAAAATTGTTGAGTGTGTTCCTAATTTTAGTGAAGGCAGAAACCCACAGATTATCAAGCAAATTACTGATGCTATAGAGTCCGTTGAAGGTGTAAAATTACTGAATGTTGATCCAGGCAAAGCGACCAACAGAACTGTGGTCACTTTTGTGGGAGAGCCAGACGCCGTAATTGAAGCTGCTTTCCGAGGAATTAAATGCGCATCTGAACTCATTGATATGTCTCAACACAGCGGCGAACACCCAAGAATGGGTGCAACCGATGTCTGTCCACTAATTCCAATTTCAGGAATTACCATGGAAGAAACCGCTCAATATGCACAAAAACTCGCTGAACGCGTGGGTAACGAACTCCAAATACCCGTATATTTATACGAGGAGGCCCAACCCAATAAATCACGCTCAAACCTCAGTGTAATTCGTTCTGGTGAGTACGAAGGATTCTTCGACAAAATACAAGAATCCCAATGGAAACCTGACTTTGGCCCTTCAAAAATGAATTCTAAATCAGGGGCAACCGTCATTGGAGCGAGAGATTTCTTGATTGCATACAACGTCAACCTTAACAGCAAAAGTACTAGAATTGCCAATCGAATTGCCTTCGATATCCGCGAAGCAGGAAGAGTCCTTCGCGAAGGAAATCCCTATGTAGGCAAAATCGTCAAAGACGAAAACGGTGAAGATGTGCGCATCCCCGGAAAACTCAAACATACTAAAGCAATTGGCTGGTACATTGAAGAATATGGCATTGCGCAAATCAGCATCAACTTAACCAATTTCAGAGAAACTCCGTTGCACACCGTTTTTGAAGAAACGTGCAAGTCGGCCGACGAACGCGGCGTTAGAGTGACAGGTAGCGAATTGGTTGGTCTTGTTCCCCTTCAACCCATGCTCGATGCCGGTAAATATTTCCTTGAAAAGCAAGGCATGAGTTCAGGTGTTGACGAACAAACTTTGGTTGATATGGCCATCAAAAGTATGGGCTTGAACGAATTGAGTCACTTTGATCCAAAAACCAGAATCATTGAGTATTTGCTAAAAGACCTTTCTCAAGAACGCTTGGTATCTATGAGCGTTAAAGCTTTCACCAATGAAACTGCTAGCGATTCTGTTGCGCCAGGCGGAGGAAGTATTGCTGCTCTATCGGGTGCTTTAGGTGCTGCTTTAGGTACTATGGTTGCCAACGGAAGTGCCATCAAACGTGGATGGGAAGATCGCGTTTCACAGTTCTCTCCTTGGGCAGAGCAAGGACAAAAACTCAAAGATCAACTTTTACATCTGGTAGACGAAGACACCCGTGCCTTTGACGGAATTATGGCTGCATTCCAACTTCCAAAAGACACTGAAGAACAAAAAATTGCTCGAAAGGCTGCCGTTGAAAAAGCCAGTCAATACGCAACCATGATTCCATTTAGAACCATGGAAGCAGCATACAATTGCTTGCCTTTATTGAAAGAAATGTCAATCATTGGAAATCCAAACAGCATGAGTGACGTGGCCGTGGGTGTAATTTGCATTAAAACAGCCGTAAGAGGAGCATTCTTCAACGTATTAACCAACGCAAAAGACTTAACTGATCGAACATTTGCAACAGATATCGTGGAAAAAGCCGAAGCCTTGCTTGTAAGAAACCACCGCGAATGTGATGAAATTGCGAATAAAATAGAACAGAGTCTGAGGCAATAAGTCTTTGGTCTTTGGCTGACGGCTGAGAGCTGACGGCTGAGAGCTGACGGCTGACGGCTGAGAGCTGACGGCCGACGGCTGAGAGCTGACGGCTGAAGGCTGAAGGCTGAAGGCTGAAGGCTGAAGGCTGAAAGCTGAGAGCTGAGAGCTGAAAGCTGAGAGCTGAGAGCTGAAAGCTGAAAGCCGAATACCGACCACCGAAAACCAACATGAATTTGAAACGATTTATATTCATATTAACCCTGATAGTTTGCCAAAACCTCGTTGGACAGTTCGCTCCAGCTGCGGGTAAAACTGGTAGCACCGCTATTCACGGCGATAGCAGTTGCTTTGTTGGTTGGGGAATTTCGTCAGTGACAAATGTGGGACACAGGCAAATCAACCAACCCGATTCTGGATTGGCATCGGTGGGCAATGAAAATTCAGCTGTCGGAAAATCAAGAAAAAATGGGGTAATTAGTTTGGGCGATGGAGGTTCGGTTACCGTGTATTTTAATCCACCTATAATCAATGGACCTGGATTTGATTTTGCGGTATTTGAAAATGCATTCAATGATTCTTTCTTAGAATTAGCACATGTAGAAATAAGTGAGAATGGAATAGACTTTTATCGTTTTCCATCGGTAAGTCTGACGCAAACCGATAGTCAGACTGCCAGCTTTGGAGCTACATTTCCTGAGAAAATTCACAATTTAGCAGGAAAATATAGAATGCCCTACGGAACACCATTTGACATTTCAGAGATCAACGGCCCTAATTTGCCCTCGCAATTTCATTATGTGCGAATAATCGATGTAATTGGTTCTACCGATACTGCATTAGGATCAAAAGACTCAAAAGGCAATATCATAAACGACCCTTGGCCTACCAACTTCGCCAGCTCAGGATTTGATCTGGATGCTATTGGAGTAATCAATCAAGGAATCTTAAACGGATTAACATCCCCCGAAAAGAAAAGTTGTATTGGGTTCAACCCTATCAATCATGAAATTTGGGCATTCGAAGACCTCAATGACATACAAATTATTGGAATGGATGGCAAAGTGATTGAAGTCATTCGAGAGCTAAAAGTCAATGAAACTAGATCTTTGAATGACCTATCTCAAGGGATATACATTATAAAAACTAAAAATTGGTTTCAGCGAATTTTAATCCAATAAATTTACCATTTGTAGGGTGCTCAAAAACCTACCATCTACGTTATTGGTCAATACCACAAAACTCTTGTCTTCGTCAAGGCAGCGCCAGAAATAGGTTCGAAAACCCTTCCACCAGCCGTTGTGAAATACCCATTTTTTGCCGTCAATGTACTTGATGCGCCAACCCAAAGAATAGTATCCGTCTGAACTTGTTACAGTTTGTGGTGTCCACATTTCTTGCTTTGTAGCCTCATGCAAGATGTAAGAACCTTTCAACGCTCTGTCTAACATAAACATTTCAAAAACGTTAGAATAAACGCCTTTGTCGCCGGTGGTGCCATTGAAAATATTGTCATCAAAAACGCTCCATTGATTATACCCTTGAACAGGATAATTCACCAAAGGCAAAGAATCGAAATTAGCAATGTGTGAATATTTCATTTCTGCACTCCGGCAAATGTGGTCTCGCACAAAGGTTCTAAAATCTTTTTGTGACAAGCGTTCAACAATAAGGCTTAAGAAAGCGTAATTGGTATTGCAGTAGTGGTAAAAGCCCTGCTTGGTATATTTTCTTTTGCCTTGTAAATTAACCACCTCAACTACCTGTTCATTTGTCATGTGTGTTTGTCCCTCAGGGAAAAAACCCTTTGGATAATCTGCATAAAAATAATCAGGAAGTCCGCTGGTATGGCTGAGCAATTGCCGAATGGAGACACCCTTATTTTCTAACTCTGGGATATACCAATGCACTGAGTCATCAATACTTAAATAACCGTCTTGATGCAACATCATGACGCTCATAGCGGTAAATACCTTTGAAACCGATGCCAATTGAAATAAATCGCCTGGCTCAACAGAGTCTAAATTGCTGTAAATGGCATATCCTCTTGAACCATAAATAATGCTATCGTTAGAGAACATCAAGTATGTTCCATTGAAATTCCCTATTCGCTGATGAAAATCAAAGAAATTTTCAATTTTTCGGCGAGTAGAATCAGAAAAGGAATGGTACCTAGATTTTATGATATCTTCGGTAGAAAGGCCCTTTCCTTGTTGCGCCATCAAATTGAGCTCACGCCCCAATCCGAAGACCAAAACCAAAGTTAGAACCCACCGTTTGAACATAATTTCAAAAATAACCGAAGCAAACCGCCAAAATCCACCTACTTACTCACAGGGTTTCTAGCGTTTGAAATTATGGAATTCCTAAATATTTATGTGTTTGTTGTGAAATTTGCCAATGTGGATTAATCTTTACATAATCAATTATTTGATCCATCATCGCATCGCGTTTATCCCATTCAGGTTGAAGGTATAATTTGCAGGTTGATGCACAACTTTTTGCCCATTTTTCTGCCCACTCAAAATCTGATTTATTGAAAACAATAATTTTTAATTCATGAGCCTTCAGCATCTGATCTTCTAGGGGAAATTTAAATTTCTTTGGGGATATGGTTACCCAATCAAAATCTCCTTTGATTTCATGAGCTGCGGATGTTTCTATATGAACTAAAATTTGGTTCTTTTTAAAGGCATCAACCAACTCGTTTAAATCATACATGGCCGGTTCTCCCCCTGTAACTACCACTCGATTAGCTCCTGCACTCAACACCCATTGAAGCATTTGGTCAATTGAAAATACTGGGTGTTTTGAAGCATCCCAGCTGTCTTTTACATCACACCAAGTGCACCCTACATCACATCCTCCCAACCGAATAAAATAGGCAGCGTAACCCGTGAACGCACCCTCACCTTGAATGGTGTAAAAATGCTCCATTACTGGAAATTTACTCATCTCAATTTGCGAGATTTCAGCGTATTAAACATCAAGCCTGTTATGGTCATAGGACCTACCCCACCGGGAACAGGGGTGATCATAGACGCATTCAATGATGCTCCTTCAAAATCAACATCTCCTGCCAATCTCCAACCCGCTTTTTTACTGGAGTCATCCAATCTGGTTGTTCCAACATCAATAACAACTGCACCTTTTTTGATCATATCTCCGGTAACAAATCCAGGCCTTCCAATGGCGGCAACCACAATATCCGCTTGCAAACAAAGTTCCTTTAAATTTGCAGTTCTAGAATGACAAAGAGTCACAGTGCAGTTTCCCGTTTCAGAAGAATCTGACAACAAGATACTCATAGGCCTTCCTACAATATTGCTTCGACCAATAACCACAGCGTGTTTGCCCGAAGTTTGAATTCCATAATATTTCAACAACATGGTGATTCCCAAGGGCGTAGCGCTGGTATATCCTGTTGAGTCACCTTTGGTCAATTTACCCATGTTGATATCGTGAAAACCATCTACATCTTTCTCTGGCGTAATGGCTTGAGTCACGGCGTTTTCGTCGATGTGTTTAGGCAATGGCAACTGAACAATAAGTCCATCAATGCTTGTGTCCTCATTAATTTCACGCACCTTCTCCAAAAGTTCCTCCTGTGTAATGGTATCAGGATATTTCAAAACCGTACCTTTAAAACCTACCTCGTGACAAGCTTTTTCCTTGGCAGCTACATAGGTCTGGCTTCCTCCATCGTTTCCAACCAAAATGGCCACCAGATGAGGCTCTCTACCTCCGGAAGCGACAATTGCATCAACTTCTACCTTAATTTGGTTCTTAAAATGTTGTGAAACTGCTTTTCCGTCAAGTATTTCTGCCATAAATGCAAAAATACGATTTTCCCATTAATTCAACGTTATGAGAGTGGCGCCATCACCCCCTTGTTGCTCTGTTTCGTATTTGTAAGATTTTACAAAATTGACTGTTTTCAAATAATCACGAATCAACTTTCTCAAAATTCCATCGCCTCGGCCATGAATCACTTTCAAATCTCTACTTCCCAAAGCATAAGCTTCATCTAGCCACTTTTGAATCTTCAAGATTGACTCCTCACCACGCAAGCCTCTGATGTCCAAATTTGCCGAAAAAGTTGATTGTCTCTCAATCCATTGAAAACCCGTACCCTGTTTCTTTTGCACCCCTTCAGTACCTCCAACTGCTTGAAGCTCAGTCATAGGCACCCACATTTTGATCAGTCCAAACACCACCAATACCTTATCTTTCTTAATTTCTACCACCTCACCCTTTTGCCCATTCATGGTGTTTTTCACCTTAGAACCAGCCATAATCTTAACCGCCACGGGTTTTTCTTTCCCCTCTGTTTCGGGGGATGTTTTTCCTTCTGCAGATTTGGCCAAAACTGGTCTATCTTGACCATTATTTGACTTTAATTTCTCTTCAACTGTCTTTTTAAAACCGTCCAGTTTTTGTCTCGCCTTTTGAGTCTTATCCTTGTCAGCCCGGTTTTCACGGATGATTCTTATAGTCTCCTCAATTTGTTGATTTGCCTTTGATAATATCTTTTGGGACTCTAATCGAGTTTGGTCTATGATTTGTTGTCGCTTGGATTGAATTTTCTCTTTTACCTGAGAATAATCGTCAATCAATTGTTGCAAATGACGATTCTTATGCTCGTTATCTTCCAAAATTTGCTGGAGATGTTCGTTTTTCCTATCCAAATCGAGCATCAAATCTTCGGTTTTACCCAATTGCTTGCCCGCCAACTCTTGGATGCTTTCCAACCACTCAGAATCAAATCCTGTTTTACGCATCAATTCTAAGGCGAAACTACTGCCTGGCTTACCTGAAACAAATTGATAACGCGGCTCCAATTTAACTGCATCATAGGCCATACTCGCTTGCATTACCTTTGGATTTCTTGCTCCCCATTCTCTTATTTGAGAGAAGTGAGTTGTGGCAATCACAAAACTCTTTTTCTCAGACAATCGTTCTAATACTGATTGAGCTATTGGTGCACCATATCTCGGATCAGTTCCAGTACCCAATTCATCCAATCCAATCAAACTTCGATCGGAGCCGTTATCCATGATGGCTTTCAAATTTGCTAAATGGGCCGAAAATGTGCTCAATCCAGCTTCAATAGATTGACCGTCCCCGCAGTCAATCATTAATTGGTTGAAAATACCAACCTCACTTTCTGGCTTTGAAGCAATAAACAAGCCGCACTGAAACATATATTGGGTCAGTAAAACGGTTTTTAAAACAACACTTTTACCTCCGGCATTGGGTCCACTAACTACAACGATGCGCTGATCTTGAAGTTCAATATCTAAAGGAATGATTTTCTTGTTTTGTCGTCCCAATTCACGCTTAAGCACCGGGTGAACCACCGACTTTAAGAATATCCCACCGTCCTTTTTGAAGCGAGGCCTTTCAGCTTGAATCAACTGAATCATTTGCCACTTGGCATATATAAAATCAGCGGTCGATAAATTTGCCGTTAACTGCAACAATTGGGGAGTATGAGGTGCAATATCTCTGGTTAATTTTTTCAATAAACGTTCGCGTTCGCGTTTTCTGTCAGCAAAAAGCTCTCTTAATCTATTGTTTACTTCCAGCAAGCTCGCAGGTTCAATAAACAATACCTTTCCGGTTGCTGAAACATCCTTTACAAAACCCTTTACCTTTCTTTTGTATTCCGCTAAAACCGGTATGACCAATCTTTCCTCTCGAATGGTAACGTCAGTATCAGCTGTGTAACCCAAAGCTTTCCATTCTTTGAAAACGGACTTTGTTGCGTTTCTTGCTTCGCGTTCCATCCGTGAAATTTCGAGACTGATTTTTTGATATTCAGGAGATGCGTTTAAATGAATATTCCCTTCCTCATCAATGACCTTTACAATCAATGTCTGGCAAGTTTTGGCAACTTCTGAAGGACCAAAAAGCGACGCCCATCGAGGAAAATCTCCCTGCCTATTCGTTAGTGCCAATGCAAAGCGTTGATATGATTTTAATACCGTTAAAACCGCCACCCACTCACCTTCTATGAGAAAATATCCATCTACCGTAACGTGCTTCAAACTTTCATCAATATCCACAACCTTACCCCATTCAAATAATGAAGGAAGTTGTTCATTGAGCAAGTTGCATTCATCAATTTCATCCAAACGTTTGAACAGCTCAGACTCGTCAGTTACGAAACCAAATTTTTCTGCCTTGATTTGTGCAGATTCTAACCTACAAAAGCGTTTTATGTCCTCGCGGAGCGGAGAAAACCCTACTATGTCTTCAAAATTTATAGGGTATATCACCTTCGGAAATCTTTAAGTTCTTCTTTATTGAGAATATCTACCACTTTACTCATTAAATCAGCAAATTCTTGCGCATTTTGCTGATAGTAATTCATGGTTTTTTCAAAATCTTTGGGACTTACCTTATGCTTTTTTAATACAAATGCATAGCCACTGTCCCAAGCACTATCGGGCAAGGTCAAATAATTATAAGCCACCTGTTGGGAAGCTTCAAGACGCATTGCATCTACCAAAATTTCTACAGTTTGATCTTCAGAAATTGGCAAATTCTTTTTACAAGACGAAAACCACAATAAAATACCCAGCAACACGCTTACTTTCGTTAAATGAGATGTTAATTTGTGGGCACCAAATTGCATAATTACAAAGGTACTACAAAATGAGTCGCATAGCAGAAAACATCGACCAAATCAAGAAAGAATTGCCTGAAAACACCCAACTCATTGTGGTGTCGAAATACCGTGAAATTCAAGAAATTCAAGAAGCATATATCGCAGGACAGCGCGTATTCGCGGAAAACAGGGTCCAAGCCCTCTTAGAACGTAAAGAGCGACTTTCTGATGATATTGAATGGCATTTAATAGGACACCTACAAACCAACAAGGTCAAATATATTGCACCCTTTATTGAAATGATTCATTCGGTTGATTCAATGAAACTATTGAAAGAAATCAACCGGCAAGCGGCAGCCTGTTCAAGAATAATCAAAGTTCTCGTTCAAGTTCATGTAGCCCAAGAAGAAAGTAAGTTTGGTATTTCTCCGCAGTTGTTGAACGATTTTTGGACTGAATTACAAAGGGAAAAAGACACCCTAAAAAATGTGATTATCTGCGGAATGATGGGAATGGCCTCGCTGACAGATAACGAAAAACAAATCAGCGACGAGTTTGCGCAAATAAATAAACTCTACCAAGATTCAAAAAGGCAATTTTTCAGTGATTCTGAAGAATTCAAAGAATTATCAATTGGAATGAGCAGTGACTATAAAATTGCCACTGCTCATGGATCTACGCTTGTGAGAGTAGGTAGTAAAGTTTTTTCTTAGTAGTTATTTAACATCATGGGCATGATCAACATGGTAATCTCTTCTGCCCCATCTTTTCCGGTTGGAACTAAAAGTCCAGCGCGGTTGGGCTGTGACAACTGAAGTTGAATGCTCTCGCCATCTAAAGTAGACAACATTTCTTTCAAGAAACGAGCGTTGAAACCTATTTCCATGTCATCGCCGTTGTACTCGCAAGCTATTTTTTCAGTTGCTTCGTTTGCCATTTCAATGTCTTCCGCCGAAATGGTCAATTCGCTACCTATTACTTTCAAACGTACTTGATGAGTGGTCTTAGAAGCGAAAATCGATATACGGTTGATGGAGCTTAAAAAGTCCATACGATTTATGATTAAAATATTGGGGTTGTTTTTAGGAATTACCGCTGAATAGTCAGGATATTTCTCATCCAACAATCTACAAATGAGTTGAGTATCTCCAAAATTGAAAAACACATTGGCTTTATTGTAATCAACAACCACTGGAGTTTCATCGTTTGGCAAAGCCGTTTTCAAAAGGTTCAATGGCCTTTTGGGAATGATAAAGTTGTGATCAACCTTGGGAGAAATATCTCTTCTGGTGAAGCAAACCAATTTATTGGCATCAGTAGCTACAAAGTTGACATGATCGTTTTTCATTTCTACAAATAAACCGGTCAAATTCAAACGCAACTCGTCAGTTCCTGCAGCAAAAAGGGTTTTACTAACCGCCCTCAACAAAATGCTTGCTGGCACGCTAAAACTACCTTCACCGCTTTTCTCTGGCAAAGAAGGGAACTCTGTTCCATCTTGTCCTGCCATTTTGTAACGACCATTGCTGGATATTACCTCAATGGAAAAAGTAGTAGTATCAATATTGAATGTAACTGGGCTATCTGGCAAAGAGCGAAGAATATCAATGACCATTTTGCTTGGTACTGCAATACGAATATCATCATTCGCTTCTACTTTCAACGCCGTAGTCATGCTCGTTTCCAAATCGGTACTGAATATGGTCAACTCACCTCCTTGAATATCGAACAAGAAGTTCTCCAAAATAGGAATGATGGGTTTAGACATGATGGCACCATTAACAGTGAGAAGGTGCTGAAGCAAGTCGCTTGAAGAAGCTATAAATTTCATAATCGTTATTTCGGTTTTGTTGGTTTTCCTACTACTGCAAACCTATTTATTCATCATCAATAGAAATGCACAATAAATATGTTTTTATGAACATGTCAACCTATTTTTAATCGTCTGTCTCTTCAACATCTACAAATAAAAATAGATCTTCATTCTCTTTTTTCATTAAATATCTCTCCCGAGCAAATTTTTCTAAATTTTTTTGGCTTCCGAAAAGTTCTTTTTTCTGTCTTCTCAATTCTTGGATTTTTTTCTCGTGGATTTTAATTCCGTCTTCCAATCTCGAAATATCAGACGACAAGCGCCATCTGTAAACAAAACTGTTGTTATCAAAAAAGGTCATCCATAAAGCGAACAAACTTATTCCAATCCAAAATTTGTATTTCAACAGCGGTAAATTCACCTCACAAATATCCATCCTAACTTTCTAGATTGATCAACAACTTTATGGGCTGTCAATTATTTTAATCTAATTTTGCTCATTCATGGGTATTATTCGATTATCCAACAAGATTATAGTCCTTATTTCGCTGATTATCAGTGGATGTATCAACACTGAAAAATCAAAAACCAGTGAGTCCCAGATAAACAACATTCAATGGCAAACCAACTCCTACGCCAAGTTCTTTAAAATTGGCACCACCCCTACAGATACCCTTCTACTCATTTATTTTGATTCTACTAACATCTTCCAACGGTTTCACAAAGGAAAAAACCCAAAACTATACCCAGAATTTACTAGTATTTCTCCGAATTCAAACCCTCAAAAATTAGCCGTTCTTACTTCTGCATTTTCAGAATTTCTGAATCAATTACATTCACTAAACAAGGTCAATGCCGTTGATCAAATTGATTTCTGGACCTCAAAATCTATTAACGAACTACCCTTCAAAAATCAAACACCTGAAATTCAAAAAGGCGGAAATCTGCATACAGAAAAACTGATTCAATTAAAACCTGACCTGACTTTCACCTACACATTAGAACCTAAAATTGACGTCAGAGTCAGTAAATTTACAACCCTTGTTTACATCCAAAACCATTTCGAAGTTCACCCATTGGCCAAAGCCGAATGGATAAAAGTCTTCGGATATTTTTTAAATCTCAAGGAACTTTCTCAATCTCATTTCGAACAAGAAAAGTCAACATATTTAAAGATAAAAGTTCAATCTGAGGCACAAAAACACCCTAAAATCATGGTTAATTTGCCTTATACAGGCATTTGGTGGGTACCACAAAAATACAACTACCTCACCCAACTCATCACCGATGCAGGCGGCGATCCCATTTGGATAACTTCTAAATTATCAGGATCTAATTCCGTTCAAATTTCAATGGAACAAGCGCTTTCTCATTTAAATCAATGCGATATTTTACTTCACCCAGGTTCAATTAAAAACACCCCAGATATTTCAGATGTAAGAATTGAAAAAACACTGTTCACCAGTAAGCCCCAAATTTGGCAAAACGATTTAAAAATGGAAGCTTCAGGTGCAAATCCCTTTTGGGAAATGTCAAGTGCTCAACCCCATCTA
>Ga0172372_10007763_pt1 | contig 14347 bp, 10 predicted proteins | sample LakKiv5m_2_FD_114544 | JGI IMG/M metagenome (GOLD analysis project Ga0172372, IMG submission 114544) | Freshwater microbial communities from Kabuno Bay, South-Kivu, Congo - kab_092012_9.5m | ecosystem: Environmental > Aquatic > Freshwater > Lake | place: Democratic Republic of the Congo...
CCACTTCACCGTTCCCACGGTCGTCCACGGCTTCGCCGTCTGACGTTGTCCGAAGCCTGCTTCCCAGCGCGTTGGCCGGTCATACTCGCGAGCCACAATCCGGAACGACGAATCCGCCAGGCTGACTCGGTTCTTTCCCGCCCAGAAGGCCGTCATGCGGCTGACTCCGCGCCGTACCATTTCCGTCTCCAGTCGGGGATTGCAGACTCGAAACGTCCAGTTCACCCACAGCCGTCCGGAGTTGTACGCCCCGGCCCGGCCCTGCTGATCAATGACCGGCAGCCAGACTTCCTGACCATTCGGCGCTTCGTAGATGATCGCCAGTTCGTGGTCATAACCGGCGAAGTGCATGTCCATGAACACGGGGTGCGGAGTCGTTCCCAGGAACGGCCGTCCGGCGCTGGTCCAGGGACGCAGCGGCCGAGCCACTTTTTCCCAGAGATTCTTCATTCCGAAATCGACCGCGAGCATCTGTGTGTACGGCGCGTTGATCATCGACGGCAACTGAAACAGCAGCGATGCGACCATGATCACGGCCACAGCTCTTCGGGAAAACTGATCACTGTGATGCTCGATCGCCGATGCATCGCCGACAGGGAACAGCCGATTGATCAGACTGTCGGGCAGCATGAGCAGGTACATGCCGACCACGGCCAGACCGAACCACGGAATCGGAAAGGCCAGCACAATGCCGGCATGCAGGGCGGCTCCGACGAGCATCAGCGGCAACTGCCAGCGGCGGGACCACATCACGAAGATGAACAATGCCTCGAACAGGATCGTTCCGAATCCCAGCAGCAGAACCAGAGCGCGGTTATCCAGCAGCCACGACAGATCCAGCCAGGTGGCGTGCGGATAGGAAGCGGGCAGCCACAGTCCCAGTCCGGCCCGCCACATCGGCGAGGACATCTTGAAGAGCACCGAATCGAAGTAGACCAGTCCGATGCAGCAGAAGAGCACCGCGTCTCGGTAGATGCGGCTGACCATCGCCGGCGGGCGGTGTCCCGTGCGCCGCTGCATCAGCCACGCATCGACCGACATCCGGTTCGAGACCGGCAGAAAGATCAGCAGAATGTTGGTCGCGGTGTAGATGTAGTCGATGTGGTACTCAAAGGCGGAGAACGCCGAAAACGTGATCAGGGTGAAGCAGTAGTTGGCGGCCGCCATCGTCCGCGTCCGGAAACCGATGCCGAGCATCACGATCACCAGCAGCCACGCCAGCAGCAGCGGCTCGAACGACACTTCATACGGTCGCAGATACGGCACCAGATCGAAGATCAGATGCCGGAACCTGAACAGGTCTCCAACCTCGCACAGCAGCACGAGGGCATACACCATCCGGAACAGCGCGAAGCCGGCTGCCGGAACGGTGTCGTCAAACAGAAATCGCAGTCGCTTCAACATGATGATGACTCACGAACGGCCTGCGGCCGAAGCCTCAGCACCTTGATGCAGCAGCAGTGATACAGACGGTTCAGCCAGACCTGTGGTCTGCAGGAAACCGGCGATCTCATCCACGACCTGCGCCTGCTCTTCCGGCGCGATCGTGAAATAGAACGGCAGACGGAGCAGGCGGCTGCTGACGCTGTCGGTGACCGGCAGTTCCAGATCCGGATTGAAGGTCCGACCCATCGGTGAGGAATGCAGTGGCACGAAATGGAAGACGGCGTGAATGTCGCAACTGCGCAGATGCCGCAGCAGACCATCCCGCAGTTCCGGTGTCGGCAGCAGGATGTAGAACATGTGGTAGTTGCTTTCGCAGTCTTCCGGGATATGTGGCAGCGACAGCAGTCCCTGACTGGCCAGCGGCTTCAGCCCCTGGCGGTAGCGCTGATAGATCTCGCGGCGGCGCTGGGCGATGGTGTCCAGGTTCTCCAGCTGCGCCCACAGGAAGGCGCTGCAGATTTCGCTGGGGACATAGGAAGAACCTTCATCGACCCACGTGTATTTATCGACGAGTCCCTTCAGGAAGGCGTGCCGGTTCGTGCCCTTGTCGCGGATGATGCGGGCGCGGTCGAGGAACCGGGGATCGTTGATCGTCAGCGCGCCGCCTTCGCCGCAGATGTAGTTCTTGGTCTCGTGAAAGCTGTACGCGCCGAGATGCCCGAAGCTGCCGAGGTAACGGCTGTCGTACTTCGCATGCACCGCCTGCGCCGCGTCTTCAATCACGATCAGGTTGTGCTTGTCCGCGATCGTCATGATGCGGTCCATCTGACAGCCGATACCCGCGTAATGAACCGGTACGATGGCCCGCGTGCGGGGCGTGATGGCGTCCTCAATCAGTGATTCGTCGAGGTTCAGCGTGTCCGGCCGGATATCGACGAAGACCGGTCGCGCGCCTTCTCTCACAAACGCGTTCGCCGTCGAAACGAACGTGAACGACGGCATGATGACTTCATCGCCCGGCTGGAAGTCGCACAGCATCGCAGCCAGTTCCAGAGCCGCTGTGCAGGACGGCGTCATCAGGACTTCATGCGAACCGAAACGGTCCCGCAGAAGCTGCGCACACTGCTTCGTGTAATGCCCGTCGCCGGCCAGATTGCCGAACGTCACCGCCTGAGCGATGTAGTACAGCTCCTTGCCGGAGATGAAAGGAAGGTTGAAAGGAATGGCCATATCACAACCTGACTGTTCAATCGGACGTGACGGATCGAGTGGGTGACGCGGTACGGGACGACGCATTCAGACCATCGAGCGTCAGAGCCGGCCAGACAACGCGGGCCTCCATGACCTGCATCGAACTGCCCTGGAAGACTCGTCGGAACGTGACTTTCGTTTTCAACCGCTGCTGCAGATGCCGCGCAACGATCACGGCGAACTGTTCGTAACCGGCGGGAACTGCGAGCCGCGTGCCAGGTCGGGCCGTCAGGTCGTGCAGCGGATCATTCAACCCGATCCGCTCTTCATGCTGTCTGGCCCACGGCATGGTCTGACCGGTTCCCAGATGGCAGAGCTGCAGACGATCCAGTTCCGGATGCCGGTGAACCGGAGAGATGCTGAGGAGCGGCAGCGTCGTCAGGCTGACCAGCACCTGCGGTTTGCCGTCCGCCAGTCTGCGCAGATCGGCCAGCGCTTCAGCACGGGATTTGACCACTGCGAGGTTCTCGTCCCGCTGCTGTCCCGTCAGCCAGCCGCTCAGGATGACCGCGCCGAACAGCAGCCACTGGCCAGGCGGCGCAGAGCGGACTGGCGCAGAGCGATCTGCAGGCGGGTTTATTGGAGCGGGATTCTGTTCGCCCGGCACACGGCAGCAGAGCAGCGCGATCAGCAGTGGACTGCACAGAATCGGAAGCTGGACCCAGTCCGGGCAGCGCTGTTTGACTTCCAGAATCAGGAACGTCAGCGGCAGGCTCATCAGCAGCGCCACCAGGACGACCCGTCGCGATCGGCGGTCGCAGGCCGTGACGGCCAGCGCGAACGCGGTCAGAAAGCAGGCCAGCACAACCGGGCGGCTGAGAGCGTGCTTTCCAGCGGCGATCGTGCCCTGCAGCAGATGCCCCGGATTGAGGTTCGGCCGGCGCGAGGACACCGCCAGAAGTCGCTGAAGCGTTTCCGTCGCGAACAGTTTTTCGTCGTGAAACACGTACCACATCAGCAGGTCGTAATCGGCCTGCGACCAGCCGACCGCCTGGTAGTGTCCGGCATTGGCTTCGTTGAACGGCAGCAGTTTGTAGTCGATCAGGGTCGCCGCGAGCTGCTGGCGTTCGTAACCGCGCGACCAGTCCGGATCGGCCTGCAGTTCCCGCTGCTGATACCACTGCAGCGACACGGCCAGCACACCGGCGGCGATCAAACCCGTCAGCGGCAGACGCCACTGCCTGGTCTCTTTCAGAGTCAGCAGTTCGCCGATCAGGAACGGAGCGAGGCACACGGCGCTCAGCGGAAGCACATGCCAGCGGATCATGCTGCACAGAGTCAGCAGCAGAACTCCCGTCACGCAGAACATCACCCGCCAGCCACGTTCGAGACATTGAACGGATCGCATGATCGCGGCGAATCCTGCGACACCCGCCAGCCAGGCCACCGTGGTGAACTGCAGATTGTTGAGGACATAGACCTCAACGCCGGCCAGCAGCACGAGTAGACCTGCGATCTTCGCGCGATGCCGTCCGCTCAGCAGCGCGACGCTCAGCAGCACCAGCAGCGACGCGCCATGCACCGCGAACAGATACAGCCCGTACCAGTTCAGGTTCGGAGCCAGCTTCGTCAGAGCCGTCAGTCCGCGACCGATCAGCACATGCGAGAACATCAGCCGCGCGTCGGGTACATCGGTCAGCAACTGCCCCTGAATGAGGAGGCTCATTTCAGCGTCGTCGTTCGTCTGAAATGTCGGCGTGAAGAACAGCGCGTACGGAAACGCCGCAGCCGCAGTGATGACTGCGGCCAGCAGAACGCTCCGGCGCGTTGTTCCTCGATCATTCATTTACGGCGTCTTTCCGGCCGATGTCTCATCAGGCTTCGCTTCCACTGGTGCTGCGGTTGCTTCCGCAGGTGCTTCCACCTTCGCAGGCGCCGGCAGCGAAACCTGAGACGGGAACTTCCCGCGCCACAGAGCCAGCGCCCGGCCGGCATGCGTCAGGAAGGGATAGAAGCGTTCGGTCTCCGCATCGCTCAGACCATCAATGGATTTGACCAGCCACTGTCCGGCCTTCTGCAGTACCTCATCAGAGGGCAGCGTTTCCTGAGGCGCGAAGGCCCACCATTCGAGAGCATGACCGGTTGCGATGAGGCGATCCGCCATCGGTCCCAGCGGATTCTCACTGGTCTCGGACTGCGGCCCGTCCCATTCCTCACCGGGCCATGTCCCATCCCACCAGCCTTCCTCATGCTGCGTGGCACTGAGCCGTTTCGTGGCATCCTGCAGATGCGCGATGACCTTCTGCCGCGCGTCCGCGCTGAGCAGTTCCTTGTCGACGTCGACTCGCAGCAGCAGAGCCAGCGCATGCAGTCGGTGGTTGCCGTGACAGACTCCCTGAGCCAGCCGCTGGCGCATCAGACGATCGGCCAGCATGTCCCATGTGACGAGCTGCCCTTCCGAAGTGAACCAGTTTCTGACGTGCGGCAGGTAATGCAGAAAGACCAGTGTGGACCATTCGTATTCGTCCTGATTCAGACTGAACCGGGACAGGGCATGATCGAACGCCGCGCGCAGCGGCAGTTCTCCCGACGGAGTCCGGACCGGGTAATCGAGCGGCGTGCCGACTTCCGCCAGACCGGCCAGCGTGTGATCGAGATGGCTGGCGGTGGCCGGGCCGGACTTGGTGCGAAATGCCAGCCGCGGTGCGGATTCATCGCGCGTATCCGGCAGCAGAAACGGTTTGGTCTTCGTCCCCCAGGCCGTCGCAAACATCCGGTGATCGGTCAGCAGTCCGCGCAGATCAGAACCGCTCAGCGCGTTCTCATCCGTGAACTTCGCTTCCACTCCCCAGAACCGCAGCGCGTGATCGACGTGATTGATCTTCGGCTGCACGCCTCGAAACTTCGGCTGCAAACGTCCGAGCACGCGCGTCAGATCGTCATCCGAAATCACAGCCGGCTTGTCGTAGAGCGGACCGACACGGACGGGTTCGACCTGCGGCGTCGGCGGCAGTTTCTGATCCTGCAGTTCCTGATAGCGACTGGTTCCGTAGGCGAAGACTCCAGCGGCCAGTCCCAGTTGAATGATCAGAAACAGCGGCAGCGTCGTACTGGCCGGAGATGTGGTGCCGGCCGGAGACGCGGACGCATGGACCGCTGTCGCGGTTTCAGCGGGAGTTGCCGGAACCCCGTCATGCGGTGATTCAGGTTGAGCGGGTGAGATCATGATGGCTCAGTGCAGTGGAGCACGATTTCATCGTGCGGGAGGACAAAGAGAGAACGGTTTCGAGTTCCGGGGAAAGGTTCTGTCGGTCACCAGGCAGCCGTGACTTCGCGGCCGGCCTGTGGTGGATTTTCAGGAAGAGATGGCGCGTCCTTCGCGGCGTCACCGGCCTCCACCGGTGCGAGCGAATGCCGCACCAGTACCATGCCGATGTCGTCTTCAAAGACCGTGTCCCAGCCACTGAGGCTTTCCATCGTGCGATGCAGTGAACCTTGCAGTTGCTTGCAGACAATCACCGTGTTGATGCGGTAACGGGCCAGACGCCGTTCAAGACCATCTTCACCACGTGCGATGGCCAGGTAGTCTTCCCAGACCTGCGGCGGTACGACGTGAACCGCGTTCGTGGTCATCAGCACGTTGAGGTCTGGCGGACCGTCGTAGATCAGCCAGTCGCCCCACCACTGCGGATTGGCCACTCGACCCTGCGGCGGATGTTCGCGCAACCACTCCGTGATGCCGCGTGGAGTGTCGCTGCTGAAGACGTGCCGGGCCTCGCGCGGCTTGCCACCGAGGAACGGCACGCTGGCCGACGAGAAGCAGAACGCCACCCAGGCGATGAAGCCGGCATACCACACGTAACGGAACGATCGCACCTGCAGCCAGTCCGCGACCTTCCGCAGATCATCGTTCTGCAGGCGCGCGTACAGCCGGGTCAGCACGTCGTCCAGATGCGGCGTCAAAGCCAGCATCAGCGCCGGCCCCAGCCAGGCGATCATGCGGATGCGCAGGCCGGTCGCCAGCGCGAAGATGCTCAGCATCAGTACGTCCGACGCCGCGACTCGTGCCCGACTGTGACGCAGCAGAACGATCGTCAGCACGACGGCCATTGCGACAAACGGTCCTTCGAGCGAAACGAACTCCAGCGGAAACCACTCGAAGACGTCTTTCAGATTCGGATTCGACGGGAACACGAGCGTGTGAATCAGCAGATCGAAGCCATACGGATTCAGCAGCGTTCCGCCGAGCGCGGCCCAGCAGGCGATCAACCGCTGCCGGACCAGCGTGTCGGCAAAGACTGCCAGCAAATCGCGTTTCTCCAGCAGAACTTCCACCGCGCGGCCGAGCGCATAGGAACCGAGCAGCGCGTAACCCACGATGAACGAGCCGTGCAGATTGGCCCACAGCGCGAACAGGCCCGCCACGACCGCCCAGTATCCCGCCGCCTGCTTCCACGGCAGCGGCTGCGGCGATTCCTCCGGCAGACGCTGTCGCGCGGTATCGGAGAGCACGGTGCTCAGCATCAGCAGCGCGAAACACAGGCTGCCGAACATCTCCGGCCGGATGACCGCGTGACGGCTCCAGCCTGTGAAGAACACCAGACCGCAACTGATCACCGCGACCAGAATGTTCCGCGACTGCTGATAGAAGGTGGCCGTGTATGTGACATATACGGCCAGCATTGTCGCCGCGAACAGATGGCTGAACCATTCGACGTTGCGCGTCTGGTCGATCAGTCCCAGAATGGCCTGACTGAGCCAGGCGGTCGCGACCACGGGCACTCCATCCGCCAGCGCCACAAACGGTTCGTGCTGCGGCAGCGCCTTGTGCTGCACGATCCACTGACCGTAGGAGACGTGGCCCCAGAAGTCCGAATGGAACAGTTTCATGTAATTGTAATACATGAAGAACAGACACCCGATCGCCAGCACGAACAGATGCAGCCGCTTCGGCGCCATGTGTTCGGGCAGCTTCGGAACCAGCACCGTTTCCGGATCGGGTTCGCCATTCGGAAGCGAGCCTAAAGCCGGCAGATCCGGACGGGATTCGTCCGGCGATACGGCGAGCCGGGATTCGAGTTGTTCGCTGTCAGGCATGTGAGTCACAGCGCGGGGATGAAGCGGAGGACGCTGTCGTCGCGAAGTCGTCAGACCTTCGGAACGGACTGCTGGAATTCCGCGGAGTCGATGGTTCCGGCGTCCTGCCCGGTCAATACCGCCGCTTCCCGCGGCGGATACACGTTGATGGTGCGGTCGATGATGAACTGCGGTCGCGCCCGCACCTGGTCGAAGATGCGGGTCACGTATTCGCCGAGCACCGCGATACCCAGTGCGTTGAGCGCGCCGAAGAAAGAGGCGGTGATCAATCCCGATGACCAGCCGGGCACGGCCAGTCCGGTCACGAAGCGGTGATAGAGCGTGAAGCCGGTGAGCGCGAGGCAGACCGCGCACGACAGCAGAGCCACGGCGTAGAAGAGCGCGAGAGGCGCGGTCGAGAATGAAAAGATGGCGGTCCGCGCCAGGCGGATCAGTCCCCTCAGGCTCACGCGCGGCTGACTGTCATAGCGGGACTTCCGTTCCACCGGCACGCCGCACTGGCGAAAGCCCACCCAGCTCCGCAATCCCGGATAGAACCGCGACAGTTCCGGCAGATGCAGAATGTGATTCGCGACCCGGCGGTCAATCAGCCCGAAGTTGCCGGCGTCCGTCGGGATCTTTGTGTACGAGAGCGACTGCAGCACGCGGTAGAAGGAGTAGAACAGACCGCGTTTGACAGGATTCTCCTTCCGTCCGAACCGCACGGCATAGACGACCTCAAAGCCGTCTTCCCACTTTTCCAGGAAGTCGGGAATGGCGGCCGGATCATCCTGCAGATCCGAATCCATGATGACGACTGCGTCGCCGCGCGCCGTGCTGAGTCCGGCCTGCAACGCCGCCTGGTGTCCGAAGTTCCGCGACAGATGCACGACGCGCACTTCCGGGCGTTCGAGAGCGATCTGGTCCAATAGTTCGGAGCTGCCGTCAGAGGAGCCGTCGTTCACGAACACGACTTCAAACTCGTAGTCGCTCGCAGCCCCGACATCGAGAACTGTTTCGGCAAGTTGGCGCAGAACGCCAGCTTCGTTGAACACCGGCAGAACAACCGAGATCAGCCGGCCGCGTCGGGACCGTCGGTCGCCGCCCGACGGCTCAGGAGGCAGCATGTTGAAGAACTCCCACCACAGACAGGCCCGCGGGAACACCCGTGCGGAAAAGCAAGCAGCGTTCCACAGACGCGCAACTCAGCAGCAGCGAATTCACCGATCGCGACACGCGCGGAAATTCGGCGGCCTCCGACTTCCGGAACTTTCCCAGCGTCCGCATCGCAATCGCGGCCGGCAGCGTGAATGAGTTCCAGTGGCCCGACCACACCAGTTTCAACCCCGCTTCGGTGGCCTGCTTCCGGAGCATCCGGATTGTGTAACGCCGGTAATGTCCCAGCATCCGGTCCCAGTCGCCGAACAGCCACGGGCAGGCGGGCACGGTCAGAACCATCGCGCCCCGCGGAGCCAGGATTCGTTTGATGTTGGCCAGCACCTGCACCGGTTCGGCCGTGTGTTCCAGCACATCCAGCATGACGACCGCGCGGGCCGATCCATCTTCAACCGGCCACGGCTGATGCAGGTCATGCACGCTGACGCTGTCGATACCGCGACTGGCTCCCATCGAAACCGCTTCCGGCATGATGTCGAAGCCGCGCACGTCGTAACCGCGTTCGCGGAAGGCCACGAGATTTCCCGACGCACCGATCCCGCCTTCGACCAGCAGTCCCGGCGGTGGCGCAAATCGTTCGAGCAGCGTCATCGCCAGTTTGCGCTTGGCGACGTGCCACCAGTAGGACTCTTCGAGTTCGGCCAGCTCAGCCAGATGACCGGGCTGCATGGTGTAGCCTCTGGTTTGCGCAGGTAACGTAAACCGGAAACGCGCAGATGCGGGCACAGCGCGGACCCGGTTGCGGGACACTGAATCTGTCAGAGAATGCACCTTGCGTGCCGCGAGCCAGCCGCGCCACGACTTACGAACCGCAAAGTCCTCTGTGGAACTTTGCCGGCTGAATGCAACGTGATGAACGCCGACCGGGAACCCGGCTGATTCTTTCCGTCGGCAGTTGAGGACCGGCGGATTGCCTCGCATAGTTCATGCAGTCACGGTCTGAGAAGCTTCTTGGAACCCGCCGTTATGAAGCGGCGGCATCGGACGTGACCAATCGACGGAACCATCCCGCAAGCGGAAGTCGTCTCAGGAAACGCCCTGTGCGACGCTCCCGCCTGTTCCACTTCTGACAAGGAGACGCAATGCTTCGATCGTTCGCATTTCTCGCTGTGACGTTTGCTGGAACCTTGTCGCTGGTCGAGGCAGGAGACTGTGCTGCTCCGGTGACGCGCTGCTGCCCGACAATCAGTGTCCGACCGGCGATCGCCTGCCGCCCGATTCCGTGCAACGTGATCCGGGCACCGATCGTTAAACCCGTGATCTGCTGTCAACCGGCTCCGGTCTGCTGCACCGTCGCGTGCCGGCCGGCTCCGACCTGCTGTGCTCCGAAACCCACCTGCTGCGCACCGCAACCGGCCTCGTGCGCGGCCCCCGCGATGCCGCAGACACCCCATGCGGAACCCGGTCCGGTCACTCCCCCCGTGGAAGCGGCCCCGGTCCCCGTCGCTCCGAAACCACCCGTGGAAGCCGAAGCCGCGAAGTGACTCCAGCCTTCCTCGCAGAGCCGCGTCCCTCTCGTTGAAGTCACACAACTCTCAACACCGGAAGCATCAGAGCCGACCCGCACGGGCCGGCTCTTCTGCTTTACCGAGTGATACGGATCGTCCTGGATCAGCACCGCCCTGAGCATCATGGTTGCCAGTCCTGAATCGTCAGCAATCCGGCATCCGAACCTGTTCCGGCTTGACGTGACCAGCCAGATGGCCGGACAATTCCTGCCAACTGGCAAGAGCGGGTGATGAACCATGACTCAGAGAATGAAGACATCAACCACTGCAAGCGGTTCGAAGCGAGCGACTCGAACCGGTATCGAACGTGTTGAGTGGTGGCGGTCGGTTAGTGGTCGAATCGCTCAGAATCAGGAGATCGCTTCCGGTCAGATCACTCATGAAGTGGTTCGGCACGGAATACCGTACTCCGCGCTGGAGAGTTTCCTCGCCGTGAGCCATCTGCCGCAGCAGGATGTGCTGGCCGTCGCGGACATTTCACCGCGAACCCTGCAGCGCCGAAAAGTCGAAGGCAGACTGACGCCGGTGGAATCGGATCGGCTATGGCGGATCACCCATCTGTATCGCCTCGCTGTCGAATTGTTTGAAGGATCGTTCTCTGACGCCACAAAGTGGCTGACGTCTTCCTGTCGGGGACTTGGTGGTCGAACTCCCCTGGCGTTCGCTCAGACGGAAGCCGGCGCCCGTGAGGTGGAAAACCTGATCGGCCGGCTTGAGCACGGAGTGATCTCGTGACGATCACGGCCTGGCGGATCTGCAAGGCTCGTCATGCCGACCGGATCTGGACCGGTGAAGGAGCCAGAACATACGGAGGTCGCTGGAACAGTCCGGGGCAGTCCGCAATCTATGTGGCCGAAAGCCGGGCTCTGGCTCAACTCGAATGTCTCGTGCATTGTGATAATGCCCGGCTCCTCATGGCCTGCGTGATGGCCTCCGTCGCGTTTGATGCGAAGCTCGTTCATGGGCTGGACGAGTCCGCTCTGCCGGAGAACTGGACTGAAGAGCCACCTCCACCGGAGACGAAAGCGATCGGCGATGCATGGCTGCTTGCGGCTTCATCCGCCGTGCTCAAAGTCCCCAGTGTCGTTGTTCCCGGTGAGTTCAATTATGTGCTCAATCCTCAGCACCGGGACTTTCGGAAGATCAAACTCGGCGAACCGCAACCGATCCAGTTTGATGCTCGACTCCTCACTTGAGTCGCCGCGTCACCCTTTGCGGATGAAGTGCGCCGCGAAGCTGCGGACTTCCTGGCCGTTGAGCACGTGGACCATCCGCAACTGCTGGATCATTTCCTGGCTGAAGCGGTTCAGCGGCACATGAACCAGTTTGCGGCCGTACTTCTTCGCGAGCCGTCTCCAGCCAGGACCGGGCGGTGGTTCGCTCAGCACCGCGATGTGCTTCTCGCGCGAGTACATGCAGGCGGCGGCCAGCAGGCGTTCTTCCATCGTGTCGGTGAAGTCCAGCCGCGGATCGTGCCAGACATCCGAGACATCGCGCGGCGGGAACAGGAACATCGCGCCGCCGTACTGCGCCAGTCCGATGCCGGGACCGATCAGTTCCTGATGAAAGTCTGTCGCGAACAGAGCCAGCGTGGATTCATCGTGATGCTCGGCCATCCAGGTGATGCGCCACGGATAGTCGCGCGGATCCGCGGGCGAATCGAAGAACATCAACACGCAGTCCAGCTTCCCGACCTGCGGCGGAAAGACCTTCACGTAGAGATTTCCGGTGTGCCAGTTACGCAGCGTCTCGCGGATGTCGAGTCCATCTTTCAGGCTGGTGGAGAACTTCTCGGTCCGCGCCAGGTCCGCGCCCATGATGGCCAGCGCCGCATCCTTGACGTGGTTGCGGAACTTCTCGATGGCGACATCTTCCGGCGGCCACGAGCATTGCCGGTACGGATTCCACTGCATGCGCCAGCGGTCCTGGTCGATCTTCGGGGGCTTGCGGCGCAGTTCACACGTTCGCCACGAAACAGGATGGCCCGGCAGGCGCGAAACCGGCTCGCACAACGAACCATCCGGCAGTCGCGCCCGGTCGATGCTCAGTCCGAACTCCGGCAGGCCGGAATCGTCCTGATACGGCCAGGTCCGCGCGGTCTCGGCAAGTTCAATCGCGAACTGGTCTCCGAAGATCTGCTGGGCCGCGATGATCAGCGTGTAAAGGTCGGGCGTCATCCGGCGTTCGATCAGGCTCAGATTGCGGATGTAACGCAGATAGACGCTCAGCAGCTTGGGAGTGATCTTACGGGCCAGCGATTTCAGTTCGTGACGATAGCGGTCGCGAGCCGCCAGAAGCAGCTGCTTGAGACCGTCGACGGACAGGTTCTCATCGTTGTCGAGATCCGCCCGAGCCATCTCATAGAGGCCGGTGACGAACGGCAGCTCGCCCAGCAGAAACAGGTGCGAGCCGAACGGGATCGAGCAGAGCTGCGGTTCTTCGACTTCTTCATCCGGTTCTTCCGGCAGCGTGGCGCCCTCCAGAACGGCCTGCCGGATCCACGGCCAGTCGCCGAGCGAGCAGACCAGCAGAATCTTCTGATAACGGGACTCAAGCTGCCGGAGCCGCGCGGCCATGACGCGGATGCGATGCCGGTGCTGCTCAGTCTGAGGTTCCGCGAGGACCGGCAGGACCGCCGCCGCGAACTGCTCGACGGGGACGCGTTTCAGCGCATAAGCATCGGGCAGCACGATCCCGCGGCCTTCAAACTGATCGGTTTCCGCGTCGATGAATGCGCGGGGAATCCGCTCCTGCAGAGCGACTCGCAGCGCGGCAATCACCGGCTGGCAGGGATCAATCGGGACGTAACTGACGGACCGGTGAGCCAGCTCCGAGCCATCATCTTCATCGCGATCATCTCCGGACCACTCGGTGGCGAGGAACTCCGGCTGCGACGGCTGAGTCACCGCCGAAAGACTCGGAAGACGTTCGATTCCACGTTCGACAGCCGGTTGAAAGGACGGCGGCAAAGGAACGGCCACGCAGTCGTAATCGTCGGCCAGCAGAATGCGCCGAACTTCGACCGCAAAATCTCCGCTGCCGTGAATGACGGGCGCGACGCTGATGCGGGGAGTGATCTGCAGAAAATCGTTGAGCATGTGGATGCAGTGCGGAGTCAGAGTTCAGGACGCTCGGCCATTCCCAGTTGGTATTCCCCGGCCAGGGATTCCAGTTCGGAGAGGCCGCGGAATTCGCGACGAGAACGTCGCCCCGTGAAACGATCGGCTTCCCCTTCGTGAATGACGCGCACGGACTGCTGCAGACCGTAGCGCCGGGCCATGCCGATGACCAGCCCCAGTTGAAACCGGTCCTGAGGATACAGCGGCGCATTCACGCTGCGCAGCGACCACCAGTCCAGCCGCAGCCACGACCATCCGTCGCGAACCGCGCGCGGCTCAAGACAGTCTCTCAGGTCCGGCGGCAGAAGTTCCACTGCGGAATCCTCAATGAGCACATGCACGCGCGCGGGCGACGCCGAATACACGGCCCAGGACGGCCAGTTATCCCACAGACCGAATCCACGCAGCGCCGGCATGAGCAATGCCAGACCGATCAGAATCCGGCCCGCTGACGATCGCATTTGAACCGGCGGCATCTCCCCGGCCATCACCGCGTTGGAATCGCTCCGCAACAGCAGCAGGTTCTGAAGGATGAAATACCCGTTCCAGAGCAGAACTCCCGCTTCGTGATTCAGACCGAATGGCCCCACAGCCAGCAGCAGCAGGCCATGCATCACCAGCGACAGCTTCAAGCCGGCGTTCCGCGTTCGCGCCGGCACCAGCAGCAGCGCGACGATCAGTTCGCCGGCAGGGAGGATCGCTGCCAGGAGACTCAGGTCGCGATCATTCAGGAACCGGACGGACAACCCGACGGCACCGGCGATGACTTCCACAAACTGGCGGCCGTATCCGGTCAGGAACGTCGCATCGAGCTTCGACCAGCCGGACCAGAAATAGATGCCGGCCGTGATCAGCAGCGCGCCGGACCGCGGACGGGAGATGATCCCGCAA
>Ga0172372_10007765_pt1 | contig 14343 bp, 9 predicted proteins | sample LakKiv5m_2_FD_114544 | JGI IMG/M metagenome (GOLD analysis project Ga0172372, IMG submission 114544) | Freshwater microbial communities from Kabuno Bay, South-Kivu, Congo - kab_092012_9.5m | ecosystem: Environmental > Aquatic > Freshwater > Lake | place: Democratic Republic of the Congo...
GCTAAGCGGCGCCGCATGGCCGACATCGACGTCCTGTCCTCCGAAGTCCGCGGCGACCGCCTCCACGCCCTCGAGGTGTGCTTCCAGAACGCCTCCCCGCGTAAGATCGACCGCGACACCGCCATCCACTGGCTGCGCGAAGGGCACTCGCTCGTGCCGGTGTCCGGGCACGGGCACCACGTCCACCGCGGCCGCGCGCTCCACCTCGTCGAGGTGGACGGCGCGCCCTACGTGCGCACCGACACCCGGCCCATCGCGGCGGACTCGATTTCGCGCTGAGTGCATTTCGTCGGCTTTGCCGACGAAACGCAGGGGAGGACCTGCAGGGGTCCGCCCCTCGGCAACTCAGTCCGGGCGGCGGTGCCAGACGCGGGCGAAGGCCACGAACAGGAAGAAGAGGGTGAACGCCGTGAGTCGGAACACGATCTCGCGCGGGGTGAGCCAGATGGCGTCGATCGACGCGCCCTTGAAGCCGTACAGGTAGAGCGGCGCCCCGACCCCCTGGCGCGCCCACTCCCCCCCGTGCGTGGCCGGCTCGAAGATGAAGCCGTAGTCCCAGTTCCGAGGCCCCTTCTCGTCCACGATCATCGCGCGCGTGCCGACCTTGAGTATGCCTTCGAAGGCGTATCGGAGCGGGTTCCAGAAGGTGATGGCCTGCGCGGCGTCGAACATCATCGTGAGGCGGATGAGCAGGCCGGAGAAGGTGATCTGCGGGATGAGGAGCAGGGGCAGCGCGCCGACCGCGGCCTCGCTCGACGAGAGCACCGCGGAGATCGCGAGCCCGAGCGACATGCCGCACAGCCCGGTCAGGCTCGCGGTGGCCATGAGCGGGCCCACCGGGAAACCCTGGTTCATGAGCCCGAACCAGGCCCAACACACCCCGGCCAGGAACGAGCACTGGAGGACCGCGATCCAGCCGAGCACGAGCACCTTGCTCCCCACGTACGGGACCACCCCCACCCCCACCCGGCGCTCCCGGTTCCAGAGCACCCGGTCGGAGATGAGCTCGCGCACCGCCGCGCTCATCCCGAACCACAGGCAGCACAGGGTCAGCATGAACAGCATCGACGGCGTCGGCTTCGGGAACACGAGCGCCATCACCAGCGCGAGGAAGGGCGGCTGGATGCCGAGCACCCACACGGCGGTGCGATCCCGGGACTTCACCACCCAGTAGCGGCGGACCAGGATGCCGAGCTGGTGGAGCATGGACGGGCGCCGGGCCGCCACGCCCGCCTCCGGCGGACCCGCCTCCTGGATCTGGAAGAGCTCCTCCCGGGTGCGGACGAACTTCCGGAAGTCCGGGCTCGCCTTGTAGGCGGTGCCCCACTCCGCGTCGGCGCGGTCCTGGAACCGGTTGAACACGGCGTCGGGGGTGGACACCCCGAAGTACCGACAGGCCGCGGCCGGCGGGCCGAAGTAGGCGAGCCGCCCCCCGCGCGCGAGCACGAGGAGGTGGTCCACCTGCGCCATGACCTGGGGGCTCAGGTCGTGGGTGACCAGGAACACGATGCGCCCCCGGTCGGCGAGCTGCCGGACCAGGCGGACGATGTCCTGGGCCGCGCGGGGGTCGAGGCCCGAGGTGGGCTCGTCCAGGAAGAGCACGCGGGTGGAGCGGGTCAGGAGCTCCTGCCCGAGGTTGACGCGCTTGCGCTGTCCGCCCGAGATGCCGCGGCGCGCCGCGTCCCCGATGCGCGAGTCCCGGATGTGCTCGATCCCGAGCTCCGCCAGCACGCGGTCCACCTCGGCCGTGACCTCGGTGGAGGAGGTGTCGGACGGGAAGCGCAGCCGACCCGAGAAGCCGAGCGACTCGGCCACGCTGAGCTCGGGGTGGACGATGTCGTCCTGGGGCACCACCCCAACGCGCGAGCGGTCCCGCAGGAGGATCCGGTGGAAGTCCTCCCCGTCGAGGAGGACCTGCCCGGAGTCGGCGGGCGTGACCCCGGCGATGGCGTTGAGCAGCGTGGTCTTGCCGGCCCCGGACGGGCCGACCATGGCGATGACCTCGCCGGAGAAGACGGTGAAGCTCACGTCGTCGAGCAGCGACACCCCGCCGATGCGTCGGCTCAGCCCGCGCACCGAGAGGGTGGCGAAGCTGCGCTCCCCCCACGCGCGCACCCGCCCCTCGGACGGGAGCACCCGCAGCGCGTAGGTGCCGATGCGGATCTCGTCCTTCTCCTCGCACGGGGCGGCGGTGATGACCCGCCCGTTCAGCACGGTGGGCCGGCCGCTCCCGGCGTCCACCACCCGCCAGCTCTCGCCCGAGCGGACCAGGTCCGCGTGGTGCGCCGCCACCTGCGGATCGGGGAGCACGATGTCCGCCCCGGGGGAGCGCCCGATCCGGAGCCGCTCCCCGGCGAGCGGGAAGTCGAGCTCACCGGAGGCGTGACGCGGATCGTGCTTGCGGTGGAGCGCAGCGAACAGGACGGCGTCGATCCCCAGCTCGGCGGCGGCGGCTTCGAGGCGCCGGAGCTCGGGCGGATGCACCGCCCCGTCCGAGCCGCACACCGCGAACATCGCGTCGAGGAGGAGGAGCGCCTCGCCGGTGCCGTGCCGCGCCGCGTACCCGGCCAGATCGAGGTCCTGGGCCTGCTCCGCGGCGAGCATCGCGCCGGCGCCCGGGCCGAAACGAGCCACGAAGGCGGACATCTCTCCCGCGCTCACCGCCCCCCGGAACTCGGGGGACTGCACGAGGTGGAGCACGAGGTCCAGCTCGGCGCGGGAGAGCCCGGTGCGAGCGAGCCCGGCGGCGCGAATGGCCTCCACCCGGAGGAGGAAGGCCTCGCCGGTGGGCACCACGGTCTGGGTGAGCAGCCGGACGAAGTCCGCGGCGAACTCGGCGCGCGCCGGGGTCGTCTCGGAGCCCGACTCGCTCAGGAGCGCAGCGAGCCGCTCGCCCAGCCGAGCGTAGGCCACCTGGGCCTACTTGTAGGTGACCGCCGTAGCGATCCCGCCCTTCTGGCCCGCCTCGTTCAACTTCGAGGCGTGCACCGCCACGTAGTAGGTGTCGGTCGCGGTGGGCGTGTAGGTGACCGTGGGCTCACGGTCCCCGGAGCTGTCGGTCCCGACCTGCGCGCCCTTGGCGTCGTAGATCACGATGTCGATGTTGGCGACGTTGGAGTCGCCGCAGGCCATGACCTTGTACTCGTTCCCCGCGTAAAGGGTGACGAGGTAGACCCGGTGCTCCCCCTGCGCGAGGGTGGTCTTGGTGGCGGTGCGCACGGCGTACCCGCCGTTGTAGCCGTCCCAGATCTTGGTGCGGAGGCAGGTCTCGGCCGCCGCCTCGTCGGCGAGGGCCACCGAGGAGAGAATCGTCGCTGCGAGTACAAACATCGGGAGCTCCTACAGCAGGGCGAGAACGGCGTCGGTCTGGGCCTTCACTTCCTTCGCGTCTTCCACCGTCAGCGACGGCTTGGAGGCGATCTCCTTCAGCTTCAGGAGGGTCGTCTCGAGCTGCTTGAGCACGGCGGCGTCGGCCTTTCCGGCGCCCTCGACCTTCACGTACTTGAGGAAGTAGTCCACCACGAGCGGCTGGCGGAGCAGCTTGTCGCCCGCCTCGGGCTTGTTGCCGGTGACGATCGCGGCCGCGACCAGGTTCGAGCCCGCGAGCCAGGAACCGGCCTGGAGCAGGGGCACGCAGCGCTCGCCCGCCTCGTACTTGATCTCGGGCAGGACCGCGCCGTGCAGGTCGTCCAGCTCCTTCACCAGGTCGTCGCGCGAGATGCCGTCGTTGTTGATCTTGGCCACCAGGTCGTCGATGACCGCGGGCAGATCGTTCCCGGCCCCCAGCGAGCCCAGGCCCGCCTTCACGGTGGCGAGCCGGCCGGTGAGCTTCTCCTTGGGGGAGACCTTCACGGTGAGCAGCGCGTCGGCCAGCAGCACCCCGGTACGCACCGCCACGATGTCCTTGTTCTCGATGTCCAGCTTGAGGGTCCGGTCCGGCACCAGCTTGTCCAGCCCCTCGGCGATCCCGGCCTTCTCCAGGGCCTTCTGCATCTCCACAGGGGACGGCACGAGCTGGGTGTTCTCCGCCTGCTGCTGAAGCTCGGCGAGGCTCAGCGCGGCGGGAGGCGGGGGCGCCTCGGTGGAGGGCGGCTCCTTCGTGGCCGGGGCGTCGGGCGGGTCCACGGGGGCCTTCGCCTCGTCGCCGGAGCAACCGGCGAAGGCGAAGAACGACAGGAGGAGCAGGTTCGGCAGGGTCCGCATCAGGTTCGGCTCCAAGGCAACACGTCGGACGGCAGACGATTCCGCCGGCGAGGACGCGACAGGCTACGCCGGTCCCAGGTCGGTTTCAAGGTCGTCCAGTAAAGGGAATGTCGAATCGCCCGAGGCCACGCGGGCGCGCAGCACGAGCCCGGCGCGACCCGCCTCCCAGGCGACGATCTCCCCGAGGCCGGTGGCGGCCAGGATGGCGGTCAGCGCCGGGCGGGTGCGGCGGACGGTGGGCCAGGCGAGGAGGTGCCGGAACACCGCCTCGTCGTCCGAGGGGAGCAGCGCGGTCACGACCACCGCCCCGTCGGGCGCCAGCTGCTCGCGCGACCAGGCGAGCAGGGAGGCGGCGAGGCGCTCGGGTACGTGGTCCACGAGGCCGTCGAGGAGGACGAGGTCCTGCGGCGGGTGGGGAACCCGGGCCCGCCCCATGCAGACGGCGGCGAGATCGTCCTGGACCAGCTTGAGCCGCAGGTCCGGCGGGCGGATGCGCAGGAGCTCCTCCACGCGTGCGAGCGCCTCGCGGTCGTCGTCCACCACGGTGATCTCTCCCCGGAGGCGGGTCAGGTAGGGGAGGATGTGCTCCAGGGCGCCGCCGTCGCCGACGTTCACGACGAGCATGCGCACCGGGCCCTCGGGCGGGAGGCACTCCAGGAGCACCTGCGAGGCGAGCGCGCGGCGTTCCCGCAGGGCCTCCGACGTGGGGAGGTCCAGGAGCCAGGCGTCCACGAACTCGCCGAGGGGCCCATCCCCGTCGGCCCGGCCGGCGGAGAGATGAGCCAGGGCCTGCGGGTCGGCCGTGTGGCCGGAGGGACGGTCCAAGGCCAGCTCCCCGAGATGGGAGCGCATGAGGTACGGGTGGAGCTCCTTGGAGGCCCCGCTCCCGGCGGCCAGCTCGTCCTCCGGGCCCAGGCGGGTCAGCGCCTCGTTGAACCGCGCGGCGAAGACCCCGAGCGCGCCGAGCGCTTCCCGCCGTGCCTGGTCCCTGTCCCGTCGGATGAGCGGCTCGATCTCGATCAGGCGCGCGGTGAGGCCCTCCGCGACGGCCCGTCCCACCGCGGCCGCCGCGGTGTCCCCGCCCGGCTCCTGCGCGCCGCGGAGCCCCCCGGAGACGGCGTTGGCCACCACCTGCCGGCTGCGTTCGCTCACCTGCCGGGCGAGCTCCTGGTAGAAGGCGGCGCCGAGCTCCGGCTCGGCGTGCAGGAGCGCCATGAGCGCGGCCCGCTCCCAGCGCTGCACCACCGAGGGCTCCGCCGAGCGGACGTCCGCGGAGCGGGTGGACTCGTCCAGGAAGGCCATCTCGCCCACCACCGCGCCGACACGGAGCACGTCGAGCACCACCACCGGCTGCGACCGCGTGTCGATCACCTCGAGCTCGCCCTCGGCCACCCGGTAGATGTCCCCGCCGCGCTCTCCGCGCCGGATCAGGGTCTCGCCCCGACCCAGCCGCACCGTGGTCGCCGCGGCCATGAGCCGCATGCGCACCGGCTCGTCGAAGCGCTCGAGGAAGTCCATGCAGGACCGGTTAGCTCGTCGGCCCGCCCTCCGGGTGCCGCGCCGCCACCCGGCGCGGCGGTTAGGACGGCGGCCGTCGGAGAGTTTCATGGAAGACGTCGACCAGCTCGTCGCCGCCCTGCGGGCGGCCACCTTCAAGGAGCGGGATCCCATCAAGGCCCGCCTCGTGGCGCTCGCCGGCGGGGCGCAGGGGGCCGCGGTGCGCGAGCACCTGGACTCGCTCAAGCGGGGCGAGCTGCTCGAGGTGCAGTGGGAGATCGAGGAGGTGATCGAGGCGACCGCGCCCAAGAAGCCGGAGCCCGTGAAGCCCCCGGAGGCCCCCAAGCCGCCCGAAGCCCCGCCGGACCCCAACCGCCCCCTCACCGCCAAGGACCTGGTGCTCGTCTACGACGATCCCCGTGGGCTCCTGCTGCACCGCTCCAAGGTGGGTGAGCGCTGGTTCGCCACCCAGGTGGACCCGCGCACCGGTCAGCCCCAGACCTTCGAGCTCCATCCCCAGGAGATCGCGCAGCTCAAGCAGCAGCTCGCCGGCAGCCCCTACTGGGTGATCGGCAGCGGCGCCGCTCCCGGGCCCGGTGCGGCTCCCCGGGCCCCCGTCCCCCCCAAGCCACCGGGCCGATAGCCCCCGTGGACCGAGCCGCCTACGTGCAGGCCTGCCGCGAGCGTGCGCACGTGCTCTACCTGGGCGAGCGCACGCCCCACCGCTCGTGCGGCATCGCCCTCGCCGAGACCTTCGGCCTGCCGACGCGCAGCTACCAGGCCCTGCGTCGGGGAGGCCTCACCGGCGAGGCCACCTGCGGGGCCGTCGCGGCGGGGCTCCTCGTCCTCGGCGAGATCCTGGGAGACCCCTCCCCCGTCGGTCCGCCGAGCCCCGAGCTCCGTGCCGCCGCACCCGCCTTCCGTGCTGCGCTCGCCGCCCGGATCCAGGGTGACCTCGACCAGAGCTGCAACGCCCGCACCGCACCCTTCCCCGACTTCGGGGCCCGCCCCCGCCTCCTGGCCTGCACCGCGCTCGCCGCCGAGGTCGCCGCGTCGGTGGCCGAGGTGCTGTGGGACCTCGGGCGGCCCGTCCCCCTCCCCCCCGCCCCGTGGGAAACCCCGGGGAGCGAGCCGCGCTGAATGGCGATCCTCCTCCCACCGCTCCCCGTTCCCGGCTCCGAACCCGCCCAGTCCGCGTTCGGCCGCTGGATGCGCGGGGGGAGCCAACCGAGCCAGTCCGCCCCCCACGACACGCGCGATCACCCCACCTTCCCCTGGTACAAGGTCATCTGGCTGACCGGCGTGGACTACTTCTCCACCCTCGGGTACCAGCCCGGCATCGCGCTCCTCGCCGTAGGCGCGATCTCGCCCCTGGCCACGCTGGCCCTGGTGCTCGTCACGCTCTTCGGGGCCCTCCCCGTGTACGGGGCGGTGGCCCGCCGCAGCTTCCAGGGCCAGGGCTCGATCTCGATGCTCGAGCGCCTCCTCCCGGGCTGGAAGGGCAAGGTCTTCGTCCTGGCCCTGATCGGCTTCGCCTCCACCGGCTTCGTCATCACCATGACGCTCTCGGCCGCCGACGCGGCGAAACACGCGGTGGAGAACCCCTTCCTGAACCCCTACCTGCACGGGCAGGAGCTCGGGCTCACCCTCGTGCTGCTCGTCGCCCTGGCGATGCTGTTCCTCCGGGGCTTCAACGAGGCGGTGGGGCTCGCGGCGTGGATCACCATACCCTACCTGGCGTTGAACCTGGTGATCATCGGGCGCGGTGGCTGGGAGATCGTCCAGCACCCGGACGTGTGGGACGGCTGGCTCTCCGCCGTCTCGCGGGTCGGCGATCCGACCACGCTGGTCATCGCCTCCGCGCTGGCCTTCCCCCACCTCGCGCTGGGGCTCTCCGGCTTCGAGACCGGCGTCACGGTCATGCCCCTCATCCAGGGGGAGGCCACCGCGTCGGAGATGAACCCCCCGCACCGGCGCATCGCCGGCACCCGCAAGCTCCTCGGGGGCGCCGCCGGGATCATGAGCTTCTTCCTGGTGGGTTCGAGCCTGGTGACGACCACGCTCATCCCCGAGGAGGCCTGGCGCGAGGGCGGCGACGCCTCCGGCCGCGCCCTGGCCTGGCTCGCGCACCACTACCTCGGGGACGGGTTCGGGACCGTCTACGACGTGTCCACCATCCTCATCCTCTGGTTCGCCGGAGCGTCGGCCATGGTCGCGCTCCTGAACCTCATCCCGCAGTACCTCCCGCGCTTCGGCATGGCGCCGAACTGGGTGGCGATGCGGCGGCCGCTCATCCTCCTCATCCTCGGCATCGACATCGTCGTCACCCTGCTCTTCGAGGCCAACGTCGAGGAGCAGGCGGGGGCGTACGCCACCGGGGTCCTGGCCCTGATCCTCTCCGCGGCGGTCGCGGCCACCCTCGCGCTCGTGCGCGAGGCGCGGGAGGAGGGCCGCTTCCCCTACACCGGGCTGGCCTTCGCGGGAATCAGCCTGCTCTTCGTCTACACGCTGGTCGAGAACGTGGTGCAGCGACCCGACGGGCTCATCATCTCGTCCATCTTCATCGGCACCATCCTCGCCGCGTCGGCCTTGTCCCGCTACCTCCGGGCCACCGAGTTCCGGGTGGAGCAGGTGGCCCTGGCGACGCCGGAGTGCGAGGCCCTCTGGAAGGAGCTGCGGGGGCGGAAGGTCCACCTCGTGGCGGTGAAGACCACCGAGGCCGTGCTCGCGCGCAAGAAGGCGCGTCTCAAGAAGTTCTACGCCGTGGACGGCCCCATCGCCTGGGTCCACGTCAACCTGGCCGAGGACCGGTCGAAGTTCGACTCGACCATCCTGTTGAAGATCGGCCGACTGGGCGACGACTACCGGATCACGGTGACCAACGCGCAGGCGATCGCGAACACCATCGCCTACCTCTCCGAGCTGGTGGAGCCACGCAGCATCTTCCTCGGGCTCACCCGCGAGAACCCCGTCGGGCAGGCGTTCCGCTACCTGCTGTGGGGCGAGGGCGAGACGGGCATCCTCGTGTACCAGATCCTGCTGAAGTACTGGAGCTGGACCGAGGAGGACGACGAGCGGCCCAACATCTTCCTGATGAGCGACTGAGTCTTTCGAGGGGGGACCCCTGAAGGTCCCCCCCGCATTTTCGCCGGCGAAAAAGCACCCCCTCACGGCCGGCCTTTGCGGCCGGCCTCCGGGGGCGGGCGCGTTCGCGCGTGCGCTTGTCGCGCACGGTCCTCGCAGCGCTCGGACACGCTCTCTTGCGACGCCTGCGGCGTCCCCACCCGGCGACTGAGCACGGGCGGTGGGGGGCGGGGAGGCGGCGGGGGCGACCCTACAAGCTCCCGGTGGGGTCGAGGTTGCGCGCGATCTCCAGGCGGTTGTTGCGGGCCCCGTTGGTGGGATCCCAGAAGAAGCGCAGGTTGAGGTTGCTCCACGCCTGGAAGGGTTCGGCGTAGGACGCGCGGGTCACCTCCTCGAAGCTGGACGTGTCGATCTCGGCGGGCCCGGGGATGGCACGGAGCGTCGCGCCCCCTCTCAACCGGAGCTCGACGTGATCCCCGACCTGGAGACCGACCGCCAGCGAGCCCGAGACCGTCGAGCGGCGGTCCGGCCGGAGCAGCTCGGCCGCCACGCCGGCATCGACCGAGAGCTCGAGCTGGTCCTCCCGCAGCGCGCCCATGACGAAGAGCCCGTGGGTGGGGAAGACCGCCGCGTCCTCCCCGAGCACGTTGGTCTGGTGGTAGGCATCGACCTGCCCGCCCAGCATGTACGAGGCGGCCAGGACGTTGCCGCGGGGATGTTCGGCACCGAAGGCGTTGTACTCCACGAGCGCGTGCGCCCGGCCGGTCCCCGCGTACTGGCCCTCGGGGTCCTCCATGCCGGCCCGCACGAGCCCACCGACGCTCCAGTGACCGGTGAGGTTCTGCCCCCCCGAGGCCGACCCCTCGACCTCCCAACTGTCGGTGGAGAGCGAAACCAGCGCCCCGTCCACGTCGAGCGAGGGCTGCCGCTCGATCGAGCGGCTGTAGTTGACCCACGCGTCGAACCGCTGGGCCTCCGTCGTCACGGAGACGCTCGTGCCGCTCCAGACGGACAGCTCCTGGAAGGTCGGGGAGTAGGAGCCCCACCCGCCGGCCCAGGCGGAGAGGCCCCAGGCCCGGCTCGGCTCGTCCTCGTTGGACGGGTGCGCCGGGGGGGTGAGGCTGACCTGCACGGCCTCGGGGACCTGGATGGAGACGTAGGGGGCGAGGGTCCGCCAGAGCCCGGGGGCCAGGTGCGCCTGCTGCTCCTCCACGCCCTCCCCGCTGTCCACCTCCTGGAGCTGCTGGAAGGCGCCGGGCGCGCCTTCCAGGCTCCCGACCGCGCGCAGGAACACGAAATCCGCCGCCCCGGTGTCGGTGACGTTGATGTACAGCACGACATCGGCGCTCCCGCGGGGTACGACCAGGAAGAGCGCGTTCTGCGCGAGAAGCCCGTCCGCCAGCGTACAGGCGTCGATGCGGCCGGCCTCCTCGCACTCGATGGCGACCCGAAGCGGCTTCCAGGGCTCGTCCGCGAGCGCCAGCGGGATCAGCGTGGACCAGAGCACCTCTCGGACCTCCAGGCCGCGGCTATCGGGTCCCCCCGATCCGGCCTCCGCCGGGGACATCGTTTGACCCGACGGAGGTACGGCGGGAGGTCCGACGGCGCCGCGCCAGGAGGAGCCCGATCGCGGCCAGCGCCGGAGCCGCCGCGGCCGGCGCGGTGCTCCCGCAGGCGCAACGGCCGGGGGGGCGCCCGCTCGTGTCGTCCAGGCCCGGGCCGGTGTCGTCTCCGGGGTCGGTGTCCGTGTCCGCGTCCGCATCCGCGTCCGTGTCGGCGTCGGTCTCGGGCTCCCGCGAGAGCACGGTGTCGGACATGCGCGCCTCCACGCCGTCGATCGCCACACCGTCCCCGACCAGGCTCAGCAGGGTGAGCTCGTGCCACCCGTCGCCCAGGCCCGAGGCGCTCCACAGCTCGCCCACCGGGTCCACCACCGTCGGACCGAGCGTCCCGACCACCTCGCCGTCCAACACGATCTCCACGGTGCCGGTGCCTTCGGCCCGGCCGGTCAGGCGCACGCTGTCGCCCCGCACCCAGACGTCGATCTCGGTACCCTCGTCGAGCCGCCGCACCTGGTCGAAGGCCGCCGAGGTGTCGTCCTCCTCGGTGCCGCAGTTCCCGCTGGGGCACAGCCAGAGGTCGGACCAGTCGTCCACGCGCTGCCAGGCTCCGAAGCGGACGATGGCCGGCTCGGTGCCGGTCGCGTGCACGACCCGGAACAGGCCGTCGTGGGTGGCGACCAGCAGGTCGGGGAAGTGGGCGAAGTCCGGGCGCCCCCGGAGGTCGTAGACGGGGGCGCCGAACTGGAGGTCGAGGTCTTCCCAGGTGGCGCCGTCGTCGAGGCTGCGGAACAAACGGGCGGACCCGGTCGTGAGGAACAGGGTGCCGTCGTCGGTGACCTGGAGCAGCTCCGCCGCCGCGTCGAGGCCCGGGTCCATCTCGACCCAGCTCAGACCGCCGTCGACCGAGCGCCGCAACTCGCCGTCGGCCCCTAACACCAGCACTCCGGGCGCGGGGGAGACCGGCCCGGCCACCGCGGTCGCGTCCGCCTCGTAGCTCTGGGCCCACTGTTCGCCCTCGCGCTGGCACGCGATGCGGACGGGTTCGAAGGAGGAGGCGCACCACATCGGCGAGCCGTCCGTGTCCGTGGCCGGGTACACCCCGCGCCCGTACGCCCCCTCGAAGATCTCCCCCAACCCGGCCGGAGGCGCCCAGGTCGCGCCCCCGTCGGTGCTCTCCAGGAGCGCACCGGCGCTGATGTCGGCGCTGTTGAGCGGGAAGATCCAGACGTGGTCCACCGTTCCGAAGGCGGCCGCCTCCTGCACCTGGATCCCGTACGGCGAGTCGGGTTGCTCCCAGGTGTACCCCCCGTCGCGCGAGCGGACGAAGGCGTGCCCCACCACGGCCCAGACATCCCACGGGAGCTCGGCGTCGTAGGGGAGCCCCACCTTCTGGGCGTTCACGGCCTCCAGCCCGTCCCCCGGCGCCTGCCACGCCACGCCACCGTCCGTGGTGAAGGCCACCCCGCTGGCGTACCCGGCCGAGTAGACCACGAAGTCGTCGAGCCCGAAGGCGACCCCGCGCGTGTAGTCGGGGGGGACGATGGTGGGCTCGTTCCAGGTTCCACCAGCGTCATCCGAGGTCGCGTAGCCTACCCAACCCGCGACGATGAGGCGGTCGCCCCGCGCCAGGAGCACCGGGTAGGCCTCGTCCACGTCGCGCGCCGCACCCTCGAGGTCGTAGACCGTGTCCTCGGCGAGCTTCCGTTCCTCCCAGGTGCGGCACCCGTCCTCGCTGACGTAGGCGGCGCGGGTGGCGGTCGCCGCCCAGAGCCGGGTTCCGTCCACCGTGAGGGCCACGATGTCGTCGTACTCGGCGTCGGGCACGGGCGGGATGGCGCCGCAGCTCGCGTAGGCGGAGCCGTCCCATCGGTACACGAGACCCGTCACCTCCCCCGCGTAGCCGCCGTCCGGAGTCGTGGCCGAGAACTTGCCCGCCACCCCCCGCCGCGTGCTCCACGACGTGCCCCCCTGCCAGAGCTGGAGGCGGCCGTCGAGATCGATCGCCGCGACCTCTCCACCCCCCGCCGAGACGAAGCTGAAGGGGCCGGTGTCGAGGTGGAGCGTGGCGGTCTGGCCGGGCTCGAACTGGTACACCCCGTCGTCGGTGGCCAGCCAGACGTCGGCCCCCGTGCCGGCGGCGTCGAAGACCTTGCGTGGGTTCTCGGCGTCGTCCCAGGTGGCGCCGTCGTCGCGCGACCACCAGTGCCGGTCGTCCCCCACCAGCACCAGGGTGCGGTCGTCGAGGCGGAACGCCCACCGCAGCGTGTCCTGCGCCGGAGGGCCCCCGACCAGGTTCCAGGTCCGCCCCGCGTCATCGCTGCGCGCGATGAGCGAGCTGGAGTTGGGGGTGGACACCAGGAACCAGGGTTCGGAAGCGTCCAGATCCTCCGGCGCAGCCAACCCCCCGACCGGGTCGTGGGGCAGGTGTCCCCACGCCAGGGCTACCCATAGAACCATGTCGGAATTTTATCACAACCGGGATGCGTCGGAGGGAAAACGCGAGCTCGCGGGTCCGGCCCGATCAGAAGCCCATCTCCTCGGGCCGACGGTAGGCCCAGAGCTTCTGGAGGGCGCGCAGCTCGTAGGGGCGGCCGTAGGCACCGAGCCGCCAGCGCGGGGCCGCCAGGACCCGGAGCGCCGTGCGGCGCACGGGGTCCAGGTTGAGGTCGGTGGCGGTGGGGTGGCGGGCGTGGAGCACGGTCTCGAAGTCCCGGATGCGCCGGCGCAGGGCGTCGGTGATCCAGGGGGTGCGCGGGTCCCGGCGGCCGGCGTAGTCGGTCCACTCCGGCCCCACCCAATCGTCCAGGGTCTCCGGGAAGCGGAAGCCGCCCGCCACGGCCCGGTCGTACATCCCGGGGAGCGGGACAGGGGTGTACAGGTAGAGGATGATCTCGGCGTCGGGGTTGTCGCGCTTCAGCTCCAGCACCAGGGCGAGCGTGCGCTCCACGTCGCGCTCCGGGTTCCCCGGGTTCCCCAGCACGAAGCTGAACTCGGGGGCGATGCCGTGGCGCCGGGCGAGCCGGTTGAGCTCGCGGGTGTGGCGGACCTCGAGCCCCCCCTTGTCCATCTGGTCCAGCGCGTCCTGGTCGCCGCTCTCGGCCCCGTAGAACACCATCCGCAGCCCCGAGCGCGCCAAGGCCTCCCAGGTGGCGCCGCTGTAGGCGAGCATCGTGTCGACCCGGGCCTCCCCCCACCAGGAGAGCCCGAGCGGGGCGATGCCGTCGGCCACCTCGCGGGCGCGGCGCTCCCAGGCGAAGAAGTTGTTGTCGTGGAACTCCACGGCGTCGGCGCGCCAGTCCCGGGCCAGGGTGCGGACGGTGTCGATGACGTGCTCGGCGGGGTCCGGCAACCAGCGCCCCTCGAAGAGGTTCACCACCGCGCAGAAGTTGCAGACGTAGGGACAGCCGTGGCTCGCGTGGTGGTTGAAGGTGCGAGCCCCGAGGAAGGTGCGGGCCGCGTACCGCTCCATGTCCAGCCGGTGGTAGGGCACGGGGGGGAAGGCCGAGCCGCGCTCGGCCGGTCGCTCGGCGCCGCGTACGAGCGCCCCGTCGCGCCAGGTGGCCACCCCGGCCAGCCCGGCGGGGTCGCGCCCGGCCTCGAGGGCGTCCAGGAGCTCGATCACCGTCCGCTCGCCCGGACCGACGACCACGTGATCCACTGCCCGATCGCGGGCGCAGGCCTCGGTGTGGATGGAGGGGAAGTACCCCCCCCAGACCACCACCAGGCCGGGGTACTTCGCCTTCAGCCGGCGGGTCACGGGCACCGCCTGCCGGAGCTGCGGCCCGGGCATCACCGTGACCAGGAGCGCCGTTCCGGGTCGGGCGCAGAGCGCGTCCAGGCGCGCCTCGGCGTCGGGCTCCACGTTGGCGTCCACCAGGGTCCAGGGGTGGTGTTCGGGGAGGACCCGGGCCAGGAACAACACCGACAGCGGCAGGCGCCGGTGCACCTTCTGGGCGCGCGGGTTGTAGAGGACGACGTTCACCGGAAGAACGTGAAC
>Ga0172372_10007766_pt1 | contig 14342 bp, 9 predicted proteins | sample LakKiv5m_2_FD_114544 | JGI IMG/M metagenome (GOLD analysis project Ga0172372, IMG submission 114544) | Freshwater microbial communities from Kabuno Bay, South-Kivu, Congo - kab_092012_9.5m | ecosystem: Environmental > Aquatic > Freshwater > Lake | place: Democratic Republic of the Congo...
AATGCTGCCTAATGAAAATCTTGACACCAAAAATCTTAACTTAACACTTTACCTTTTTGATCCTAAAAATGGGGAGTATTACAACCAAAGACGGAAAGTACCTAAGCAAGCCAGTTATCGGGCAGTAAGATTCTGGCTTTGGTAAAATGAAAAAATCCCCCCGGTAATTAACCGGGGGGATTTTTAATTCTGGACAATTACCCTCAAACTTTATATACCCCGGGAACAGGAATTTTGTAGTGTCCATTGGCATCGGGTAGGGAGCGCGGATTAGCGTTCCAGTCCAGCGTCTTGGGGAAAAGGTCCTCAGAGGCATTCATGGCTTCGTCCCAGGTAACGACCTGACCCGAATAGGTGGCCATGCGGCCCAAAATAGCGGTGAGGGTGGATTTAGCGCCATTCTCCAGGTCGTTGATAACCTCCCCCTTTCGTATAGAAGCGAACAGTTCATCGTGTTCCACCTGATAGGGATTGGGATCCCCTTTGCTATTGTGACGAAAGATGACATTTCCTTTCAGGTCAGTAATGGAGCCGTTGCTTTCGGCACGGCCTTTGGTACCCACAATCTGTTCGTACACCTTGTCCGCGCAGCCCTTGATGTGACGGCACTGGCTATTCATGACGGTGCCATCGGCATACGTATATTCGACGTAGTGGTGGTCGTAGATTTCCCCGAACTCTTTTCCGGTCCGTACCTGCCTTCCGCCCATACCTTGGGCTTTGACGGGATAGGCCATCTTGGCCCAGTTGAATACGTCGATATTGTGAATATGTTGTTCAACGATGTGGTCTCCACATAACCAGTTGAAATAGTACCAGTTGCGCATCTGGTAAGTCATTTCCGACATACCAGGCAAACGGTCTTTCACCCATACCCCAGAGCCGTTCCAGTATACTTGCCCGCTGGTAACTTCCCCGATTTCTCCGGCATGGACGCGGCCGATAATCTCTCGGTAGCGTTTTTCGTAATGACGCTGGAGGCCGACTACGATATGGAGTTTTTGTTGGCGGGAGGAATCAAGCAAAGCCAAAACCCTGCGTATGCCATTGGCATCAGTAGCCAGCGGCTTCTCGCAGAAGATGTGTTTCCCACGCTGAATGGCGTATTCTAGGTGATCCGGGCGGAATCCCGGTGGGCTGGTGAGGATAACCACATCTGCCAAGTCTATGGCCTTGCGGTAGGCATCAAAGCCAGCGAAACGATGAGCCTCGGGAACGTCAATCTGGGTCCGAAGCCGGTCTGTTGCTCCTTCGGCCTCATCGACCTTGTCGGAGGTGATATACTTGTAGCAACTATCCACGCGGTCGCGGAAGGCATCCGCCATGGACACTAGGCGGGTATCCGGATCGGCAATTAGGGCCTGTACCACAGCACCGGAACCTCTTCCCCCACAACCCACTAAGGCAATTTTCAGTATTGGATTGGCCTGCAGGCTCAAGGCCTGCAAGTCGAAGGGCAACGAGGCAAGAACCAATCCGCCAGTAGCAAGCGAGGCATCTTTTAGAAATTCGCGGCGATTTAACCCAGAGGGATTTGGTGTTTCGGAAGAGGTCATAGGAAGAGGATTTCAAAGATTAGCATAGGACTTGTCATTGACAAGATAATCATATTCTGAAAAATGCAAGGTATCAGCCTTCGTCCAGAACCAGGGACCAGAAAGCCTCTTGTTCTTCCCGGGTGGGTGGGGAAGCTGGTTTAAGCAGCCGTATACCGACAAAGGGGGCATCGGAGCACCACCAGAAACTTTTGGGAATTTGAGGGTCTCTTCGCTGCCAGGCGGGCTGGGAACTGGTGCGAGCCGCCGATCTGAGGACCGGAGGATTTTCATCCCAAGATCCTCCACGCGCAGTGCGGGGAAGCAATTTGTCCGGGCGTCTCCAAGGGGATTTAATCCCACCGCCCAGGGTTCCGTAAAAGTCGGACTGGTATTGATCAAGGGTCCATTCCATGACATTGCCATGCATATCGTACAGTCCCCAGGGGTTTGGTTTTTTGGTAGCTACGGGATGGTATTTATCTTGACTGTTCAGAAAATGCCAGGCGTATTCGTCGAGTTGTCCGGGGTCTTCGCCAAACGAAAATGCGCTCATTGTGCCGGCCCTGCAGGCGTATTCCCACTCGGCCTCAGTAGGAAGGCGGTAAAACTCTCCGGTCACTTCGCTTAACCATTTGCAGAAGGAAAGCGCGGCATACTGGGTCATGCTGGTTGCAGGATAACCGTATTTCCCCATGCCATAACTGGGATCCAGGTATGGGGTGCTTGGTTTGACTACTGCGTCTGCCCGGGATTGTCCCTCGAGGCTGCTATAATTCAATTGAGCCCTCTTTTCCTTGTCGGTAAACAATTCGTACAAATCCCAGGTGACCTCTGTAGCGGAAAGATAGAATCCGGGTAGGGTCACCTCCACTTGCGGACCTTCATCGTCGTGGCGATTTGCCTCTGTAGCAGGACTTCCCATGCGAAAAGAACCAGGTGGAATGGGGACCATGCGGAAGGAAACCTGCGAACCCGGCAACGTAATAGTTTGTATGGACTGGGCATAGCCCTTTTGTACTAGGCTGTTCAGAAGCAGTCCCCAGAGGATGGCTTTCACGGTTGCGTATTTATCTGGAGATTAAAAGAGATCGTCACGTTATCGCCGGAGACAATCTGACCGAACATAGCAGATGGAGGTTCTATGCCAAAATTCCTCATATTCATTGCATAGGTTCCTGAGAAAGAAAGTTGACCATTACCATCAAATTCAGCTTTCACGATGAGCACGGCAGGTTTGTCCACCCCGGCTACCGATAGGGTGCCTTCGGCCGAAAGGATGGTTGCATCTTCCTGCCGGGGGCGGATACGGGAAAGAACAAATACGATGGCCGGATGCTGGTCCGCCAAAAGGGCATTGCTTAGTTTCTTTTCCATTGCCGCTCCGCGGGGACTGCGAATGCTTGCTATGGGTACAGACACCCGCAGGTTTCCTATTTTAGATCCCGATGTCCACTTCCTGCGAGCCAACATCTTGGGTTCCAGGGCAATGCTACCCTCCACGCGCGTTACCTGGCAGGTCCAATCGTGCAGGGTGGAGGTTCCCTGCAATTGCATGGTTGTTTGGTCTGAAAAGGAATACTGGCGTGTGGATTGCCCGTAGAGGGACAAGCCAACGGAGTGGCAGATAAGGAAGGAAATCAGGGCAAAGATTTTCAAGGGATACCGTTTGCACGCCAAACTAATAAACATTGCCAGCAATTCGTCCATTTCATTGGATTATCGTATATTCGCCCCGCTAAAAATATTTCTTAATCAAAGCCAGCCTTTCGTTGGCACCAAACCGAGACCATGTCTGAAGAAAAAGAAGGGATGTCTGAATCATCCGAAGGGGAACAAACCCAACCAATCGCCGGGGATTCAATCCCGCCTCTAGCTGATGAGACGTCTTCCGATGATGCAGTTGTTGAGGAAACAGTTGCATTAGCAGAAGAAAACGCTACGCCTATGGAAGAGGAAGTTGCCCAAGATTCGCACGAGGAGGAGGGGCCTTCATCCGAAGAAGAAAGCCACGAGGTGCTAGCTGCCGAGGCTTCCGAGCCTGTCGCTGAAGAAGAGGATGTCCTGGATATTGAAGAAATACTAGCTGAGACGGAAGTAATAGGTACTGCACACGATGACTTTAACTGGTCGATTACCAACAAAGGAGGAATAAATTACTCCTCAGAAGAGTCGGCGAATTTAACCGAGCAGTATGCGGCTACCATGAATGCCGTGTTGGAGAACGAAGTGGTCAAAGGAATGGTCACCTCGATCAACGGCGGGGACGTCATACTGGATATAAACTACAAGTCAGACGGACTTATTCCGCAGTCTGAATTTCGGGATATGCCCGGCCTAAAGGTTGGCGATGCCGTTGATGTTTATGTTGAGCAGCAGGAGGATGGTCGGGGGCATTTGGTCCTTTCCCGCCGCAAAGCCAAGTTGCTTAAGTCTTGGGAGAGCATTGTGGATTCGTATGAAAATGGTACCATCATCAAAGGTACTGTCATCAGCAAGACTAAGGGTGGTCTCATTGTGGATTGTGGTGGTCTGGAAACCTTCCTGCCAGGTTCGCAGATTGACATTAAGCCCATTGTGGATTATGACCAGTATGTGGGTAGAACCATGGAGTTCAAAGTAGTTAAGGTCAACGAGATTATCAAAAACGCTGTGGTTTCTCATAAAGCTCTCATCGAGAGCGATTTGGCAGAGCAGCGTGAACAGATTATCGGCGGCTTGGAGCGGGGTCAGGTACTGGAGGGCGTCGTAAAGAACATCACCGATTTCGGAGCTTTCCTCGATTTGGGCGGTGTAGATGGTCTATTGTACATCACCGATATTTCCTGGGGTCGTATCAACCATCCACTGGAAGTGCTTACCCTAAATCAGAAAATCAACGTGGTAGTGCTCGACTTCGACGAGAACAAGCGACGGATTTCCCTAGGTCTGAAGCAGTTGCAGCCTCATCCCTGGGAGGTTGTGGCCTCTGGTATATCCGAAGGTTCGACCGTTAATGGTCGAATTGTCAATATTGAGGATTACGGGGCATTCCTGGAGATTCAACCTGGCGTGGAGGGACTTATCCACGTTTCTGAAGTAAGTTGGAGCAACCAGCCTGTAAATGCGCGGGAATTCTTTCATGTAGGGCAGGAAATGGAGGCAAAAGTTGTGTCTATCGATCAGGTAGAACGCCGCATGTCCTTGTCCGTCAAGCAACTGAGTTCCGACCCTTGGACTGAAATTGCACAGACATTTCCCGTCGGGAGCCGACATGAAGGGGAGGTTAAAAACCTTACCCCTTATGGCGTATTTGTGGAACTGAAGGATGGTATTGGAGGCATGGTGCACATTTCCGATTTATCTTGGACCAAGCGATATGGGCATCCGTCTGAATTTACCAAGGTAGGTGAGAAAATCAGTGTGCAGATTCTAGAAATGGATCTCCAAGCCCGGAAGCTTTCCTTGGGACACAAGCAACTGGAGGAAAATCCCTGGGATACTTTCGAGAATGTCTTTCCCGTGGGCTCCTACCATGAAGCCACCCTGCTTCGCCGGGATGATCGGGGTGCTGTGGTTCAAATGCCCTATGGCTTGGAGGCTTTTGCACCGATCAAGCATATGCGCAAGGAGGACAACTCCCTTGCAAATATAGAAGAGACCCTTACGGTAAAGGTCATTGAGTTCAATCGCGACGACAAGCGAATTTTGGTCTCCCATACCCGTTATTTGGAGGATATTCGGAAAGAGGCCGATGATTCGGTTCGCAAAGAAAAACAAGTTGATAAGGAGAAAACCCGTCAGGCTGTCAAAAAACAGCAGAGTACGGTAGAAAAGACTACTATGGGTGAACTGGAGGGTCTGGCGCAGTTGAAGGAACAACTCGGGCAAGACGCTCCAGCTGCGGAGTAATCTGCAGGATAATTACTCCGGGATTACTGGTTACCCGGAAAACCGGCGCGATAGCTCAGCCGGTTAGAGCGCAGGATTCATAATCCTGAGGTCGGGAGTTCAAGTCTCCCTCGCGCTACCTTGAAAGGAGGATTACCTAGGTAATCCTCCTTTTTTTAAACCTGACCTAGTCAGGAATGTTTCTTTTGAAATTTCTTTAACCCATGGCTCAGGATTTTCACCGGCTGCAGGTTGCTCAAAGAAGGGAAGAAACCCGCGAAGCCTTTACGCTTATTTTCTCCGTTCCGGAGGAACTAAGGGAGGTTTTTACCTATCTTCCTGGTCAGTTCCTTACGCTCAGACTGGTCATCAAAGGAAAAGAATACCGTCGATCCTACTCAATGAGCAGTTGCCCCCATGAAAACACGTGGGCCATCACGGTGAAGCGGGTGCGAAAGGGAAAGGTTTCTAATTACTTGGGTGATCATGTGCACGAAGGTGATTTCCTTGAGGTAGCTCCTCCGGATGGAAGGTTTACCCCTTCCCTTGATGCGGAAATAATGAAAACCTATTTTCTATTTGCTGCAGGAAGTGGCATTACGCCCCTGATATCCATAGTTCGAGCAGTGTTAGAAGATGAGCCACGGAGTATGCTGCACTTGTTATATGGAAACAGGAACGAAGACAGCATCCTATTTCGGGAGGCAATTGCGGGCTTGGAAAAAAGATATGCCGGCCAATTTCAATGTATCCATGTGCTAACCCAGCCACTTCGCGTAAAAACGGGTGGCTTTGCCGGCCTTTTCTCCAAGGGAAAGGTTTCCTGGCAAGGAAAGATTGGAAGGATAGATGAAGATTTGGTGCGGCAGTTTGTATCAGGAAAACGTTCTCCTGGTAGCAAAGGGCAATATTTTATTTGCGGCCCTGACGGACTAGCCGACAATATCAACAACTGGCTATCAACATCGGGGTTGCCAGCCAGTGAAATCCGAAGAGAAAGCTTCGCTGGGGCCGATGCCAATTCGGGCCCTGTGAAATTGGGGGTTGCTGCAAAGCTTCGGGTTACCCTGGGAGAAGAGGAATTTTCGCTGGACCTGCCTGCACAAAAGACCATTCTGCAAACCCTTATCGCCTCAGGCCGGAATCCACCTTACTCCTGTACCGCAGGTGCCTGTTCAAGTTGCATGGCCAAGGTGCTCACCGGCTCAGTGAAGATGGACGTTTGCCATGCGCTTGAACCCGAGGAGGTGGAGCAGGGGTATATTCTTACCTGCCAAGCGCGGGCCACTAGCGAAAACCTGGAGATTACCTACAAAGTATAACCCATGTACGCTTTACGGAGAATGCTGTTCTATGTGCTGTTGGCCCTTTTTTGCCAGCATTCCCTAGCGCAGGATTCCCCAATACGAGTGCGCCTTTTTCCAGACCTCACCTTGCCGCACAGTGCGCCAGTTATGAGTCCCGACGGTAACTTGCTATTGTTCCGGGTTTACGGGCATCCTGCCAATGCAGGAACTGAAACTACGGCAGACCTATGGCAAGCCGAGCGATTTGGCAACTGGGAACCGAGTGCCTTTAGGTATCCTCTTGGGGGAGAGATTAACACACCCGAGGATGAAACTCCCGTTTCCCTTAGCGCGCAAGCGGACAGACTCTTGGTTCGTCACCTTGGAAACACCACCCCGGAGTGGGATGCTTATCGCTTTGAGGGCAGGCTTTGGGTTGGGGACTCTGGAGGTCCGGGTCTGCCAGCTTTTCCCGAGCCTATCTTGACCCTGAGCCTCGATCCACTGAGCAAGATCTGTTTAGGCGTGACTGGAAACCCAGCAAAACCTACGGTTTACCTTTCCCTTCTGGATGAAACCCTGACCTGGACGAAGCCGCGACTTTTAAAGGGTTGGGAATCGCTGGCGGATATCCGGGATATCACATTCTCACCTGATGGAAATGCGGTGTATATCAGTGCTATAGGTTCGGATAAATATGCTGGCCTGGATTTATTCTTCTCCCGCCGCTTGGGTCCTGACTGGTTAACTTGGACAGACCCTCTTCGCCTTCCCGTCGGAATCAATACTCGGGAAGATGAGTACAGTCCGGCCCCCGCCCCTGATGGCTTCACGCTTCTTTTTACCGGACAGGATGCTGCGGGTAGGGATTGTATTTATCGGACACATCTCCCTGATTTTTTCCGCACAGAGCCTCCAGCGCAGATTTCCCTTGGGGCATTTTTGTTTCCGAACCGCCCTTTACCACAAGCGAAAGCATTCGCCTATCACTTTTTCAGAGATTCTGGGAAATTAGAACAAATAAACCGGCTTCCATTTGCTTTAGGACGAAACACCGTGGTACCTGTGGCAGATTTCCTGTTGTGGACCCTCCAAAGCCAGGACCTCTTTGTACCCTCCATTTTAATTCCAGGCAGAAAGGGATTTGATCCGTATCTCCCCCGTACGCTACAGGCAGTATCCCCAAGGGCTCCAGGGGCCGAACTTGCCCGACAGGAAAAACTATATGCCACGGCAAATGAAAACATTGCGCGCCTAAATGCGGAAATCATCAGCCTGATGTCGGATTTGGAGGATAAAAAAGAAGAAGTCTTAGATACCCTATCGCGTGTACCGCAGCTGAACTTGGGTCCCCTGGAAAAGGAGTGGCAGGTGTTGCGAAATACGTACAATACTCGATTCAGGACCACTGACTTGCAACGGCAGGCAGTATTGTCATTTTCTGAGGGAGCATCGCGTATCCAGTTCTGGCGAAATGACTACGGAAGCTTAGAGCTGTATAAGCCGGAAGCGATTTCAGTAGCTGGATTCGATGTCTTTAGTGAGGAGGTTATTCGCTACCTCTGGCTTACCCGGGCGTCAGAGGTGCTCTATGAGACGGAAAGAGAGTTGGTTGGTAAGGGATTTCAGCTCGCCCGGCAAAGGGTTTCTCCCGGTGAAATACGCCTTATGGATGCACGTCAGGCGGAGTATCTCCAAAATACATCCCTCTCAAACTTCAGGGAGGTAGCGGCAAATCAACTTCCTGAACCACCCTGGCCTGCAAGCGCCCCCGGACAGCAGGGATTTTTTGATGAGATGAGCATTCGGGTGCGGCCTCTGCTGGAAAAGGAAATAAAGCGCAAGGTCCAAACATTAGTTGAGGACATGGCAGGTCAGCGCTTTTATCTGGAATTTTTGCGAGAGAAAAGGCAGCGCCTGGCATTGGATCGTGATGCCGTCCTTAGCAAAATGGAGGGCATGGACGACCGCTACAAGCAATCCATTCAGCTACTTGGTGGAGGCTTACCCCCAGAAATTCAGGGGCTGTCGCAAGGAGAGGGATTTATTCCCTTGCGATGGATGGCCTACCCGCTCGATTATCCTGAGTGGATTCCCCTGGGGGTACCCGTTTTTCCCGCCGAAAGTGTTTTGCCTGACGCTGCTGGTCAGTTCGAGTTGCAACGAATTATAGCCATTTTGAACGAATATCCCGGAATTGGCATCGAACTAGCCATTCAGAGGCAAGCCTCAACCAGGGGCTATAGGGCTGACAGGGAGCTCAGCGAACAGCGGAAGGGCTACTTGGATGCGCTGCTGGAAGGGGAGGGCATTGGAGCAGACCGCCGCCGGACTACCGTTAACAGCGAATACAACCCACCAGGAGAAAAGCTTTTCCCATCGGTGTTGCTCCTACGCTTTTTTTATCGCAGTTGACTGGCTTTTCCTAATTTTGCACCGCTAAATAGGAAGCCTATGTATCGGACACACCATTGCGGCGAATTAAGGATGACCGATGTGGGCAGAACCGTCAAACTCAGCGGCTGGGTTCAGGCCAATCGCGATTTTGGGGCGCTGACATTTTTAGATCTCCGCGATCGTTATGGTATCACGCAACTGGTGTTTTCCATGGAGGAAGACGCTGAAATCTGCGCATCAGCACGTCGTTTAGGCCGGGAGTTTGTTATCATGGCAGAGGGAACAGTGCGGGAAAGGACTAACAAAAATCCAAACCGCGCTACAGGCGATATTGAGATTCAGGTCTCCGGGCTGCAGGTTTTAAATCCATCACGGGTCCCCCCATTCACTATCGAAGACGACACCGATGGGGGAGATGATTTGCGCATGCGCTACCGGTATCTAGACCTGCGTCGTAATCCAGTCCAGCAGAACATATTGTTTCGGGCAAAGCTCGCTCTGGAGACTCGTAAGTATCTTGCCAGCCTGGATTTTGCTGAAATCGAAACCCCCTTTCTCATCCGGTCCACGCCAGAAGGCGCACGAGACTTTGTCGTGCCAAGCCGCATGAATGCTGGTCAGTTTTACGCCTTGCCCCAGTCCCCCCAGACCTTCAAGCAAATCCTCATGGTGGCCGGCTTTGACCGGTATTTTCAGATTGTGAAATGCTTTCGGGACGAGGATCTTCGAGCAGACAGACAGCCTGAGTTCACCCAAATTGACTGCGAGATGGCCTTCGTTACGCAGGAGGAGGTCTTGCGGACATTTGAGGGGCTCACTCGCCATCTCTTTCGGGAAATGCTGGGTGTGACCTTGGAACCTTTTCCCAGAATGTCCTATGATGAGGCTATGGCCTGCTATGGTTCTGATAAACCCGATCTGCGTTTCGATATGTCCTTTGTGACCTTGGATGATTTGGCAAAAGGGAAGGGTTTCTCCGTATTCGACGAGGCGGAGAGCGTGCTGGGAATACGGGTAGCTGGAAAGGCTGATATGACCCGTAAGCAGACGGATGAGTTAGCCGAGTATGTAAAAAAGCCACAGATTGGTGCGAAGGGTTTGGTTACTGTGCGGCATGGAGAGGATGGTTTGAAATCGTCGGTAGATAAATTTTATGACACTGCCAACCTTCAGGAATGGATGGACCGTGCGGGTGCAGGTCCCGGTGACTTGCTGCTCATCCTTTCCGGTGAAACGGAGAAAGTGCGAAAACAACTGGGTGAACTGCGGCTTGAGGTAGCCCGCCGGCTAGACCTCATGGATAAGGGCGTATTTAAGCCACTCTGGGTACTTGATTTCCCTTTGCTGGAGTGGGACGAGGAAGCCCAGCGCTTTTATGCCATGCACCATCCTTTCACCTCACCGAAAAAGGATCATGTCGGCATGATGCGTTCCGAGGACACCAACCAATTGAAAAACCTGCGTGCGGATGCTTACGATTTGGTCATCAATGGCGTGGAAATCGGAGGTGGATCCATTCGTATTCACGATCGGGAACTTCAGGCCAGAAACTTTCAGCTGCTGGGATTTACCCCGGAAGAGGCTGAAAATCAATTTGGTTTTCTGATGGGAGCCTTCGAGTATGGGGCACCTCCCCATGGTGGAATTGCGTTCGGATTCGATAGGCTATGCGCCGTGCTAAATGGACAAAACTCTATTCGCGATTTCATCGCCTTTCCCAAAAACAATCAGGGACGGGACATGATGATAGACGCGCCATCTGCTATAGCCAAATCGCAGCTTGAGGAATTATCGCTCATGACTCGTTTGAGTCAGACGGATTAGGGAGTCAGACTAAGTGCTCCTTGGCTGTCTTCATGGGAACCCCCACGCACTTCCTCTCCATATAGGAAAGCATCCTTTCAATGAGTTCTCGGGTAGGTTCATCCACTCGCTCAAGGTCTTTGCGAAAGACCTCTGTGAGTGCCTTTTCTTTGATGGCCTTAATTTCTTCGGGAAGATGGCGGAATGCAAGCTCAAGGCGGCGCTGGCGGAAGCGGATGGCAAATTCTTCGCAGTGTTGCTGCACGATAGTTTCCGCTTGGTTTAGCTCAGCTGCGCGGGCGGCCATATTTTCTGCAGCTGTGCGGCGGAGGGATTCAAGCTCAATATATCGGATACCGGGCAGCTTGGATACCTTGGGATCAATATTATTTGGTAAGGCGAGATCAATCAGCATTTTAGGGTGGGATTCCCCGACCATAAGGGATTCCACGTCGGCCGGAAAAAGCAGGGGCGCTGGGGAAGCAGTGCAGGCAATGAGTGCATCGAATCCCTGCGTATAGCGAGGGAGGTCTTCTAATGTTGAGGCCTGACCCTCCGGAAAAAGGGATGCTAGGGACTGAGCCTTAGGCAGGGATCGATTAAATATGTGAACCCGTCGAAATCCATTCCCTTTCAATATTTTAGCAACAATATGGTTGGTCTGTCCGGCACCAACAAGGAGAATTCTTGCTTCCGGACGAAGGGAAAAACGGATGAGTTTTAGGACAGCCAGGGAGGCAACGGAGACGGGCTTTTCGCCAATGCGGGTTCGGGTAAATACCTCCCGGGAAGCGAGTACGGCTTGGTCCACCAGTAGGCGAATAGCATCGCCGCAAAGGCCCTGATTCCTGGCTGAAGCATAGGCCTCCCGCAATTGGGATAAAATCTGCCGTTCACCTACCACCATGGAATCCAGGGAGGTAGCAATAGAAAGAAGCTGTTTCACCGCGCCAGTCCCGGTGAAATACCTGGAGGTGTTGCGGAGGAGCTCGCTATCTTCCCTAGTAAGACCGGGAAGGAAATGGGCAAAAAAAAGAAGGAGCTGCTCTTTGTCAGGCGTATAGGAACCATAAAGGAGAAACATGACCCGGTTACAGGTAGCGAGATAGCATATTTCATTGATTCCAAATACTCCTCGGGCCGATTCGAGGCGGGCATGAATATCCATTTCCTCTCCGGACAACACAAATCTTCCCAAATCACGAAGATTTAAGTCCTGGTGCGTTAGAGAAATGAGTTGATAGTCCACTATCCAATTTTGGAATTCAAAACTACTTCAGCCGCTTTAGGATAATGTCACAGAATTGTAAGGTGTCTTCTGAATCTTTAATTTGGAATTTTTCTAAACAGTATCGGCGGATGAGTTGCCCATCAGGTAAGCCAGGGCCAAGGCATATCCCTCCAGACCAAGTCCGACGATGCTTCCCTTGGCAACGGCAGCGATGACGGAATGGTGGCGGAAGGCCTCCCGGGCAAAAACATTAGAGATATGTACCTCAATGACCGGGGCAGGTATGGCCGCAATGGCGTCGCGAATCGCAATGGAAGTATGGGTGAGAGCGCCTGCGTTAAGGATAATCCCCTGCACCCGGAAACCGGCCTCCTGTATTTTGTCCACTAAATTACCTTCGTGATTGCTCTGATAATACGCCAAAGTAGCTTTAGGGAAGCGCTCCTGTAGGACAGCAAGAAACTCCCCGAAGGTCTGATGGCCGTAAACTTCGGGCTCTCTTTTTCCGAGCAGATTAAGGTTTGGACCATTAAGGATGAGGTAATGCATGGGCCAAAATCAATTAGCGAGGTCTGAGAGGAACTTTATCCGGAATATGCGAATTTCTTCCTCCGTGATATCTTCTTCGCCGAGGGCCTTTACTGCTGGGGAAAGGTCATCGGATTCAGCCTCCATAAAGTAGGTATAGATTTCATCCCTGATGTTGTCATCCATCGTTTCCTCTACGAAGTAGTCGATGTTGAGTTTGGTACCTGACTCGACGATAGCCTCCATTTCGGACAGCAGGCCATCGAGGCTGAGTTGGTTGGATTTGGCTAAATCATCGAGAGGCATTTGGCGATCAATTCCCTGAATAATTTGGACCTTCATCCGCGATTTGTTGGCGACTTGCCGGATGACAAAATCTTCAGGTCTTTCCACTTCATTTTCCTCTACATAGGTTCGAATCAGTTGCAGGAAGGGCTTTCCGTACCGAATGGCCTTGCCACGGCTCACCCCTGCGATGAGGGTCATATCGTCCAGGGAAATGGGGTATTGCGTAGCCATTTCCTCCAGAGAAGGTTCCTGAAAGATGACGTAGGGGGGAAGGGATAAACGCCTGGCTTCCCGTTTGCGTAAGTCCTTCAGCAAGGAAAACAAGGTGTTATCCAGAGCTGCATGGCGGGAGGAATCTTCGCTATCCTCTGTAGCGAGGGAGGAATAGTCTTGGTTGATAGGAATAGCAAGAGAACGGGGCTTATCAATGAAATCTTTTCCCTTGTCCGTTATCTTTAAAAGGCCATAACTCTCAATGTCCTTGTAAAGGAATTCATGAAGGAGGGCAAAGCGAAATACGGAATACCAAAAGTTGGGGTCCTGCTCTTTTCCATAGGCATGACGTTCTAGCCGGTTGAATTGGAATTCCCTGTTTTCCTTATTGTCGGTACCCAAAATATACTCAACAAGGACCTTAATGCCAAAGTTTTGCTTTAAATCAAGCACTGCGAGTAGGGCAATGCGCATTTCTTCCTGGATTTCCTGCTTTTCCTTTGGGTAACGACAGTTGTCACACATGTTGTTACACCCGGCATCGTCGAATTCCTCGCCAAAATAGTGAAGCAGGAACTTTCGGCGGCAGGCGCTGGTTTCGGCATACGCCATGATTTCCTGGAGGAGCTGAAGTCCCATTTCCCGCTCAGCTACAGGTTTATCGCGAAGAAACTTTTCCAGGCGAAGGATATCCTTGTATGCGAAAAAGGCGATGCAATTCCCCTCCAGACCATCCCTTCCGCCGCGGCCTGTTTCCTGGTAGTAGTTTTCGATGCTCTTTGGAATGTCGTAATGGATAACCAGCCTGACGTCCGGCTTATCTATCCCCATGCCAAAGGCAATGGTAGCCACAATGATGTGGATTTCTTCCATCAGAAACTGATCCTGGGTCCGCGACCGGACCTTCGGCTCCAAGCCTGCATGGTAAGGCGCAGCTTTTATATCATTGACGGACAATGTTTTAGCAATTTCTTCAGCAGCCCGTCGACTTTGGACGTACACGATGCCGGATTTCCCTGGGTGTGCTTTAATCAACTGGACAATTTGCCTTAGAGCCTGTTCTGGCTGTATCTTCGGCCGCACCTCATAGTAAAGATTAGTGCGATTGAACGAGGCAATGAAGACATTTTCTCCCCGCATGTCCAGATTCTTTACGATGTCCGACTGAACCTTGGGTGTGGCAGTGGCGGT
>Ga0172372_10007767_pt1 | contig 14341 bp, 9 predicted proteins | sample LakKiv5m_2_FD_114544 | JGI IMG/M metagenome (GOLD analysis project Ga0172372, IMG submission 114544) | Freshwater microbial communities from Kabuno Bay, South-Kivu, Congo - kab_092012_9.5m | ecosystem: Environmental > Aquatic > Freshwater > Lake | place: Democratic Republic of the Congo...
CGAGTGGTTCGTCGCTGCGGTCCCGCGGCGTCTATAGACGCCACGCCCGGCGCCGAGCGCGGATAGAGCGCCTTTGAGCGTTTTGTGGCCATCGCCGAGATTTTCGGAGGTGAGGGCGTCGCGGAAATGGGTTGTCGTCCGCCATCACCGGGGCGGCCCACCTTCGCCAAGGCTTCCACCTCCGCCAAGGCTTCCACCTTCGCCAAGGCTTCCACCTTCGCCAAGGCTACGGCGGACAAGACGGCGGACAAGACGGCGGACAAGACGGCGGACAGGCGCGCCCCAGCCACACCAAGCCGTCCGGAGGCGTAATGAGCCTCGTGCGGACTGGCGGGCCGCGGATTTCAACGCTCCGACGCCCGCGCGGGTTAGCGCCAGGAGACTGGGACGTCGTTCGTCCGTGGCGCGCCGGGGGTGCTGCGGCCGCGCGTCACGTAGCCCTCCAGCAGCGCGGTCAGGCGCGCGACGACCGCGGGTTGCTCGGCCTGCAGGTTACGGCTTTCGGCGAGGTCCTGCGCCAGATCGTAGAGCTGCACCGCCGGTAGGCCGGCGCGCCGGGCCTCGGCGTCCCCGGGCTTGCCCCAGCCGCCCGAGCCCGGGGCGAAGGCTAGCTTCCACGCGCCCTGGCGGATCGCGAAGGCCCCGTTGATCGAGTGGTGCACGACCGCCTCGCGCAGCGGCGCGCGGTCCCGGCCGAGCAGCGCGGGCAGGAGGCTCACGCTGTCCTCGCCGGCGTCGTCGGGCAGCCGTTCCCCGAGCAGGTCGGCCATCGTGGCCAGGAGGTCGGTGTGGCACATGAGTTGGTCACTGGTCCGCCCCGCGGGCACGCGCCCCGGCCAGCGGGCGAAGAACGGCACCCGGTGCCCCCCCTCCCAGATGTCCGCCTTGTAGCCGCGGAGGGCGGCGCTCGCGAAATGCCCCTTGGCCTCCAGCTCGGCGGTTCCGGCCTGCGGCGAGCAGCCGTTGTCCGCGGTGAAGATCACGAGCGTGTTCTCGGCCAGGCCCTGCGCCGCGAGGGCGGCGAGGAGGTCCCCGACCACCGCATCGGTCTGCAGGACGAAGTCCGCGTAGTCGCCAAGGCCGCTGCGGCCCTTCCACTCGGGGGAGGGGAGGATGGGCGTGTGGGGCGAGGTGAGGGGGACGTAGAGGAAGAACGGCTGGCCGGCCTGGGCCGCGGGACCGCGCTCCGTGATGTAGTCCACCGCGCGGCGGCCGAGGCGGGGGAGCATCTCGGCGGGCGGGAGGTTCTCAATGACGCGGTCATTCTCGATCAGGCCCGACATCGTGCGGGCGTTGGAACAGCCCCAGAAGTAGTCGAAGCCGCGGGTGGTGGGTCCGCCGAGGATGCGGGCGCCGACGGGCAGCCCCAGTTCGCCCATCCGGCGTTTGGCGGTGTCCTTGGGGGCGGGTTTGGGGGCGCCGGGCGGGCGGGCGGAGCGGAAGCCGAGGTGCCATTTGCCGATGGCGGCGGTGGCGTAGCCGTGGCGGCGGAGGAAGGCGGGGACCGTCAGCCGCCCCTCGGCGATGAGCGGATCGTCATCCGCGCCATCGAGGACGCCGCGTTGGAGGCGGCTGCGCCAGGCGTAGCGGCCGGTGAGCAGGCCGTAGCGGGTGGGGGTGCAGACCGAGGAGCCGCTATGGGCGTCGGTGAAGATCGTGCCGGCGCGGGCGAGCGCGTCGAGGTGGGGGGTGCGGATCCGGCCGCGGTCGGGGTTGAGGATGCTCACGTCGCCGTAGCCGAGGTCGTCCGCGAGGATATAAACAACGTTGGGCCGGCCGGCGGCGGGCGCGGCGGCGGTGAGGGTGGCGATGGTCCCGAAAAGGACCAGCAGGAGGCGGGGGAGTGCGTTCACGACGGGGTGGGTTCAGAAGGCCCCTTTGAAGCCGATGGTCCAGAGGGAGCCGAAGTCCTCCCGCTGCCGGAACTGGGCGTGGGCGGGCGTGCTGGGGCCGGAGATCTCATTGTCCTCGGTGCCGTTGTTCACGTTGCGGAGGTTCACGAAGAGGGTGACCGACCGCCGCAGGTGGTATTCGGCCTGCACGTCCGCGGAGAGCTTCTTGTTGCCCCAGTTGTAGGTGCCGGGCTCGATGCCGTTGCCGGTGACGGCGTTGCCCCGTTGGCGTCCGCGGTAGTTCCAGTTCACCCGGAGATGGTAGCGTTCCCGGGTGAGGCTCAGGCCCCAGTTGAAGGTTCGGGGCACGAAGCCGGCGAAGTTCTGCGCGGCGGCCCCGGTCGCCCGCTGGACGCTGGCGTTGGCGAAGGCGTGCAGCCCGCGGGCCCAGGCAGGCAGGAAGGTCAGGGATTGCTTGTAGGCCACATCGAAGCCGGTCGTGCGGACGATGCCCTCGATGTTCTCCTGGGTCGCCACTTCGTACGCCCCGTAGGTCGCCGCGTCGATGCCGTAGAGCTCGAAGAAGTCCGCCCCGGGGCGGAGCAGCGCCGAGGAGGAGAAGTTCTCGTAGTCCCGGCGGAAGACCCCGGCGGAGACCTGGCCCACCCCGGAGAAGTAGTACTCGAGCCGGGCGTTGAGCGTCCGGGCGGTCCAGGCCTTGAGGCCGGCGTTGTTGACCGTGATGCGGTTGCCGGTCGAGGGGGCGCTCTCGGTGTCGGGCAGCGTGATGCCGCCGGCGTACTGGTTCAGGTTGGGCCGGCCGATCGACTGGTAGGCGGCCGCGCGGGCGACGAGGTCCTCGCGCAGGTTGAAGCTGGCGTTGAGGCTCGGGAACCAGCGGAGGTACTCCTTTTCCGTGCGGGAGGCGCGTTCGCGGAAGGTGAGTTGCGACACGGCGAGGGCGTCGGTCGCGAGCGGCAGGGGCCGGCCGTTCGCGCCGAGGACGGGGTTGCCGCGGGCATCGCGCTGGAAATTGCGCGTGGGATCGGTCAGCGGCCCCTCGGCCTCGACGTTGGTCTGTTCGGCCCGGACCCCGCCCGTGAGCCGCAGGCGGCGGTCGAGGAGCGCGACATCCGCCCGCAGGTAGGCGCTGGAGATGGTCTCCTGGGCCCGTTTCGAGGCGCTGACGGCGGAGCGGTACTCGGCGTTGGCGTTGGGGGTGAAGTAGGCCGGGTTGGCCCGGTAGAGGTCGAGGACGGCCTCGCTGCTCACCCACTGCACCCGGGGGAAGCCGAAGGGGGCGACGCGGAGGGAGGCCCGCGGGTCGAGGAACGGCCCGGCATTGTCGTCGTTGGCCCCGGTCGTGGTGCTCGCCCGGCCGTCGCGGCCGACGAAGGTGTAGCCGGCATTGGTGCCCCGCAGGTCGCGGATGGACTGGCGCCGGTCGAGCCCCGCCTTGAGCGAGACCGGGAGGCGCCAGGCGAAATCGCGCCGGAGGTTGGCGTAGGCGGTGCGCTGCGTGTCGGAGTTGTGCTGCTCGCTGCCCGCGGTCGAGACCAGCGCGTAGTTCTCCAGCCGGTAGGGGTCGACGGGGGTGCCCCCCAAGCCCTCCGTGACCGTGATCCCCCGCGGGCGGAGGTAGAAGATGTCGTCGAAGGCGACCGTGACCCCGGTGCGCTGCGCGGTGACGTTGTTGAACAGTCCCCGGTCCATATTGCGCAGCGTGTGCGTGGCCCGGGAGTGCCCGAAGCCCGCCTCGCCCTGCCAGAGGGCGCCGCGATGCCGCCAGACGACGGTGGGCATCAGCGTGCGGTTGTCGCGCGTCTGGCCGGTGTTCGCGAGGGTGAGCGAGCCGGCGCCGGTGCGGCCCCGGGTGGCGAAGGGGGTGAAGGCGCCCGGGTCGGTGGCGTTGACGTTGAACGTGAGGTTGCGGCTCATATTCGCGAAGGCGGTCGAGCTGAACTGCAGGCCGAGGGTGACGCGGTCGCGCGGGGTGGGCCGGAAATCGAGGGTGGCGCTGAACGAGTTGCGGGTGCTCTGCTTGGTGTTGTCGCGCACCAGGTAGCTGGAGAGGTAGGGCCGGTCCGGGGTCGTGTGGGGGAAGGTGGTGCCGTTGGTGGCGGCGCCCGCCCCGCGCCAGGTGTTCTGCATGAAGTCCTGGTTGAGGTAATTGGTGGAGGTGCCGGCCGAGAGGGTGAACCCGAACCGGGGGCTGACCGGGCGGATGTAGGTGAAGTCGAAGCCCGGGTGCACCTTGCGGGTGTCCGCCCGCTGGGGTCCGGGCGTGCGGTGGAAGTCGCGCGCGTTGTCCCGCATCAGCAGGTACGCGTTCCAGTTCAGGACCGGCCGCGCGCGTTCGAACGCCCCGCGCGGGATCATATTGACCGCCCCGGCCAGAGCGGCCCCGGGATTGTCGGGCGTGGGTGAGAACACCACCTCGACGCGGGCGAGGTTGTTGATCGAGAGCATATCGAGCGAGACCGACCGGGCGGTGCCGCCGCCGGGGTTCGCGGAGGCCACGCTGAAGCCGTCGATCGTGACCGGCACGTAGTCCGGCGGCACCCCGTTAATCGAGACGTTGCGGGCGAAGCCGCCGATGTTGTCCATCGAGACCCCGGGCAGGAACTTGATGAACTCGCCCACGTTGCCCTCCGGCACGAAGCCGAGCTCGTCGGTCGCGACCACCGAGCGCAGGTTCGGCGCGTGCCGCTGCTCGTTGATGGCGATCGCCGCACCGCTCATCTCCCGCGCGGCCGCGATGACGAACTGGTCGAGCTGCACCACCGTCCGGGCGCCGCCGGCACCCGTGGCGAGCGCGAGGGAGACGTCACGGCGCGCGACCGTGCCGGCGGCCACGGTCACCTCCTCGCTGGCGGGAAGGAAGCCCGCGTGGGTCACGCGCAGCCGCGCCGGTCCCGCGGGCACCCCGTCGAGCCGGAAGCGGCCGTCGGCATCGGTAAAGGTCTCCAGCCCGGCGCCCTCGATCGTGACGCGGGCTTGGGCCAGGTATTCGCCGCCGGCCGGGCTGAACACGCGGCCCTCGAGGGTCCCGGTGGCCGGGGCGGCGGCGGCCAAGGCGGCCGGGCACAGGAGGGCGAGCAGGAGGGGGCGGAGGAGGCGCAGCAGCGCAGGGGCAGGCGAGGGCATAGGTGAGGCTCTGGGCCGCGGGACCGGGAGGGTGCCGGCGGAGGGGGTTCCGGGGGCGGGATTGCGGCGCAAACCCGGCCGGAGGTCGAGACGGATCCCCGCTGGAGCGGAGCATCGGGAGGGACGCGCAGTGGGAGCGACGGCTCCGGGGCGATCTTCGGCGTCGATCGCGGCGTTGGTGCCCAAGGGGGGACTCGAACCCCCATGCGGTTAAGCACAGGCTTCTGAGACCTGCGTGTCTACCAGTTCCACCACCTGGGCATCTGACGCCCGCTTTGCCGGGGGAACCGGCAGCGCGGAGGGGAGGGAGTACGGGAGGATTTTACCGGACGGCAAGCAGAAATCCGGCCGCCCTCCCGGACTTGCCTTCCCGCCCGCCCAACGCCCGCATCGGGAATGCGCCCCGCCACCCTGCTCCTCGCCCTGCTCGCCGTCCCCCTCGCGGCCGCCGCCCCCACCCCTGCGGCCCCCCTCCGGGTGATGTCCTTCAACATCCGCTACGGCACCGCCCCCGACGGCGACAACGCCTGGCCCCGCCGCACCGACTTGGTCTACGACGTGATCGCCCGCTTCCAGCCCGACCTGATCGGCTACCAAGAAGTGCTCGATTTCCAGTTCGACGCCCTCGCGGCCCGCTTCCCGGAACTCACCAGCGAGGGCGTCGGCCGCGACGACGGCCGCCGCAAGGGCGAGTTCTCCTCGCTCGCCTACCGGCGGGACCGCTTCACCCGCGTCGCGGGCGGCACGTTCTGGCTCTCGACCACCCCCGACGTCCCCGGCAGCAAGTCCTGGGACGCCGCGCTGCCCCGCATCTGCACCTGGGTGCGCCTGCGCGAGACCACCACCGGCCGGGAGCTGGTGTTCGCCAACACCCACTTCGACCATCGCGGGCAGGTCGCGCGCCGCGAGGCCGCCCGGGTGCTCTCGGAACGCCTCGGCCCGGTCGCCGCGGGGGTCCCGGCCGTGCTCGCCGGGGATTTCAACATCTCCGAGGACACCCCCGCCTTCAAGGTGCTGGTCGACCCGCCGGAGGCCTCCTGGGTGCGCTGGATCGACGCTTACCGCACCCTGCACCCGGAACGCTCGCCGGACGAGGCCAGCTTCAACGGCTTCAAGGGCACCGTGCGCGGGAGCCGCATCGACTTCGTCCTGCACACGGGCCATTTCCGCGCTACCGCGGCCGCCATCGACCGCCACCAGCGCGACGGGCGGTACCCGTCGGACCATTATCCGGTCACCGCCGTGCTCGGGTGGTAGGCGGGCGCATCGCGGATTGACGCGGCCTGTGGGCGGGGCGAGGAAGGGGTTGCCCCGCCTATGCGCTCCACCCCGCGCCGTTCGTTCCTCCGCCAGGCCCTCGCGGCCGCGGCGGCTCCCCTGGTTGTCCCGGCCCACGTCCTCGGTCGCGGGGGTGGCGTGGCCCCGAGCAACCGGATCGCCCTCGGCGGCATCGGCATCGGCCCGCGCGGCCGGATGGTGCTGTCCTCGATGCTGCCGGAGCGGGACGTCCAGTTCGTGGCCACGTGCGACATCCAGGCGACGATGCGCCGATCGGTGCAGGAGCTGGTGGACGGCCATTATGGCACGCGGGGGTGCGCGACCCACCGGGACCTGCGGGAACTGCTCGCGCGGCCGGACGTGGACGCGGTTTTGATCGCGACCGGGGACCGCTGGCACGCTCTCGCGTCGATCCTCGCGGCGCGGGCCGGCAAGGACATCTATTGCGAGAAGCCCTGTGGCATCACCGCGGGGCTCTGCCGCGACTTGGACGAGACCATCCGCCGGACGGGCCGCGTGTTCCAGGCGGGCACGCAGCGGCGCAACGTCCCGAACTTCGAGTTCGCGGTGCACCTGGCCCGCAGCGGCCGGCTGGGCCGCCTGCACACGCTCCACGCGTCGATCTACCAGCTCGAATCCAACACCAGCTGGCTGCCGGCGGAGCCCGAGCCGCCGCGGGACGAGGTCGACTGGGACCTCTGGCTGGGGCCCGCGCCCTGGCGGCCCTACAACTCGGCGTACGTCGTGCAGCGCCGGTGGCGGGGGTACTATGATTTCGATTCGGGCGCGAAGCTGCTCGATTGGGGCGCCCACACGGTCGACCTCTGCCAATGGGCCAACGCGGCGGACGGCAGCTCGCCGGTCGAGTACGTGCCCGAGGGGCCGCGGATCCACGCGCGCTACGCCAACGGGGTGCGGCTGGTGATGCGGCCCGACGGGTGGATCGGGCAGCCGGCGGCGGGTGGCGCGGGGAACTTCGCGGTGGGCTCGACGGGCACCTGCCCGGTGCGGTTCGAGGGGGACGAGGGCTGGGTCGAGACCGGGGACAACGGGAGCGTGGAGCTGTATCCGGCGTCGCTGCGGCAGGAGTGGCGGGCCTTCACCCTGCGGGGGACCGACCCGGCACGGCACACGCGGGAATTCCTCGATTGCGTGAAGTCCCGCGGCCGGCCGGCGGCGCATAGCGGCGTGATGCGGAGCTCCCACGTGGCGTGCCACGCGGCGGCGATCGCCTGGCTGCTCGGGCGGCCGTTACGCTTTGATCCGGCGCGGGAGGAGTTCCTCGGGGACGAGACCGCGAACCGCATGCGCCGCCGCGCGCCGCGCGAACCCTGGCAGGTCTGAGTTTCCGATGCGCACCCCCGTTTCCCGCTGGGCGACCTTCCTTTTGTCCGCCGCGGTCCAGGCCGCGCCCGCGGAATGGCTCGCGGTGATCCGCGGCGGCGGGGACGAGGCGGCCCGCGCGCGCGCCCTGCAGCAGCTGGCGGTCGCGGGTGCCCCCGAGGCGTTGCCTGAGCTGGGCGCCCTGCTGGGCGATCCACGGCTGGGCCAGTATGCGCGCGATGCCCTGCAGCAGCGGGGCGACGAGCCGGCGCGGGCGGTGCTGCGCGCGGCCCTGGACCGGCTCAACGGCCCCGCGTTGGCGGGCGTGATCGGCACCCTGGGGCATCTGGGGGACGGGGCGGCAACCGCGCGGTTGGCGGCCTTCGCGGGCGGGGCGGACGACGCGAGCGCGGTGGCGGCGCTGCTGGCGCTGGGGCGGATCGGCGATCCGGCGGCGCGGGCCGCGGTGGTTGCGGCGTTGCGGGATCCGCGCCCGGGGCGCCGGGAGGCGGCGGCGGAGGCGGCGCTGCGGATCGCGGAGACCCTTCGTGGAGCGGAGCCGGCGGCGGCGCGGGAACTGTTCGCGACCGTGGCCGCGGCCGAGGTTTCCCCGGTGTGGCGCGGGGCGGCCGCGCGCGGGACGTTGCTTTTGGCGGGCGATGCGGCGCCGGGCCTCCTGGCGGCGCGGCTGCGGCAGGGTGACGCGGCGGAACGCGATCTGGTGCTGGGCGTGGCCCGCGAGCTGGGCACGCCGGCGGTGGCGGAGGCTCTGGCGGGCGAGGTCCGGGCCTTGCCGCCGCCGTGGCAGGCGGCCGTCGCGGTGGCGTTGGCGGATCTGGGCGGCCCGGTGGCGCTGGCGGCGCTCGAGACCTTGGCGCGGGAGGGCCGGGCGGAGGCGCGCGAGACGGCGGTCACGGCCCTCGGCCGGCGCGGGGCGGAGACGAGTGTCCCGCTGCTGCTGGCGGCGACGCGGGAGGAGCCGGCGGGCGCCCTGGCGGCCGCGGCGTGGGCGGCGCTGGTGCGGGTGCCGGCGGCCGGCGCCGGGGCGGCGTTGCTCGCGGAGTTGCCCGCGGTGGCGCCCGCGCGGCAGGCGAAGCTGATCGGCGTTCTCGGGGAGCGGCGTTTCGCGGGGGCGGCGGATGCCCTCCTGCGGCTCGCGGCGGGCGGGGAACCGGCGGTGGCGGGTGCGGCCTTGCGCGCGCTGGGCCAATTGCTGCCCCCGGAGCGGTTGGGGGACCTCGTGCAACTGGCCTCGCGGCTCGCGGACGAGGAGCGCCGGACCCTAGCGGACCGGGCGATCGTGACCATCGCGATGAAGGTGGCCGATCCCGGGCGGCGGGCGGAGCCGTTGCGCCGGGCGTTTGAGGAGGCGACCGATCCCGTGACGCGCCGGGCCCTGGTGCGGCCGCTGGGGGCGCTGATGCGGGCGACCGGCGGGCGGCACGAGGTTTTCTTCAGCCTGCAGGCGGCCCTGCGCGATCCGGATGCGGGCGTGCGCGGGGCGGTGCTGGGGGCCTTGGCGGCGTGGCCGGATGCGGCGCCGGTGGCGACGCTGCTGGCCGAGGCCGCGCGCCCGGAGGCCAGTGAGGCGGAGCGCGGGGTGGCCCTGGCGGGGGCCTTGCGGCTCACGAGCAACGTGGCGGCGGGCCGGGAACGTTCCCCGCTGGAGGTGGTCGCGGCCTTTCGCACCGCGGCGGGCCTCGCGCGCACGGCGGCGGAGCGGCGGGAACTGGTTGGGAGCCTCGCCAGCCTGCGCCACCCGGACGTGGCGGGCCTGTTGGCGCCCCATTTGAATGATCCGGAGGTGCGGGAGGAGGCGGCGCTCGCGCTGGTGCAGGCGGCGGCGGGTCTGACGGGATCGGCCCACCTGCCGGTGGTGCGGCCGCTGCTCGAGCGGGTGGCCCGCGAGGCCAAGGACGAGGACGTGCGCCGCCGGGCCGCGCGGTTGGCCCGTGGGGAGGCGCCCGTGCCGAAGGGGAAGGCCGCGAAGGCCGGGCCCGGGCCCGCGCCGGCCGCGAACGGCGGAAAGCCGGGACCCGTGTTCAACGGCGTGGACCTCACGGGCTGGGACGGCGATCCCGGCGTGTGGCGGGTGGAGGACGGGGTGATCGTGGGCGGCAATCCCCGCGGCAACCCGCGCAACGAGTTCCTCGCGATGACGCGGCGCACGGGCGACTTCGTGCTGCGGCTCGAGTACCGCCTGGTTGGCACCGAGGGGTTCGTGAACGGGGGCGTGCAGGTCCGCAGCGAGCGGATTGCGGATCCCGCGCACGAGATGAGCGGGTATCAGGCGGACCTTGGCGCGGGCCACTCCGGGAGCCTGTACGATGAGTCGCGGCGGAAGCGTTTCCTGGCGCGGGCGACGGAGGAGCAGGTCCGGCGCCTGGAACGGCCGGGCGAGTGGAACCGGTACGAGATCCGGTGCACCGGGCCGCGGGTGGAGATTTTCCTGAATGGCGAGCGGACCGTCGATTACACCGAGACCGAGGCGGGCGTGGTGCCGGCGGGCCGGATCGCCCTCCAGATCCACGGCCAGTGCAAGGCCGAGATCGCGTTCCGGAAACTCGAGTTGGAGGAACGCTGAACCCGGCGCGGGGGAGCGGCTCAGTCGCCGAGGTGGCGACCCGGGACCAGGTAACCCTGGACGTAGTCGCGGACGGCCTCGGCGAGGGGCGTGACGGGGCGGGCGTAGCCGGCGGCGCGGAGCTTCCCGATGTCGGCGCGGGTGTAGTACTGGTACTTCCCGCGGAGCGCCTCGGGCATCGGGATGAAATCGATCTGCGGCTCGCGGCCGAGGGCGGCGAAAAGGGCGCCGGTGAGGGCGAGCCAGGTGTTGGCCTCGCCGCTGCCGAGGTTGAAGAGCCCCCCGGCAGTCAGCCCCATCGGGTGCTCCGCGAAGTGCAGCGTCATCTCCACGGCATCCTTCACGTAGAGGAAATCCCGCTGCTGCTCCCCATCGCGGTAGTCGGGATGATGGCTCCGGAAGAGCTGCACTCGGCCGGTGGACTGGATCTGGCCGCAGGCCTTGTGGACCAGCGAGCGCATCTCGTCCTTGTGGGCCTCGTTCGGGCCGTAGACGTTGAAGTACTTCACTCCCACGAGGCGGTCCAGCCAGCCGGCGCGCTGGGCGTGCAGGTCGAAGAGGTGCTTCGAGTACCCGTACATATTCAGCGGCCGGAGGCGGGCGAGGTTGGGATCGCGGTCGTCCATCCCCTGGGCCCCGTCCCCGTAGGTCGCGGCGGAGGAGGCGTAGACGAACCGGCTACCGCGGGCGAGGGCCCAGGCCGCGAGCTCCTTGGTCACGGTGAAATTGTTGTCCGCGAGGTAGCCGGCGTTGCGCTCGGTGGTGGCCGAGCAGGCTCCGAGGTGGAACACGGCCGAGAAACGGCCGAAGGCGTCCGGATCGCGGGCGAGGGTGGCCCGGAAACGGTCCGCCTCGACGTAATCGGTGAAGCGCAGCGGCGTGAGGTTACGCCACTTCTCGTCGGTGCCGAGGAAATCGGTCACGACGATGTCGGAGTGGCCGCGCTGGTTGAGGGCCCAGACGAGGGCGCTGCCGATGAAGCCGGCCCCGCCGGTGACGAGGATGCGTCCGGATAAGGCGCTCATAGGGGGATCAGGAGTCGCGGGAGAGTTCGCGGGAGCGGGCGGTGGCGGCCTGGACGGTCGCGGTGAGGAGGGGGCGGAAGCCGCCGGCGGCGAGGACCTGCAGGCCGGCGTAGGTCGTGCCGTTCGGGGAGGTAACCTGGTCGCGGAGGGCCTCGGGGGCGGTGCCGGAGGTGGCGAGCAGCTTGGCGGAACCGTGGAGGGTTTCGAGCGCGAGGCGCCAGGCGGTCTCACGGGGCAGTCCGGCGGCCTCGCCGGCATCGCGGAGGGCCGCCGCGAACTCGAACACGTAGGCCGGTCCGCTGCCGCTCACGCCCGTCACCGCGTCCAGCTGATCCTCCGCCAGTTCGAGGACCGTGCCGAGGGCCCCGAGGATGGCCTCGACGGCGGCGCGGTCCGCGGGGGTGAGGGGGGCGCGGGCGCACCAGGCGGTGACCCCGGCGCCGATCTGGCCGGGGGTGTTGGGCATCGCGCGGACGAGGTTGCGGGCGCGGGGCAGGACCTGGGCGAGCCGCTCGAGGCGTTTGCCGGCGAGGATAGAGATCACGAGCCGGCCGGCGGTGAGTTCCGCGAGGCGGGGGTCGAGGGTCGCGAGCTGCTGGGGTTTGCAGGCCAGCACGACGATATCGGCCGGCCCGAGGAGCGCGGGGAGGTCCGCGGCGGCGTGGACCCCGGTGCGGGAGGCGAGGAGCGCGGCCGTGCCGTCGCCGCCATCGATGCAATGCAGGGCGGCGGGGGGCCGCACGTGGCGGCTGAGGAGGCCGTCGACGATGGCGGAGGCCATCCGGCCGGCGCCGAGGAACGCGATGTCGCTCATACGATCAGGAAGGGCGGGTGCGGGGGGTAAGCGGGTGGGTGAACACCGTGATGGTGCCGCCGCCGGCCTGCGGGGTCACCGAGATCTCGCCGCCGAGGGCGCGCACGGCGTGGCGGGCGATGGTGAGACCCAGACCGGAGGCCGGCTGAGCCTTGGTACCGAGGAAGGGTTCGAACACCCGGTCCTGGATGGCCGGGTCAACGCCCCGGCCTCGGTCGAGGACGCGGAATTCCACCTGGTCCGCGCCGCCCGGGCGGGCGAGGCGTCGGGCCTCGAGGCGGAGGGGGCGCTCGGTGGCATCCGCGGGGTAGGCTTCCCAGCCGTTGTCGAGGATCCGGGCGAGCGCGTCTTCGATGGCCTCCCGGTGCGTCGGCACCGCGAGGTCTGGGCAGTCGGTCTCGACCGTGATCGGGGCGCCGGGACGGTGGTCCGCGTGGAACCGGGCGACGGCGCCGGCGAGGAGGCCGCCCACGGTGGCGAGCGTAGGGCCGGGGCGGGAGCGCGCCGCGACGGTGGAGAGCTGGCGGATGAGCTGGATCACCTTCTGGAGCGAGTCGTCGACGTTCTGGATGTGGCGCCGGACCTTCTCGGGGTCATCACTGACCGTGCGCACCAGCTCCACGTAGCCAAGGACGACCCCGAGGAGGTTGTTCAGGTGGTGCGTGACCCCCTGGGCGGCGGCGCCGACCAAGGCGCCCCGGCGCGTCTCGTCGAGTCGGGGGGCGAGTTCCGCGGTCTCGCGTTCCAGCCGCGCGAGGCGGAGGTGCAGGCGGACGCGGGCCATCGTCTCGTCGAGGTCGATTGGTTTGACGAGGTAATCGGCGGCGCCGGCCGCGCGGCCCTCCTGGCGGTGTTCCTTGGAGGGGCTGGCGGTGAGGAAGATCACCGGGATATCCTTGGTGGCCGGGTCGGCCTTCAGCTGCCGGCAGGCGGTGAGGCCGTCCATATCCGGCATCAGCAGGTCCATCAGAATGAGGTCCGGCCGGGCGGAGGCGGCCTGCGCGAGGGCTTCGCGGCCGTTGGGGGCGGTGAGGACCTGCATCCCCTCGCGCTCCAGCTTCAGCCGGAGCAGCTGGACGTTGATCGCCTGGTCGTCGACGACGAGGATGCGGGGAGCGCTCATCGGGGCGGGGAGGGGGGCAGGGAGAGGAGGCGGGCCTTGACCGTGTTCCGCATCAGCATTGCGACCGTCATCGGGCCGACGCCCCCGGGCACCGGGGTGATGAGGGAGCAGCGGGGGGAAACGGAGGGGAAGTGCACGTCGCCGGTGAGGCGGTAGCCGGTCTTGCGGGTCGGGTCGGGCACGCGGTTGATCCCGACGTCGATGACCACGGCCCCGGGTTTGACCATCTCGGCGGTCACGAACTCCGGCCGGCCGATGGCGGCGATGAGCACGTCCGCGAGGCGGGTGAGGGAGGGGAGGTCGGGCGTGGCCGAATGGCAGACGGTGACCGTGCCGTTGGCGCCGGCGCGTTTCTGGAGGGCGAGGAGGGCGACGGGCTTACCCACGATGAGGGAGCGGCCGAGGACGACCACGTGTTTCCCGCGGAGGTCCACCCCGCTGCGGGCGAGGAGCTCCATAATCCCGGCGGGGGTGCAGGCGACGAAACCGGTGTCATCCTCCTGCGCCACCTTGCCCAGGTTCACGGTGTGGAAGCCATCGACGTCCTTTTCCGGGGCCACCCGGCGGAAGACGGCGACCTCGTCGAAGCCCTTGGGCAGCGGGGACTGGATCAGGATGCCATCGACGCCAGGGTCGGCGTTGAGGTCCTCGATGAGCCGGCAGAGGTCGGCCTGGCTGATCGTGGCGGGGGGGAGGATGATGCGGCTGGTGACGCCGATCTCGGCTGCGGTCTGCTCCTTTTTGCGGACGTAGGAGACGGAGGCGGGGTCGTCGCCGACGCGGACCAGGGCGAGGCAGGGGGGGCGGCCGGGGAGGGTGGCAACCTGGGCCTTGAGCTCGGCGATGAGGGTGGCGGCGATGCGGTTGCCGTCGATCAGTTCCATTGGCGTCAGCGAAGCTGGAGGGTTTCGACCGTCAGGATGATCTCGCGGCCGTCGGGGCCGGGGCGGGCGGTGCCGTAGACGTTGACGGGCAGATCGACGTATTTCTCGACCTGTTCGGTCTGGAGCAGGCGGGAGACATCGAGGTAGGCGAAGCGCTGGCCGGAGTCGTCGAGCAGCGCGTAATCGTAGGGGCGGCGCGGGGCGAAGGGGCGGCGGGTGGAGACGAAGCGGCCGGCGTACTGGCGGGGCAGGGAGCTGCTGCCTCCGTCGCCGAGGTTGACCATCGCGACGGCTTGGCCGGCCGCGGCGGCACCGTACACGCCGGGGTTGA
>Ga0172372_10007771_pt1 | contig 14334 bp, 12 predicted proteins | sample LakKiv5m_2_FD_114544 | JGI IMG/M metagenome (GOLD analysis project Ga0172372, IMG submission 114544) | Freshwater microbial communities from Kabuno Bay, South-Kivu, Congo - kab_092012_9.5m | ecosystem: Environmental > Aquatic > Freshwater > Lake | place: Democratic Republic of the Congo...
ACAGTTCGCCATCACCGCAGCAGATGGCCAAAAAATAGAGTACATCGTCTTTCATTTTGGCGGCGGCGGTGGTGATGCAAACTCGAATATCAACCGTTGGGTCAATCAATTCGATCCCGAAGGTCGAACTCATAAAACAACCACAGGCGACTCAAGCAATGGCAAGTACAACATGGTTGATATCCAAGGCACCTTCAATAAGACCGTCGGTCCTCCTATGATGGGAAAAACGACACCTGTTGCAAATTCCAGAGTTATCGCTGTCATCCTCGATAATGAAGCCGGATCTTATTATATTAAATTGATTGGCCTGATCGACAATATCGAAAAAATCAAAAGCGACTTTTTCGATTCTTTCGGCATGAAATAAAACTAAGGTTTAACACAGTATAAAAATTTATCCGAGCGGATGTAGAGCTTCTTATCACTCACTGCGATAGAAGCTCTAAATTTCTCTTTATCCAAAGTGGTCAATCTGTTGCTCGCGACAAGTTTATAACTTGGAGCAATTGCAATCACACTGGTTACACCCGACTCGCTGATTAAAAGCAAATGCTCATCCACCACAATTGCCGAAGCAATGTAGTCGTCTTTTGGCAATTCCTGAGTCCAAACCACGGCACCAGATTTAACATCATAACAAGTGGCATCGCCTTTCATATTGACCACAAATATAGAGTCGCCCACAATCATGGGCGAAGGTATGTCGCGACCTCTACCTCTCGGAGTATGCCAAATCATATGAGTGTCGGTCACATCACCAAAGCCATTTGCTTTCACGGCATACATGTCTCCAGGCGTCTTGCCATTTAGCACAAATAAGATGTCATCTTTAAACGCAGGGGTTGGCGTTCCCCTACCGTTGAAACTTTTGCAAAACCATAATTTTTCTCCCGTTTCAGGCGCATACGACTGCACGCCAAATTCGCCATTCAACACCAATTCTTTGCGTTGACTCGTTTCAATTAAAATGGGCGTCGCCCATCCCCCTTTCGGCTTTTCCATACGAGGGGTTTTCCAAACCTCTTTACCCGTTTTAAGCTCTAAAGCCAACAAATAAGACTCTCCTATTGCATCGCAATTTTGAATCACTCTATCGCCTAAAATGATCGGTGACGCTGCTGTGCCAAAAACCCCTGGGAATGTGCCTAGATCCTTGGACCAAATCTTGTTGCCTTTGACATCCAAACAATGCAATCCAGACGCGCCAAAAAAGGCGACCACATAATGTCCATCGCTCACGCAGCTAGCTGTGGCCATTGAGTTCAAGCTATGCATGCTTTCTTTTCTATCCGTGGCATAGGTTGCCTTCCAATTGAGAACGCCTGTATTTTTATTGATACTATGAACATAGCGCTCATCCCCTCTTTCATTAGCACTAGTTAAAAATACGTCATCACCCCAAATGATGGGAGAGGACTGTCCAACATCTTTAATTTCAACCTTCCAAAGTAAATTCGAATCATCCCACGTCAATGCTAGACCCGATTCATTGCAAATCCCGCGCCCTGTTTCACCTTGATAACGCGGCCAATGATCGGCTAATAAATTAGCAGATAAAAAACACAAACCCAACGCAAATATATTATTTTTTTTCATTTTAACATTCTATTTCTAACCCATAGAAATTCAATATTCTCAATGAAAATATAAAATAAAAGGTGACTCATCAGCACCCGTATCTTATCTTCCTTTATCAAAACCTCTAAAAGGGCCTTTTTTATTGATTTGAACTTTCTTTGGTTTTTTGTATTTTATTTGCTCAAAATCAGGTTTGGGGCCATTCCAAATAGGCTCCAACTTCAATTGTTCCAATATCGATTTACATAGGTCCATCTGATCGAGTTCAAGAAAAGTGTAAATGATTCCCGCTCGTCCCATTCTTCCCGTGCGCCCCGACCTATGCACAAAAGACTCCCTGCTCATGGGAAAGTCATAATTAAACACGAAAGCTAAATCGATCACATCCAAACCCCTTGCAGCAATATCTGTACTCACTAACAGGCGAATCTCTTTTTTAGCAAAAGACTCAAACATTCGAGTTCTCTCCACCTGCTCCAAATCACCATGCAACCAACCCAAGTTCTCAACACTGTGTTGCAACTGAAAATAAACTCGTTCTGCAATGAATTTTGAATTGCAAAAGATCAAGAATTGATCGTCTGGATATTGCTTCACCTTTTCAACCAAATTGTCGAGTTTTCTATTCGCCAATATCAATTGAAAGTGATGTTCAACCTTTGCAACAGTATGGTCTCGAGTTGTCAAATTCACAACTTTAGGATGAATCATGCACTGCAGTGAAAACTTTTCCAATGACGGCGTCATCGTCGCGGAAAACATCAGACTCTGATGCTCTGAATCGAGGTGCGAAAGCAGTTCTTGCAACACCTCGACAAAGCCATCGCGTAAAAATTGATCCGCCTCATCCACAATCACCGTTTGCACACGTGACAAATCAATTTCTTTTTGTTCAAGTGCTTTTAACAATCGCCCCGGTGTCGCCACAATCACTCTTGAGACTTCATCCTCACTCAAAAGCAACTCTTCACCACCACAAATCTTCACCATTTTAAATGGCAATGCCCCTAAGTAATGTTCTGCTACAGTCAACACCTGATGCACCAACTCTCGGGTTGGCTCTAAAATCAAAATATCTTTGACCTCTCCTAAGCAGATATGATTCTGCACGGCTGGCAACAAATAAGCCAAGGTTTTACCCGTGCCCGTTTTTGCCACGCCTAAAACATCACGTCCCTCACGTATGATCTCATATACACTCGCTTGTATTGGACTCGGATCCTCTATCTGCTCTTGCCTTAAGGCTTCAAGCAATTTCGGATCGAGCTGGTAGGTTTGAAAACTCATGCCTCTAGCCTAACCTCTCAATTAGATCTGACAAGAGCCACAACTTACAAATCTCACACATCTGGGTCACTCAACACTTCACCCAAGGAGTTTTTTAATGATCTATAACCAAACATAAAAAAGATTAAAGGTGGAAAAATCAAAAATAATGAGGCCGCCATCAAAACAGCGCGTGGAAAGCGCAAAGAAGAGTCAAGCAAAGATCGCATGCTCAACGGCAGCGGCAAGTTCGCTTCGCTGTGCAATAGCAATAATGGCAACAAATGAGCGTGCCAACACAACATAAAAAACAACAATAAAAAACCCAACAAATGAGATTTAGATTCCTGAAAAAACAACCCATAAAGTTGAAGTGACCCCGCTCCGTCAATTGCGGCCGCATCAAGCAGGGTTTTGGGTATGCGCTTAAATGCCTGAATAAAATACAACACCCCTAATCCCGTCGAGCCACCTGTGAGCAAGACCGACCAAGCATTATCGTACAAACCCAGTCGTTGTGAGATCTGCACCAAGGGAATCGCCATCACTTGTGCCGGCACCACCACAGCAGCCACAGCCAATACCGTGAGGCCCAACTTCACACGACCTTTAGTAAAATATAAAAAAAAGGAATAGCTATAACCCAAAAAAGCGGCTAGAAAAGTTTGGCCAAAACTCAAATACAAGGCATTCCATAACCCCTGTTTTAAAGAAATGAGCTCACCTTTCCATAGCAATTGCCAAGCAAAAAAATCCCATTGTTGCGGCCAAAGTCGGTCCGGTCTAAAGAGCTCTGTATTTTGCTTGAAACTCGATAAAAACATCCAAAGAAAAGGGTAACAACTAAGACAAATCCAAAACAAAAAGAAAGCCCGACCCAACCATTTAGGAACTTGCTTCACGCTAGCAGACCTCTTTTCGTTTGATCGTCATTAACAAAACTATCAATCCCACCCACAATGGCAGCAAACTAATTGCAATGGCGCAAGCGTCACCCAAATAACCCCAACGGAAACCCTGATTGTAGAGATGGGTCACGAGCATGAGCCCAGCATTGCCCGTCCCACCTGATTGTCCAAGTAAAAAATAAGCACCTGAAAAATAAGCAACGCCGTCAATGATTAACATAGCTCCGCAAAAGGCAAAAATATGTCGCAACAAAGGTGCAATCACTCTTAAATAAAGCGAAATGCCTTGCGCACCATCTAATTTGGCCGCCTGTATCACCTCTATTGGCAGCGATGACCAAGCGCAGTGGAATAAAAAAGCCACCATGCCCGCCCAACGCCAACTCGCTTGCATCACCAATGCCGGCATAATGTAATGGGGATCTTTCAACCAATTGATATACTCAAAACCTTCTTTGACGCCAATCCAAGGCCCTAACCAACCATGCTGATAGTGAAATAAAGGCGTGATAAACCAAGCGTTCAACAAACCTTGCTTGCCGTGAAAAACCATCAGAAATATCCACGATAGCACACTTGGTGGCGTCAATATTGGCAATACCAAAATCAAACTGACCAGCAATTGCCAACGCTTGGGAATGCTTTGAAGCATTGCGCTGAGAAAGAAGCCCAATGGCAGAATAAGCATCAAATTACACAGGGTGTAAAGACTGGTGTTGCTCAGTGCTTTCAAAAAAATAGCATCAGACCAAACGTAGCGATAATTGCTTAATCCGACAAACACGCCCGCGCCACTAGGATCGTTTTTATGTAAACTGAGTGACAATGCCTCAAAAAGTGGCCACAACCAAAACAACATCCAAACCCCCAACCAAGGGAGTCCGAACATCAAAAAGCGTTTTAACACGCTTTGTTCAACTGTTTAGCGTGAAAGTGCTTGTTTCAACTGAGAAACAGCTTCTTCCGGCTTCATTTGGCCGTACATCACCGAAGAGAAAATGCTCTCTCTGATCATAAAAACTGCCTGTGGCCGTTTTGGATGCATCACGACAGGAGGGATCCATTCAGACATACTTTGCACAAGAATACCCATCGATTCTGGTGCAAAATAACTTTCTGGTTGAATCAAACGCGTGTCAGTCCAAGCTGGGCGATAAGCCGGATAGCTATTGCCTTGCAAAAACCGCTGCACATTGGCTTCTCTATCCGTGATCACATATTCCATGAACTTCCAAGCCGCATCTGGCTGCGTGCTTTTCTCAGGAATCAATAATCCTTGACCAGAAAAAGTTGAGGTTGGACGTTTGACGTCATCTTGACTCCAAACTGGAAGTGGAAGCAACCCCCACTGACCTGACATGTGAGAACAAAACTGTTGAATCATGTCCAATCCATACCAATCCGCTCCTAAGACACACAACACCTCGCCATTTTCTACATCTCCACTAAAAAACACTGGATCAAAAATCGAACCGCGATCTGGCATCACCGCAATGCCGGCACTGGCAAGTTCAGCCAAAAATTTTAAAGTATCTGCAGCCAAAGCTTCATTGGGAATGATTTCACCTTTAGGTCCGAACAAATCACTGCCACGCTGACGCAATAGCGCCTCAAAGTAAAAAGGATCTAAACCCATCAAAGCTTGATCGTTTTTAATCAACTCTTGACCAACTTTTTTCACGCCATCCCAAGTGGCCAAATCTTTAACATCGATGCCTTTTTCTTCAAATAAATCTTTGCGATAGTACAACATCATCGCACTAACCGATTGCGGCAAACCATAGGTCTTATCGGCATAGCTGAACAAGGAAAGTCTATTTTTAACGATGCTTTCCTCGAGTTTTAGTTTAGCTATCTTCTCGGTTAAATCCAAAAAAGGTGGTTTGCTGTGAAGGTACATGCCAAAAAAAACCTCATCGAGCTGAATCAAATCAGGCAGGCCTTCTCCCGTTTTCATGGCTGCCGCAAACTTATCTGGCAACTCTCTAAAACCAAAAGCTTCAACTTTTATTTCAAAATTCTTATCCACTTTTTCCCTATATAAACCCGCCATGCTCTCATAGTAAGTGCGATCTTGCTGTGAACTGATCCACAAAGATAAGGGCTTGGCCATCAAAACTGTCGACAGCATCAAACCAAAATAAACAAATAAAAAAAACTGTTTCATAGCCATTTTTCAAAAAGGTAGATAAGACGATTATGGAGCAACTCAATTAAGATAAAGGCCACTGCGCTGTTTTCAAGTCAGTTGCCTTTTAAGACCATGAGACTTTGTAAGTAAAGCACTATTTTCTTCAATTCGGCCTCACTGAGAGGTTGCACCACCGTTTGCATTATTTTACCCCCAAAATCATCTTGATGCCCGCCACGCCAGCCTTGCTTGAATTTTCGCAATTGATCCAACAGGTACCAAGGTTCTAAATCCAAAAGCGCTGGCATGGGATGCCCCTCCTTTTGGCCATGACAAGCTAGACAAGCTTGCGCTAAGGATTCTCCAGCATTGGACTTGCCTTTCATATTGTAAACAAATTCAGGACGCTGCTGCAACGACAACCACACGCTCAGCATCTTCAAACGTTCGCCATCAGGCAAAGATGGTTTAGCACTCGCCATCAATTCGGCAGAACGATTTTTTGGATTTGTTCCCCTAATCCCCAATTTAAATTTTTCCATTTGCAGAGCTAAATAATCTGCATTCAAACCAAATAAGTTCGGACCACGCTGCATTTCACTATTTAGATGGCAAACGCTGCACTTATCCTTGAAATGTACGGCTGGATCAAATTCAGCCCCTTGCTGGCATCCCGCAAAAACACACAAACTTATGGATGCAACAACAATCTTGAACACCGATTTCACCGCCATATTAAAACATTTAATTTCAGTTAGCCAATCCTATCAGGTCAGTTCGACGAAAACAGCATGGTTTTACAATAACCCATTATTTCTTTTGCTCGATATGAATCTAGACTCAAAAATATACATTGCTGGTCATAGAGGATTAGCAGGTTCTGCCATCATCGAAGCCTTGAAAAATAACGGCTATCAAAATCTCGTCACTCGAAATCATGCTGATTTAGAACTAACCGACCCTGCATCTGTTATCGAGTTTTTTAGTGACGAAAAACCAGAAATCGTCATACTCTCTGCCGCCAAAGTTGGTGGCATTCACGCCAACGACACTTATCCAGCTGATTTCATCTACCAGAATTTACAGATTCAAAACAATGTGATTCACCAGTCCAAACTATTTAAAATAAAAAAGCTCTTGTTTTTAGGCAGTTCTTGCATCTATCCAAAATACGCTCCACAACCCCTCAAAGAGGAGTATCTGCTCTCTGACAAACTTGAACCGACCAATCAGGCCTATGCCATCGCAAAAATAGCTGGAATAGAAATGTGTCGTTCGTATCGACGTCAGTACGGTTGTAATTTTATATGCGCTATGCCCACTAATCTTTATGGTTTCAATGATAATTTTCATTTGGAGAATAGTCATGTTTTGCCTGCCATGATTCACAAACTTCATTTGGCAAAACAAGAACACCTCGATCAGGTTGAACTCTGGGGTACAGGAAAACCTTATCGTGAGTTTTTGCATAGTCGTGATTTTGGTGAAGCCTGTGTTTACTTGATGGAAAATTACAATGACGAATCCATGATCAATGTCGGAACTGGTGAAGACATTGCCATCAAAGACTTAGCTGAACTTATCAGCAAAACTGTTGGCTACAAAGGAACCATCAACTTTGATAGCAACAAACCCGATGGCAGCCCACGTAAGTTGCTCGACATTTCAAAAATCAAGGCGTTGGGTTGGGAACCAAAACTCAGCTTAAAGGAGGGTGTCGAACTGACCTACCAATGGTTTAAAAAGCATCAGCACGAGTTGAGTAAGGCTAGAAGCTGATTTAAATGCTATTGCCAAAACCATGTATTTTAATCTATTGCCTCTCCATTCACATTTTACTGTACAGCTCCGAATTTTACGAACTCGAACCCATTCAATATTTAGAACAACCTGGCACTGACTCGGTTAGAACTTATTTCTCACAAACAAGCAAACCTTGGGAAACATGGAACGAGGACCCCGAGTTTGGCTATCTACCTGCCTTTCTAGAAACATTCAACATTCCCAAAAGTTCACAAGTTCTCGTTTACTCTAAGACCAGTTTTCAAATCAGTCACATTCATCCTGAAACACCAAGAGCTATTTACTTCAATGACGAAATCTATCTTGGCAAAGTCATTGGCAGCAACGTTCTTGAAATCTCCGTTGCATCACCCGAAAATGGCACCAATTTCTACACCCTAAGTCCTCAACAAGGAAAACCAAATCTCTACCGAGAAACACACGACTGCCTGCAATGCCACGGGGGCTCCAGAACGAGAAGTATACCCGGACACTTAATTCGTTCCGTATTCACAAAAGAGGACGGTCATGCAATTTTAAAGGCTGGGTCAGATATCATCGACCTCAGCGTGCCTTTTGAAAAACGCTTTGGCGGTTGGTATGTGACAGGCTTGTTGGAACAGCCTCATCGCGGCAATCAAATTTTCAAAGAAACCTACTATGGCGCAGACGCTGTAAAAAAAGCCCCCTTACTGACAGATGATGGCAACTTAAACTCGCGACAAACCTACGCCTCTAGTTCCGACATCATCGCACACCTCATCTTACAGCATCAGGCTCAAGTTCACAATGCTATGGCAAAACTTACTTTAATGACACAAAAAGCCATTTACGACCAAAAAGTTTTTGATGAACTTCTCCATCGCGATGGAACATTGGTAGAGAGCACTTTGCACAGAATACATCATGCCGCTGACGATTTAATTGAGGCGTTATTTTTTTACAACGAAGCCAAACCATTTCCCGAGGTGGCGCGTGAATCGACTTTTAGAACGTATTTTGAACGTCTTGGCCCATTCGATCAAAAAGATCGCACGTTGCGCAAACTCGATTTGCACACACGTCTATTCAGGTATCCGATGAGTTACTTGATCTACTCGGATAGCTTTTTAAAACTTCCCGAAACTGCCAAAAAGCATGTGGTCCATTCTATCAAAACTATTTTAAACTCAAAACAGAAGGATGATAAATTCTCAAACTTACGCGAACGCGATAAAACAATCATCCTCTCTATCTTGACGCAAACTCACCCTGATTTTAAATCTTAAGTTCAAGGCCATCTGACTTCGTGTTAAAACAAACGCTAAACGACCCTTACGTGCTTGGCTTCATCATCGTAGGCTCTCTATTCACTCTTTTGGAATGGCGCTTTGCCTATCGCAAAGAGTTAAAAAGTCGCACTCAAAAAATCACCGATTTTTTTTACCAATGCCTCAACTACAAACTCGTTGGTCCTTTTATTGAAATCGCAGTGGTGTGGAGTTTAAGCGGGATTAGTTTCAGTGAGTTTCAACTAGGTCGATCTTTTTGGATAGCATGGCCGCTGTGGCTTAGATTTTTATTTTTCCTGCTTTTGATCGACTTTCTCGAGTACCTTGTGCACAATCTTTTACATCGAGTGCCTCTACTCTGGGAATTTCACAAGATTCATCATGCCATCGATAAACTCGATTGGTGGGGCAACTTGCATTTTCATCCAATTGAAATCGCGGTCTATAAGTTTTGTCTATATTTGCCTCTTTTTTATTTACAACCTCTCTTTCCACCGCAATGGATGTTAAGTCTGGTGATGTTTCGCCTCGCCATTGGGACCATGGCACATGCAAATTTAAAGATCGATCTAGGCTTATTAAACTATATCATCAATACCCCCACTCTCCATCGTTGGCACCATGCCCACGGCAAAGAAGCTATCAATAAAAATTTGGGCGTCACCTTTACGGTATGGGATTTCATCTTTGGAACGGCTCTTTACCCAAAAGATCAAATCTACCCAGCCCAAGGATTGGGCTTCCCTGGCTCATCAAACTACGCCACTTTTATCAAACAATGTAGCTTGCCTTTCTTGAGACTATTCAAACGCCCATAGGGTCACTTTATGCGCTGAGTCAACTGAACTTATTCACCCCTCTTGTTATCAAACGGAATACCACTTGTTCAAAGTAAATCAAAGATGGTTCTCACAAAGCGAACCCGAGTTAGGCCTTGGGATCATTCAAAGCGTAGAATCAAAGCTCGTTAAAATATTTTTCCCCTCCAAAGAGCTCACTCGCGAGTATGAAGTTGAAGATGCTCCGCTCACGCGTGCCCAACTGCACAAGAACTCTATGCCGTCAAAACAGATGGCAGTTCATTTAACATAGAAAAGATTGAGCAAGATGACCAGCTCTGTCTAATTTATCACGGTGAAGGCAAACAATGTCATGAGATAGATTTAAGTTCACAGCTCGACTTCTCCACCCCCGAGCAACGACTGCTCAATTTAGACGTCGATCATCCTAGACACTTTCAATTGCGCATTGAAGCACTCAATGCAAAGAAACGCTGGCACACCTCAACTGTTCGCGGACTTATGGGTGGACGCATCATGCTTTTCCCTCATCAGCTCTATCTATCCCACAACCTAGAACATCGTCATCGAATCCGTGTGCTCTTAGCCGATGAAGTCGGTTTGGGGAAAACCATTGAAGCGGGTCTGATTTTACACCGCTCACTATTAAGCGGTAGAGTTGAACGCGTATTGATACTCGTGCCACCAGCTCTCACCTACGCTTGGTTTGCCGAATTGTACCTTCGTTTCAATCTGTGTTTTCGTGTCTTAGACGACACCATGGTTGAAGAAATCATTACCGGCTGCGGCATCCAGTTGCAAGAGATTCACCTTTTAATCTGCCCCAAAGATCGCCTGACTGAACTGCCCTTGCTAGAAGAAGACTGGGACATGCTCATTATTGATGAAGCACATCACTACCAACCCAACACCGAAGATTTTTCACAACTTCAGGCTTTTTGCAAAGCCATTCCACATGTCTTGATGCTCTCTGCCACACCCGATCAAGATGGTTCGCAAGCTCACTTCATGCGCTTAAAATGTTTGGACTCCGAAAATTTTGACGATCCCAACACTCAACAAGAACAAATGCAACATGCCAAACTGGCAGCAAAGCTAGTTCAAAACTTACAGCATCAAAAACTAAACTCCACTTTACTCAAAAAAGCCAAAGCCCTTCTAAAACCATGGAAACCAGAACAAGGATGGGAAGCTTTCTCCAAATCCTGCGATGTTGAAAGCAATCTCACGCAACGTTTGATGGATCGCCATGCGCTAGGTCGACTAATGATTAGAAATACTCGCAAAGGCATTGGCGGCTTTCCAAAACGCATCCCACACTTGCTTTTTTTAACCGAATCGGATTCAAAAAAACATCAAAAAGAGTTCTTTCAAAATCAAAGTTTAGAAACCGAATTCAAACTGGCCCACTACGAAAAAGATGAGCGACTTAAAGTCTTGGTGCAACTGAGCGAGACCCACCCAGGCGACAAGATTCTCGTGTTGTGCCACCATCGCTTAAAAACAGAAGCCATCGTAAGAGCTCTAGATTCGTTGTGCAATCTCAAAATAGCAAAATTTCATGAAGGCATGACTCTGATGGATCGCGACCGACAAGCGGCTTGGTTCCAAGAACCAGAAGGCCCCAGCATACTGGTCAGTTCTCCTTTGGGCGCAGAAGGGCGAAATTTTCAAATGGCAAAACACCTCTACCTTTTCGATCAACCCCTAATGCCAGAAGCTTTAGAACAATGGATTGGCAGGCTAGACCGCATCGGTCAGGGCAATGAGGTCCACCTTTATGTTCCCGTCATCGAAGATAGTTTACAGCACCGTCTTTACCAATGCCACCAGAAACTCGGCGTCTATCAACAAGCCTACCGTGGTTCACAGCACACTCATGGTAAATTATTGTCTTCACTATTAGACAACTTACAGCTGGAATCCTCTATTTTTCAAATCTGGTTAGCAGAGCTAGATCAAAAAAATAAAACCATCATGCACGATTTGGAACAAAGTCGTGATATACTCTTGGAAATGATTTCCTACAATGAAAAACAAGCTCAAAAACTCGTCGAATCTGTCGAAACTATGGACGACAATAGTGAGTTGGAAAACTGGATGGAACTCGCGTGGGATCACCACAGCATTGAGTCTAAAAAAATTCGACGCCAAACCTACCACTTGCAAGCTGGAGATGGTTACGCGAATCCTTTTCCCGGCTTTAAAGAAGGTGGCATGGCCATCACCTTCGATCGCATTCGAGCACTCAAGCACGACGATGTCACCTTTCTCACTTGGGATCACCCCATGGTGAGATCGTCTTTAGACATGGTCATTTCCGGCTCAATGGGCAACTCGTCTGTGACAAAGGTTTATCACTCCAAGGTTGGCATCATCGTCGAGGCTATTTTTGTTGTATACAATACCTTGCCCGCCAAATACAGAGCCGATCGTTTTTTCCCACTAGAACCCATTCATCTAGCTATGGATCGTGATCTTGTCGACATTTCAAGACAAACTCTTGACCAACTAATCTTTTACACCACCGAACCAAACGCCATTTTAAGCAATCCAAAAGTACGTGATAGTTTACATACCATTTTACAAGCTTTAAAGAGAAAAGCTGAGTTGCAAATCCCAAACCTGATCGTTCAAGCAAAACAATCCATGGCTCAAGTGTATGATGAAGCCATCGCACACATGCGATACTTAAAGCAAATCAACCCCACTTTTAACAACCACGAGCTACTCGCCTTCGAACAGGAAAGACAACTTCTCGATCAAGGGCTTGAGCAAGTCATCCTCAAACTCGATGCGCTGCGACTGATCGCCTGCTTCCCAAAAAAATAGTCCCTCGATTAACTATCGAATACAAAACTAGCTATAATTATACCTAGAAGTCATATAACATATTGACTCCCATATTTCCATCGTCAAAACCTACCGTTTTGCAGAACTCTATGCTAAATCACTCAAGATGTTTCTCAAAATGACTTCGTTGTTCTCGTAAACTAAAACCAAAGCCATGCGTCAAGGCAATCGGGTTTTTCCTACGGCGATACAAATTATTTTTGTGACAATCACTCAGCCACTGTTCAATTTTATCCTTGCTTCCCACCACTAAGCCATCGATAAAGAACCTCATTCTTTTCATAAAAACACCTCTTGGCTTGAAGTCTCGATCAATTTCCTCTCTCAAAATATCCTCATTTATTTCAATTTGGTTTTCTTTGGTTCGCACCGAACCTCTAAAATATATTTCAGCTTTGTAGTCTCGATAAGCCAGATTTTCTCGTTTGAAATTCGTCAAATCTTTCAGTTTCACCAAACCTTTCATTAAACCCATTTCTCTTAAGTGCAAAGCACCAAACTTGTAGTCTTCAGGACGCTCGACCAAGCCGGCTCGCAAAGGGTTTAAATCTATGTATTTCATACACTCCAACATCGTTTCTTCACCATAACACAAAGTCGATTTAAAACGATCCGCCCAAACTCGACCACGATGCTGATATTGATGATTAAACCATGCAGCAAAACCTTGTTGAATATTTCTCATATAGCTTGAGACATCAAACAAACGGCGATTAAATTTCTCCCACTTTTCATCCGACCAATGATCCGACTGCTCAAAAGTATTTGGATAAAAATCTTGAACCCGTTTTTCCAAAACATCTCTTGGCAAAGCACAGTACTCTGGAAAGCGTACCATCACATGAAAATGATTCCCCATCACAACATAAGTCGCCAACTCACACTCATAAGCCCTCGAATAAAACTCAATATAGCGAGCCAAAACACGCTTACCCTCTCCACCATCTTGTTCCAAAGGATAGTCATTTTTATGACAACCAATGCGATTATAAAGATGATACCACGCCTCACCCGTTTCATCAAACAAACGCGGCAAACGACCACTTTGAATTTTATCTTGATTCATCATACAAACAATCCTACACGGAACCTCATCTCTTCAATAAATGGTCTGTCCATTTATATATTTTTTTGCGCAGACATTATTTAGATATTTCTTCGAAGAAAACATCTGTTTCATGGATGGCGACATCGTCTCTGGCCTCAACGGCCAATTGATCGGCTCTTTCGTTTAGAGGGTCGCCAGCATGGCCTTTTACCCAACACCATTCAATCGTGTGCAATTTTTCTAGGTCGAGCATCATTTTCCATAAATCTTGATTTTTTGCTTTTTCCTTAGAAGAGTTCATCCAATTATTGAGCTTCCATTTTTTTGCCCAACCTTTACTCATGGTATCTATCACATAACGACTGTCGGAAAAGACTCTCACTGTGGAAGGTTTTTTCAAAGCCTCTAACCCCTTAATTATCGCTAGAATCTCCATGCGATTATTTGTCGTGGCACGAAAACCACCTTTTAGTTCTTTTTCATAATCACCATATTTTAAGATGACGCCATAACCTCCTGGTCCAGGATTGCCTGAACAAGCACCATCGCTATAGAGCAGCAATTCAGGCGTCATAAGAAGAATTTCAGTTAATTTTATATTAAGGTTTTGAAACGAGAAGTGCAGGTTACACTGAGTCGTCATTTTTGCCACTCATCAATGCCCTACGAATCAATCATTTTTGATTTTGACGGT
>Ga0172372_10007772_pt1 | contig 14333 bp, 8 predicted proteins | sample LakKiv5m_2_FD_114544 | JGI IMG/M metagenome (GOLD analysis project Ga0172372, IMG submission 114544) | Freshwater microbial communities from Kabuno Bay, South-Kivu, Congo - kab_092012_9.5m | ecosystem: Environmental > Aquatic > Freshwater > Lake | place: Democratic Republic of the Congo...
AGTTACTGAACCTTCTTCAAAAAGGTCAATAGGGTAAGCTACATAAGCAATGTACTGGTTGTCTTCCCCAGCAACAGGTTCGATGTCATAACAACGTCCTTTGTAACGGTCTAAGCTAGTTAAACCATCTGTCCATACAGTTGTCCAAGTACCTGTTGAAGATTCAGCAGCTACGGCAGCACCACACTCTTCAGGTGGTACACCTGGTTGTGGAGTCATACGGAATGCTGCTAAAATATCAGTATCTTTTACAACATAATCTGGAGTGTAGTAAGTAAGACGGTAGTCTTTTACACCAGCTTTAAATCCTGCACCGGCTCTAGTTTCAGTTTGTGGAACCATAAAAAAGTTCATTTAAATATCTTGTCGATCCTATAATAATCTATCCGAGTGATTTTTGTGATTTTTTTTTTTCAAATATAAAAAAAAATCATATTATATATAATAATTTTTTTATCTTTATTTGTCAATTTTTTATAAAGAAAGTTTAATTGAAATTTTTTTAAAATTTCAATAAAGATAAAAATTATATATTTATATTTTTAAATAAAGAATTATATAAATTCATATTATTAAAGTTTTTGTTTTCCTTATTAATTTTAAATAATATTTTTAAATAGGAAAATCAAAAACTTTAATAAAAATTAAGATTTAAGGATTATATTCTGTAAATCTTGAAACATAGAAGTTATTTACAACAACATGGTAAGTTGAATCTAAACCTTTATTTAAACGTTCTTTTACTCGACTCATGATACGAGAAATAACATAAATATAAGCTTGTTTAAAAGCTTTTTGTTGGTAAAATTGAACCGTTTCTTGTTTAAATTCTTCTAATTTTGAAAGTCTTTCTTCATGTTGTGAAACGCAATTATTCACTTCTTGTGTAGCTCTTAAAACACCTTCTTCACGAATTTGTTGAGCTTTTTTCTTTGCTGATTCTAATTGAGCTTTTGCTTGATTTAATTTTTCTTGTGCTTCAGCTGCTCTTTGGCTAGCTTCTTGTAAATTTCCTAAAATTGTTTTTTTACGATCTTCTAGTAAGGCCGTTAAGTTTTTTCCAACAAAAGAAATTACAACAGCAACAACGGCAGAAAGGTTAATAATATTTGTTTCAAAAATATTTGTATTAATTCCAAAACCTTCTGCTAAAGGTTGAAATAATGATAAATAAATATGCATTAAAATGATTATTTTATGTCAAATTTAATAAAAAAAAACAATAAAAAATATGAAATGATTATATTAAATAATATTCATTAAATTTTAATTTAAATATAGTTTTTAAATTAAAATTAAAGATAGTTTTTTTATTGATTTTTTTAGATCCAAATTAAGTCGTATCGTTCGAAAAAAATTCTCACCAAATCAGTGGACCCTTTTTAAGGGTGGATTTCTTGCAAAAAATTCAATACTTAATAAATTCAATCCTTAATAAACTCAAAAACTTCATTGATTCCTTGTTATCTTATCTTGTTATTTTATCCATTCAATTAAAGTTCTTCGAAAATCAAAGATTTTCGAATTCAATTAAAGTTCATTAAAGGCCATTCATATTTGTTTTTGTTTCGTTGGTTGGTTGTAATCTATGATTACAACTCTTTTCATATTTTATGATTCTAATTATCAACGATACCAACTTTTTTCATATTTTATGATTCGATTCGATAATCTTTGATTTTCGATAATCTTCGATTCTAAAATCATATTTTATGATTCGAACCATAGCATTGCAGTAAACAACCAAAACCAAGTTGTTGAGATCATAAAAAATGATCTCAACAACTGATTTGGTTAAAAACCTATGAATTATAAGAAAAAAAAATTAAGAAGCAAATGGGTTTGCGAAAAGTAATGCTAAAGCAACAACTAGCCCATAAATCGTTAAAGATTCCATGAACGCGAAACTTAAAAGTAGAGCTCCACGGATTTTTCCTTCCGCTTCAGGTTGTCTAGCGATTCCTTCAACAGCATAACCAGCAGCTGTTCCTTGTCCCATACCAGGACCAATAGCAGCAAGACCTACAGCTAAACCAGCAGCAACAACAGATGCAGCAGCAACAATTGGATTCATATGAATTTCCTCCTAGTAAAAAATCAGTAAAATTATAACAACCATTTTAAGTTTAACTTAAAAGCAATTATAAGTCAATTTATAAAAAATTGCATTAAAATTATTTGAATTTTAAATCTTTCTTACCGCTTCTCTTTCTTCGCTTCTTTCTTCGCTTTGCTTCTTCGCTTCTTTGCTTCGCAAAAGAAAGAAGCGAGAAGAAGCGAAGAAAGAGAAAATCTTCGATATCGATAATCAAAGATTATCGAATCGAATCAAATCGAATCGAATCGAATCGAATCTTCGATTTATTTTATGAATCGTTGATACTTAGAATCGAAGATTTTAGAATCAAAGATTCAAGTTGGAATCATTGATTCCAACCAAGTTGGTATCATTGATACCAACCAACCAACCTTGGTTGTCGGATTTCAACTTAATTAAATATATCTCTTTGAAATTTTAAAAAAATTTCAATTTGAATTTGAATATAATAATATATATGAATTATTTAAAATTACAAATAATTATTATTTGTAATTTGTATAAGTTACAAAGTAAAATGTACTAATTACAAGTGTGTAATTTATATGAATTACAATTACCGATGTTACAAATTACAAAGTAATTTGTACTATCAGTCATATTTCTAACCCTTTATTTATATAGTTTATTTTAACTTCGACTCGCTTATCCCCTGGGAGGGGATAAGCGGATCAAAAATAAAATTTAATAGATAATATTCGGTAATTAAAATGAACTGATAAATTATTTAATTTATAGTCATTTAAAAAAAAAAAACAACTATAAATTAAATAAATTAAATAATTTTTATTATTATTTAAAATAATTCGATTCATATATATATATATATTTTATTTAAATAAAATTTTAAATAAATTTAAATTTTACGCTTTATCGAAAATCGAAGATTTTCGAATCGATTCGATTCGATTTGATTCGATTCGATAATCTTTGATTATCGATATCGAAGATTTTCTCTTTCTTCGCTTCTTCTCGCTTCTTTCTTTTGCGAAGCAAAGAAGCGAAGAAGCGGAATCTTTGATTTTCTCTTTCTTCGCTTTGCGAAAAAGCGAAGAAGCGGAATTTTTGATTTTCGAAAAAGAACTCGTTCAGCTTTTAAAGACGTCGACCGAATGCCAAAATTCAAATAAATCGAAAAAGATAAAGTTTTATTTAAGTTTTTAAATTTGGATAAAAAAAACAACATAAGAGAATATAAGAAAATCGTTAAAATAAAATATGTTTGTATATTAAACGAAAACGTAGATAAAATTCTTAAGATTTTTATTTTTAATCGTCTATTTGAAATTTTAAATTTCAAATTTGGATTTAAATTTTTCCAAAAATTTTAAAAAAGTAGGTGTTTTTGCGCTTTTAAATAATATTTCAATTTCGAAAATCTTTGATATCGAAAATCTTTGATACCGCTTCTTCGCTTCTTCGCTTCTTTCTTTCTTCGCTCCGCGAAAGAAGCGAAGAAGCGAAGAAGCAAAGCGAAGAAAAAAGCGAAGAAAGAGATAATCAAAGATTATCGAATCGAATCGAATCGAATCGATGCGAAGCAAGCAAATCTTCGCAAAAATCGAACCTTATATTTAAGCGATTATTATTTATTTATTTATTCTTTTATTTTTTATTTCTTTTTTTTTTTTAAAATTTTGACAAAAAAAAATTTTTTGATAAATTTATAAAATAGGAATTTTCAAAAAAACAAAAGCTTATTAAAAGCTAAATTGTTAAAAAAAAGAACCTTTGGTTTTAGAATCGAAAATCTTTGATTTTCGATAAGCAAAGCTTTAAGTTATTCGAAAATCTTCAATTTTCGATATCAAAGATTTTTTTTAAAGAGAAAAATTTTTTGGAGAGTTTGATCCTGGCTCAGGACGAACGCTGGCGGTATGCTTAACACATGCAAGTCGTACGAGATTGATTTTTGTATTTCTGATACGAATTTCAATTCTAGTGGCGGACGGGTGCGTAACGCGTAAGAACTTACCTTTTGGTGTGGGATAACAGCTGGAAACGGTTGCTAATACCGCATAGTGCTGAGAAGCTAAAAGTGAAAACTGCCAAGAGAGAGGCTTGCGTCTGATTAGCTAGTTGGTGGAGGTAAAAGCTCCCCAAGGCGACGATCAGTAGCTGGTCTGAGAGGATGATCAGCCACACTGGGACTGAGACACGGCCCAGACTCCTACGGGAGGCAGCAGTGAGGAATTTTCCACAATGGGCGAAAGCCTGATGGAGCAATACCGCGTGAGGGAAGAAGGTCCGTGGATCGTAAACCTCTTTTCTCAGAGAAGAAGATATGACGGTATCTGAGGAATAAGCACCGGCTAACTCCGTGCCAGCAGCCGCGGTAATACGGAGGGTGCAAGCGTTGTCCGGAATGATTGGGCGTAAAGCGTTCGTAGGTGGTTCTTAAAGTCGACTGTTAAATCCCAGAGCTCAACTTTGGACAGGCAGCCGAGGACTCAAGGGCTAGAGTACGGTAGGGGTAGAGGGAATTCCCAGTGTAGCGGTGAAATGCACAGAGATTGGGAAGAACACCAGTGGCGAAAGCGCTCTACTGGGCCGTTACTGACACTGAGGGACGAAAGCTAAGGGAGCGAATAGGATTAGATACCCTAGTAGTCTTAGCTGTAAACGATGGATACTAAGTGCTGTCAAAAACAGTGCTGTAGCTTACGCGTTAAGTATCCCGCCTGGGGAGTATGCTCGCAAGAGTGAAACTCAAAGGAATTGACGGGACTTGGCACAAGTGGTGGATTTTGTGGTTTAATTTGATGCTACGCGGAGAACCTTACCAGGATTTGACATCCCAAGAATCTCTTAGAAATAGGAGAGTGCTTCTAACGAAGAGCTTGGTGACAGGTGGTGCATGGCTGTCGTCAGCTCGTGCCGTGAGGTGTAAAGTTAAGTCTTGTAACGAGCGCAACCCTTGTCTTTAGTTAAAACTTCTCTAGAGAGACTGCCGGAGCAATTCGGAGGAAGGAGAGGATGACGTCAAGTCAGCATGCCCCTTACATCCTGGGCTACACACGCAATACAATGGTTGAGACAATCGGCAGCAAACCCGCGAGGGGGAGCGAATCTGGCAAACTCAATCTCAGTTCGGATTGTAGGCTGCAACTCGCCTACATGAAGTTGGAATCACTAGTAATCGCAGGTCAGCTATACTGCGGTGAATACGTTCTCCAAGTTTGTTCACACCGCCCGTCAAAGGTCGAGAGCAGATTGAACCCGAAGCGGCTAACTCTAACTCGCTTCTTTTGCGAAGCAAATGAGAAGAGGGTCATTACGGTGCGATTTGTGATTAATCTTAAGTCGTAACAAGGTATGCGTACTGGAAGGTGCGCATGGATCACCTCCTTTTTTTATTGAATTTTTCATCTAATTTTATCGAAAATCTTTGATTTTCGAGTTGGTTATAATCATAAAATATGATTACAACCAACATAGATGATTCTATCGATTCTTATATTATTTATATTGGTTAAGTTCTTTGATTTGTTTTGCATTTTTTTTCAAAACAAATCAAAGATTCTTATAAACCAAGTTTTTAAGTTAAAATAAGAACTTAACCAATATATATAATATAAAATTTGAATCTTTTTTTATATTTGGATTGGACCATTAGCTCAGGTGGTTAGAGCGCATGCTTGATAAGCATGAGGTCGTTGGTTCAAGTCCAACATGGTCCACATTATATTAAAAAAAAAGATTCTTTTTTTTTTTATTAAAATTGTTTAAAATATCGAAGAATTATAAATAAATCGATTGAATTTGGGGATATAGCTCAGTTGGTAGAGCATCTGCCTTGCACGCAGGGTGTCAGGAGTTCGAATCTCCTTATCTCCACCATTATAATTAAAGATTCATTCTTTTTATTATAATTTATCTTAAATCGTTAAGAAACCTTACATATCTTTCTCTCCGCTTCTTCGCTTTGCGAAAGAAGCGAATCGAATCGAATCGATAAGATATGTGAGCGAGATTCTTTCTTTATATGTTTTAAAGAAAATTTTTAGGTCAAAAAAACGAAGGCTCACGACGGAGACCTAGGCTCTCAGAGACGATGAAGGGCGCGATACCGGCGAAATGGCTTTGGGGAGCAGGAAAAATGCGTTGATCCAAAGATCCCCGAATAGGGCAACCTCTCGAACTATCTATGAATTCATAAATAGATAAGAGGCAACCTGGTGAACTGAAACATCTCAGTAGCCAGAGGAAAAGAAAGCAAAAGCGATTCCCGTAGTAGCGGCGAGCGAACGGGGACTAGCCTAAACCAATTTTATTGGGGTTGTGGGAAGACTTTATTATTATTTGTAATGTTTTTTAAAATAAAAAAGAAAAACAAGTTTGAAATTTTAAAAAAATTTCAATTTGATAACTATGTTATCATTCGAAAATCTTTGATTTTCGATAAGAAAGCATTATTTATTTATATATATTTTTTATATAAAAAAAGAAGACGAAGCAGCTGAATCCTGCACCATAGATGGTGAAAGTCCAGTAGTTATATTTTATATTGCTTTTTTTGATTGTCTATCCCGAGTAGCATGGGGCACGTGGAATCCCGTGTGAATCTGCGAGGACCACCTCGTAAGGCTAAACACTCCTGAGAGACCGATAGCGAAATAGTACGGCGACGGAACGGTGAAAAGAACCCCCGTAGGGGAGTGAAATAGAACATGAAATCGTGAGCTGACAAGCAGTGGGAGGATTTATAAATCTGACCGCGTGCCTGTTGAAGAATGAGCCGGCGACTTATAGGAAGTGGCGGGTTAAAGAGTAAGATCTGGAGCCCAAGCGAAAGCGAGTCTGAATAGGGCACAATGTCACTTCTTATGGACCCGAACCTGGATGATCTAACCATGAGCAGGTTGAAGCCTAGGTAACACTATGTGGAGGACCGAACCGACCGATGTTGAAAAATCGGCGGATGACTTGTGGTTAGCGGAGAAATTCCAATCGAATTCAGAGCTAGCTGGTTCTCCCCGAAATGCGTTGAGGCGCAGCGGCGGTGATGGGCAATCTAAGGGTAGAGCGACTGTTTCGGTGCGGGCTGCGAAAGCGGTACCAAGTCGTGGCAAACTCCGAATATTAGATGTGCTTTCCATACGCCAGTGAGATAGTGGGGGATAAGCTTCATTATCAAGAGGGAAACAGCCCAGATCATCAGCTAAGGCCCCTAAATGGTTCCTAAGTGGAAAAGGATGTGAAGATGCTGAAACAACCAGGAAATTCGCTTAGTTTTATAGGCTGGTTGTTGTTATTTAAAACACAATTAGAATTAGGTTAATTGCAAGAAAGTTTATAAAATGCTGCGTTTTTTATATGCCAACTTGCAGCATAGCTAATTATTCTACAAATAAGTTCTTTTTGTTCTCTTTTTTAAAGAGTTCCAAATAAGCAACTTGGTTAATCAATTTGGTTAACATAAAGTTAAAACTCAAATTTTAACTTTAAAAAAGGTAATTGGAGGTTTTTATATGATAGTTTGTACACTCCATAGTGCTCTGCCTATAAAAATCTTTGAAAAGGAGGTTTCCTTTTCAGAATTTAATAATTTGTAAATCAATCAATAATATGCCAATGAAACCCAAACAAGTAAAACTTTTGGATTTAGTTCCAGCAGAAATGATTGAAAACTTAGTAGTTGAAAGCTGTAATATCACTACAAGTTCAAAGTCAAGTTATGAAGTTCTGTCTTCAAAAATCCTTTCTCCAAATGAAAATCAAGTCTCTACAAGGTATGGCACTGGCCCATTGTCTTATAAGGGCTTTTCAAATGAAGCTGGAACTCTCATAGCAGCTGAATCTGAATCACCGGATAAAACGAACTATTTAGTTCGAGCTGTAGGAAAACAAGCTTTAAAAAAGCTTGAAGGTGTAGTTTCAAATCATTCATCGAGTTTAACTGACTGTAAAGTCTCAAACTCACAAGCTATTGCTGGTCTGGAAATACCAAATGGAATTGACGCTGGAACTTTAATCTCAAATGCAATGCAAAATCAACAGAATTTGGGCAAAAAAAGATTAAAAGTTGCCATGACTCCATCTGGAATCTTTGAAATTGGAACAAGAATTTCAAATAAACATATTCAAGTTTCTTTATCTAGAAAAGAAGGAACACCATCAAGATCTTGTTTGTGTGTAACTTCTGTTGTTAAAGAAACAAAATCAAACTTTTTTCCTACATTAGATAAACAAAATTTAATTTTAAGTGATATTCATGCTCTAAGTATTCGAGAAGCTTTTGAAGCTTTAAATGATTGTGATTTAAAACTTTCGATGATTGATTTCATCAAAAAAACATTTTCATTACCTTCAAAAGATAAATTAAAAGCAAAGAAAATAAATAATTTACCTTCTAAAGTTAAATATTTACAAAGTGCTTTAAATGCCTCTATCAAATATTTAGAAGATGCTGAATTGAAAGATTCAGCAAGAATTGTAATGATTTCTTATTTAAATCAGCTGTCTAATAAAGGTTTTTCAACTGTAGATGCTCTTACTTCAATCTCAAATATTGGTGATTCTACAACAGGAGATGTCTCCCTGCAAGGCGTAGAACCAGCAGCAGCTGAGAAAAAGAAGAGAAGATCTACTGGAAAAGCTTCTAAAGGGGAAGGAGGTGAAGAATAAGTTTAGAATAATTAGAATGTTCAACGACTAGAAATTTAATATTTCCAAGAATACCTAAGTTAATTTCATATAATATATCCATTAATATGGTTGGTATCATTGATACCAACTTGAATCTTTGATTCTAAGCCATATGATATAAAATTAACATTACATAGTCTGAACTGCATGGAAAGCATAACATGCAGAAGCAAAGAATAAACATCTTTGTATGAATAATTTTATTAAATTATTCACTTAATTAATTCTTTTATTGCTTTCTTTTTGTTGATTATTCAAAAAATTAGGTTAAACTTAGTAATTATGGTAGCAAATAAATTTAATAATGAAGTACTTTGTGGTTTTTTTGATGCTGATGGTTCATTTGTAGCAAGGGTTTATTATTTAACTAAAAAACCTTTAGGTATGAGTATGAAAATTGGATTCAGCCAAAAAGATGCATATGTATTGAAAGCAGTATTTAAAACACTTGGAGTGCCAGCTACTGCTGCAATTAATAAAAGAAAACACTTGCTCCCTTCAGGGAAAACCTCAACATCAAATAGCAAAGAATTTGCTTTTTCAAAATCAGCTTCCAAACTAATGTTATCAGTTTGGGAGAAAACCCCTCCAAATGCTCCAACAAAGTATTTGGATTACAAAATTTGTTTAATTTTGGATGAAGCTCAAAAATATCAAAAAAATGAGATCACAGTTATTAATAGGCTGTTGCCCAATGAAACAGTGGATTTAAGAGTTGCTTGTTTATCTTTGCTTTATTTAAGATTTCAAATGTTTGGCAAAGTTAAACCTAATCGAAATCCAAATTTGATTCCTATTGAAGATTATTATCAAGGGGTCAACGCTACTCAAGTTGAAATTGATGAAAGTAGAAGAATTGGTCAACTTCTTTTTGATATTGTTCAACAGGATTTAACTCAACATGTAATATCAGTTACTCCAGCTTATTTATTAGGTTACCACGTTGGAGATGGATGTTTTAGCATTGGAGCATCTTTTAATGCTGAAACAAATACTCAATTTAGAGGTAACTTTATTTGGAAGTTAACTGATTGTAAGGAAAATAAGCCTTTATTAGAAGTAATTAAACAATTTTTAGAAAATAATGGCATTGTTTTTGGTCCATGTTGTTGGAAAGATTCAGGGACTTATGTAGATTTGGAATTAACAACTCTACCAGCTATTAAACAACTGGTGAATTTATTTGAACAATGGAGTGCTAGAAATGTTTTCCCTAAAGTGAGATTAAATCAATTTGAATGTTTTGCTGAAGCATATTCATTGTATAATGATCCAAATTTTAGGGATGATTTAGCAATGTGTCAAAGATTTATTGATCTTAAATGGAAGATTAATCCTGGCACTAATTCTAAAAAGAAAGGTTCTCATGCTGAAGATACTATTTTACTCCAAAATTGGTTTAATAATAAAGCTAAAAGTTAATGTTAATTAAGCAACAAATTGTAGAAGCAGCTATTTTTTAAAGAGTGCGTAATAGCTCACTGGTAAAGCGTTTTTGCGCCGACAATGGCCGGGACTAAGGAACCTGCCGAAGCTATGAGATTTTTTTATAAAAAAATCGGTAGGGGAGCGTTCAGCTCCGGGTGAAGCCTTAACGTAAGTTTGGGTGGACGGTGCTGAAGTGAGAATGTCGGCTTGAGTAACGAAAACATTGGTGAGAATCCAATGCCCCGAAAACCTAAGGGTTCCTCTACAAGGTTCGTCCGTGGGGGGTGAGTCAGGACCTAAGGCGAGGCCGACAGGCGTAGTCGATGGAAAACAGGTTAATATTCCTGTACTTTTTTGAATGGGAACCGAGGGACGAAGGAGGCTAAATTGAGTCTGTGAATGGAATGCAGTGGAAGCGTTCGAGGTTTTTTTTAAACCGATCGAAAAAAAACGAATCGGTAGCTGAGACGTGATCCCACTCTCCTGAACTTGTTCGGGTTGAGTGTCAATGATGCCATACTTCCAAGAAAAGCTCGTACACCATCATTTATGATAAAACATTCAAAAAACCTGTACCTGAAACCGACACAGGTAGGTTGGTAGAGAATACCAAGGGGCGCAAGAGAACTCTCTCTAAGGAACTCGGCAAATTGGCCCCGTAACTTCGGGAGAAGGGGCGGGTTCCTTCGTTTTGCGAAGGAACCTCACAGTAACCGGGCTCTGGCGACTGTTTACCAAAAACACAGGTCTCCGCAAAGTTGAAAAACAATATATGGGGGCTGACGCCTGCCCAGTGCCGGAAGGTGAAGGAAGTTGGTTATTAATTTATTAAGAAGCTGACGACCGAAGCCCCGGTGAACGGCAGCTGTAACTATGACAGTTCTAAGGTAAATCGCATTGCTTTAGTAAAACCGAACTATATGCTGGAAACATCTCATACAGCTTAACCATACTCATCAAGCCGTTTTTGAATAAAAAAACCATCATTTCATATCGATTTGAAAATCTTTGATTTTCTCTTCGCTCCGCTTCCTTCGCTTCTTTTGCTTGCGAAGCAGAGCAAAGAAAGAAGCGAGAAGAAGCGAGAAGAAGCGGAATCTTTGATATCAAAAATCAAAGATTTTTGAATCGAAGTAGTTTATCGCTCCGCGATTGAAGCAAAGCTTCAAAAACTGCAAGGCCGAAATGAATGCATGCTTTGAAAGTAAAAATTGGTAAGACAAGGGATCAATCAGCAGGGAAGGCTTGATTTCAATCAAGAACCCTCAGAGACTATACGTTTGGGAATTTAATTTGATGAAAATAAAAAAAAACTTGCATAATTTATAATATTCAATTTGGGAACAAATTTAAACGCACAATGGATCGTTGGCTTTGTGGATGGCGAAGGATGTTTCGGCCTAGATGTACATAAAAAAAAAGATATGAGATGGGGATTGCAAATGCAGCCTGAATTCACAGTGGTTCAAAACGAAGTGGATATTCAAATTTTATATGCCTTTAAAGATTATTTTAAATGTGGCTCTGTTGGATTGAATCGAGAAGATCAATATGGCAAAAGGTTTCATTTTAGAGTAAAAAGTGTGAAAGATCTTCAAGAAAAGATCCTTCCTTTCTTTGAAAAGCATCGTTTAAAAACGAAAAAAAATATTGAATTTAAAAGATTTCGTAAAATTGTTCACTTAATGAATAATGGTTATCATAGAGAATCTCTAAAAAACTTTTTAGAAATCATCGATTTAGGGGAAAGCTTACGCGTAAGAAGCAGACCAAAAAATGGAAAGAAAGGCGAAAAGGTAGCTGAAATTGTTCAACAATTAAAAGCAAATTTAGCATTGCAACCAGATCTAAAGTGAATAAAATGTAAGGTTCAGAATTAAGTTTAAGATAGAGTCCAGCTCTCTTAGCGAAGGAAACGCTAAATTTTTAAGCAATTTTGTTTAAGAAGATTGAAAGATGAGAGATAAACTGAGCGAAATTCATTGTCGAGTAAGTTTCGACCTGCACGAAAGGCGTAACGATCAGAGCGCTGTCTCAGAGAGAGGCTTGGTGAAATAGACTTGTCCGTGAAGATGCGGACTAACAGCACTTGGACAGAAAGACCCTATGAAGCTTGACTGTATCCTGGAATTGGGTTCGGGCTTTTCTTGCGCAGTCTAGGTGGGAGGCGTTGAAGGTTTCCTTCCGGGGAAATTGGAGCCATCAGTGAGAGACCACTCTGGAAAGGCTAGAATCCTAATAGTGATCCTTTATTCAGGACACTTGACGTTTTCAGGTGGGCAGTTTCTTTGGGGCGAAGACCTCATAAAAGGTAACTGAGGCGCGCAAAGGTTCCCTCAGTCTGGACGGAAATCAGACGTAAAAGAGTGTAAAGGCAAAAGGGAGCTTGACTGCAAGACCTACAAGTCGAGCAGGGGCGAAAGCCGGCCTTAGTGATCCGACGGTGCCGCGTGGAAGGGCCGTCGCTCAACGGATAAAAGTTACTCTAGGGATAACAGGCTGATCTTCTCCAAGAGTTCATATCGACGAGAAGGTTTGGCACCTCGATGTCGGCTCATCACATCCTGGGGCTGTAGTAGGTCCCAAGGGTTGGGCTGTTCGCCCATTAAAGTGGTACGTGAGCTGGGTTCAAAACGTCGTAAGACAGTTTGGTCCATATCCGGTGTTGTCGTTAGAGCATTGAGGGGACCCATCCCTAGTACGAGAGGATTGGGATGGTCGTGCCAATGGTGTATCAGTTCTTTCTCCAGAAGGAAACGCTGAGTAGCTACGCACGGTTTTGATAACCGCTGAAAGCATCTAAGTGGGAAGCTTTCCTCAAGATTAGTGCTCTCCATTATGCCGCAGCTAGACAAGCTGATTGATAGGTATCAGGTGAAAGGTCTGTAAGGATTTTAGCCGAGATATACTAAAGGCCAATTGATTTTGACCAATTTAAACATATTCGCTTCTTTCTTTCTTCGCTTCGCGAAAAAAGCGAAGGAGTGAAGAACAAAAACGCCGGAGCTTTGCTCCGCTGAAACTCTGGTGCTCTATGCTTAAGTGGAACCACGCCAATCCATCCCGAACTTGGCTGTGAAACTCTTTAGAAGTTGACGGACTTGTTGGAAGTCTGGCAGGAAGCATCAACTTAGTGCCAGGGTGATCTTTTTTTTCATTTGAAATTCTTTTATTGTTCAACCTCCCGCTTCTTTCTTCGCTCCTTCTCGCTTCTTTCTTTTGCGAAGCAAAGAAGCGAAGAAGCGAAGCGAAGAAAGAAGCGAAGAGAAAATCTTTGATATTGAAAATCGTTGATTATTGAAAATCTTCGATTTTCAAATCAAATCGATGACTTAGAATCATAAAATATGAAAAGAGTTGGGCCTAATCTATGATACCAACTTGGTTGGTATCATATTTTATGATTCCAACCAACTTGAATCTTCGATTCTAAGGCCGTATCAACGATACCAACCATTTATAATCGTTATCGAAAATCTTTGATTTTCTCTTCGCTCCGCGAGAAGCGGAGAGGTTGAAATCACTCGATCATATTCTTTAATATTCTTTTCAATATTCTTTTTCGAAAATCTTTGATTTTCTCTTCGCTCCGCGAGAAGCGGAGAGGTTGGTTGATATCAACGATTCATAAAATGGTTGGTATCAACAATACTTAGAATCATAAAATATGAAAAGAGTTGTAATCATAGATTACAACCAACTTGAATCTTCGATTCGATTCGATTCGAAAATCTTTGATTATCGATATCAAAGATTTTCGATAATCAAAGATTTTCGATAATCAATGATACCAACCAAGATTTCAAACATCTGGAGAGATGGCTGAGTGGTCGAAAGCGACTGATTGCTAATCCGTTGTACGATCTTTTTCGTACCGAGGGTTCGAATCCCTCTCTCTCCGTATGTTCTCTTCTTCCTCTTTTTCTCTTTATTCAAAATTCAAATCAAACGAAGTTTAAACGTAGAAACCATAGATTTATTTTTGTTTGGTTGTAATCTTTGATTACAACTCTTTTCATATTTTATGATTTATACCAAGTTTGAAACCAAAAAAGGATTTCGCAATTGCAGTTCGTAAAAAAAATTTGTAAAAAGCGAAATTTAGTCTTTTGATTTTTTTTGAAATTTTGATTTTTTTGCATAATGAACCTATTTTTAA